>ERZ650303.41-NODE-41-length-31180-cov-13.192064_pt1 | contig 31180 bp, 37 predicted proteins | sample MGYA00376239_ERZ650303 | MGnify/ENA primary metagenome ERZ650303 (study PRJEB26733, sample SAMN07839262) | wastewater metagenome | biome: small river; feature: stream; material: water | place: USA: North Carolina | collected 2016-04-05 ... | reverse complement strand
GTAAGGCAAAATTTGCCATCCAATACGCAAATATAAAAAAATATTTGGATTGTAATAACAACGTTACTACATTTGTTTTACCCAACAAAAAAATCTTGCTTGCTTGACATTAAAAATTATTGCCGCAATTATTTTGATTTACCGAAAATTTGTTACTTTAGCGTAATGACAACTAAGGAATATGCCGCATATTTAGGCGTAACACCGGCGGCGGTAAGGATGGCAATAAGGCGTAAGCAGCCGTTAAAGGACGTTCAACGTTTCTATAAGGTAGGCCGTGACTGGGTATTTTTCCTCAGAAAAAAAAGAACATAATTTTTTTTTGGTTATTTCGTTACGCTAACGTAACATTGTATTCTAAAACCTAACAGATATGCTCCAGTTAATTCACGACAAACTTACTGACGCGGGGCTTTGCCCGCATCGCATTGCCCGGCTATATGAGCACGGCGGCGAAACATTTTCCAGCGTCCTAATGCTGGGTATTTATTGCCCGGTGGAATACTATTTCCGGTATGAAAGTATAGTGGAAGCTATACTATTGAAATACCAACAGAAATACAAAGTAGTGTATAACACTGGCCTGCAAGAACTTTGGATCGAACCGATTGACCGCGTGGCGCAATTCATCGCAAATCAAATTGAAGCCAGCAGGACACAGCCGCAACTTGAATGCTGTGAGCGCATGATAAAGTCAGTTTATAACGACGAACACCCGGAATTGACGGCTATGCTTATTGATAAGGCAAAAAGCATATCTGTTGTATAGGGTTTATTATACGGCTGGTATTTCCATACCGGCCTTTACTTTTTCACTTTAAAACAAAAAGTATATGCAACAAAACACACAGGCCATAGGGCCAGTACAACAGCATGCCGCAAAGATAACGGCATCGGAAGGCTTTGACGCCTTTAAAAAATTATTCGAGCTATCAGGTAATGATCCGGAAGTCGCCAAGGCCTTGGCGGAAAAAGAGGCGTACCATCTTGGCCAGCTAATGGCTGACAATCCAGACCTTGCAGCAGTTCCACCGGCCGCACTTGCGATGGAAATGCGCAAAATACCGCTGCAGGGCGTATCACTTGACCCGGCGCTTAAACTTGCTTACATTCAGATTGATGACAAAGCGCAAGGCAAGGTATCACTACAAATCACTGGCCGTGGCAAGGCAGTGCAGGGCATTGCACAAAACCTTATTCGTGACGTTGATACGCAGGTGATTTTTTCCGGGGATGAAGTTGTGAGGGAAAACGGCATGCTTTGCGTTATTCCTAAGTTCAAAGAAAATGCACCGGTAATTGGCGGCATTATTACAATTACCTGGAAAGATGGCCGCATTACGCAGGATGCATACAACCAAAGTCATATACGCAGCTGGATGGGCAGGAGCGCTGCACGTTTTCGAAATGCAAATAAGAATTACACCAGCTTTAACGGTAGCATTGAGCCGGGTTTTATGCAGACAAAAATGCTTAAACACAAACTTGATCGCATTGGTATCAACCCGTTCCCTAATGCTTACCGCGTGGTAAACCGCGATCAGATAAAAGCATTGCCCGGTGAGGTTGAAGATATTGACGATATCAGCCGCCAGGAATTTCAGCCTGAACCGCCGGAGCCCGACTTCACACCTGATATTGATAACGATAAAAACTGGGTATTATGAAATACGTGCAGCAACTTGTAATAAGAAAAGACAATACCGCCGACGTGGTGCATATTAAACCAATTGAAGCAGGCGACTATTTCCATGACCCGTCAACTGAAACATTTGGCCTGATTACCGAAATTATAGAGCAGCGCAAAGAGCGCGCCATTTATGAGGACGAAAATGACCGGCGCAATTGGGCAAGAGTAAAATTTGAACGCACAACACAAATACCGCAACAATGACCAACGAACTAACACAACTGACACCGCAGCAACGCGGATGGATCAACCTAGCTGCCGCTAAAAACAAACTTGTTGACGAGCTTACCAGGCTGCAACTGGCAGCACAGGCCGTCATCCTCAAACCGGCTGGCAGTATCACAGAACGTGAGGCACAGCTTAAAGAATACCGGGCGGCACATAAAGCCATACAGGATGCACGCCTCGGCAGTGAAGTAGTAAAGCGGCTCAATGAATTGCTTGAGAGCTTTATGCAGTATGAAAAAGCCCAAGACCCGAAAAGCAACGAGCAGTATAAAGCATTGGAACAGGAACTGCTTAACCTGAAAAAAGAGGAGCAGGCAAAAGCTGAACAGGCACAGGCTAAGAACCGGGAAATGGCAGCGTACCGGGCGCATATTGAAACAAGTATCACAAACATGATCACGGGCTTTAAAGCGGCTGCATGGCGGGAAATAGGCGTTATGTATGACCAGGCGCTTAAAACAGGTGACACAGCAATAGAGTCGGCTACCATTGCAACAATAAATGAAATGCAGCTACCAACGCCGGTGAAATATACGCGGGTACTGGTAAATGATGCCGAGGCGGCTGAAATAGCGCGACAATTTCCGCGACCAGATGTTGCAAAGCTCCGCGAGGAAATGGTTGCTGAGTGCAGGAAAATGTTTATTAACCTCGAAAGTGATATTGCAGCAAGCATGAACGCCGGGGCTGCAATTACGGAGCAGCAGGCAAAAGCAGTTGAGAAAGAGGCTGAGCAAGCTAACTTTATTGCCTCAATCAGTGCTGAAGTAACGGTACCCGATATCGTACCGGAAGGTAAGCAGCTCAAAAAGAAACTGGCTATAACCATTGAGGAAACGCCGGAGTTTATGATCGCGGTAATTACGCAGTTCCTGAAAATACCTAATGCCGCAACCCTTTTGCGTACCCGGTCAAAATTCAGCAGCACAACAGTTGCTCAGATGGCTGGCGCTATCGAAAAGCACTGCAATGACAAGCAGATAACTTCACTGCCAGGGCTGCAAATTAAGGAGGAAATTACCCTATGATCGAAGTGAGAAACCTGCAAATTATTGAGGGTATGGAATTCCCGGAATATTGGAAGCTACCCGGCTACAGTTTCAGCAGCTTTAAAGCATACCCGAAAGGGTTTGAGCCTACGTATAAAATGAAGTTAGGTAGCGCACTGGATGCATACCTTACCGAGCCGAAAAAATACGACGGCTTTGAGTATGAACTGATACGGCCGGCGGCGGCAATGGTACGGGAAAAAATTGGCCCTATATGGCCGCACCTAAAAAAGCAGCTCAGCATTGCAGCAGAGTTTCATACAGGCGGCTTTATGATGCGGTACCGGGGACGACCCGACTTTGCAATACCTGGTAAGATTGTCATTGACCTGAAATTTGTTGATGACGAGGCTGGCATGACATTTTTCAACTATGCCGACCAGCTGGCCGGGTACTGCATTGCACTTAACGCCCCGGCTGCTTTCATTCTCGAAATGAGCCGCAAAAAGAAAGCTGCCAGTTTTATACCCGTGAGAATTAAACATGATTTTTGGACAGAAAAAACATTATTACATGGAACAATATCTTGAGTTTTTAAAATCGAAGATAAAGCGAGTATCAGAATCAGGCTTCGACATTGACGAATCGGAACTAAATAAAAATATGTTTCCATTTCAAAAGTTTATAGTAAAGCGCGCGCTTAAGGCCGGTAAGTATGCCATATTTGCGGATTGCGGATTAGGTAAAACTTTGATGCAATTGGAATGGGCAAATCAAGTATGTAAAGAAACAAAAGGCAAAGTTTTAATACTTGCACCATTGGCAGTTGTAGGGCAAACAATACAAGAGGGATTAAAGTTTGGAATTGATATGGCAAATATTAATGTTCAAAACTATGAGCAACTTGATAATATTGATTGTTCAATTTATAGTGGGGTTGTGCTTGATGAAAGTAGTATTTTAAAGAATTTTGAAGGTGCTACGAAAAAACAAATAATTGATAATTTTATTAACACTCCTTATAAATTAGCGTGTACTGCAACTCCATCACCAAACGACCCTATGGAGCTGGGTAATCATAGTGAATTTTTAGACGTAATGAGCCGTAATGAAATGCTTGCAATGTACTTTGTTCACGATGGGGGCGAAACAGCTAAATGGCGGCTGAAAGGGCATGCAACAAAACTGTTTTTTCAGTTTGTAGGTACATGGGCAATAATGCTTAATAAACCAGCTGATATTGGATTTGAAATGCATGGGTATGACCTGCCCTCATTGAATTTAATTGAACGGAAAATAATAACGCCACATAGGAATAACGGAAGATTATTTAATGACACTGCAATATCCGCAACGAACTTTAATCAGGAATTGCGCTTAACTAAAAATGAAAGACTATATGAAGTAGTTCATATAGTAAATAGCCGTCCCGATGAAAACTTTATTATTTGGATTAAACAAAATGAGGAAGGTGAACTATTGAAAAAATTACTTCCTGATGCAGTTGAAGTTAAAGGAAGCGATAGTAACGAGTGGAAGAAAGACAAACTACTTGGATTTGCAAATAACGAATTTAGAATATTGATAACCAAAACCAAGATAGCAAGTTTTGGAATGAACTACCAAAATTGCAGAAATCAAATTTTTGCAAGTTTAGATTTTTCATTTGAGGGATTGTATCAAGCTATCCGCAGGAGTTACAGATTTGGACAAAAAAACGAAGTAAACATTTATTTAATCACAACCGATACAATGGCTAATGTTAAACAAGCTATTGATACCAAACAAAAACAATTTGAAATTATGCAAGATGAAATGGCAAAAGCAGTTAATCTAAATTTAGCTGGTCAAATTATGCAAGTAGGTCAATTTGATACTACCGAAGAAAATAATGAATGGTACTCTATTCGAAGAGGTGATTGTGTACAGTTAATTCAAAATGTAAAAGATGAAAGTATAGGATTAAGTGTATTTAGCCCACCATTTGCAGAACTATACACATATTCAAACCACTTAGAGGATATGGGTAATTCAAAAGATTACAATGAGTTTTTAACTCAATTTGGGTTTCTTATTAGAGAGTTGTATAGAGTGATGATGCAAGGTAGAAATGTGGCAGTGCATTGTATGGATTTGCCGATTCAAAAAGGTAAAGAAGGATTTATTGGACTTCGTGATTTTAGCGGAATGATTTTAAGGGCTTTTGAAGATGCTGGTTTTGTTTATGCAAGTAGAATAACAATTTGGAAAGACCCTGTAATTGAAATGCAGAGAACAAAAGCATTAGGGTTACTTCATAAGCAAGTGAAAAAAGATAGCACTATGAGCCGTGTGGGTATTCCTGATTATGTAATGATATTTAGAAAAGATGGAGAAAGGAATAACCCTGTAACCAATACAGATTTAAGTGTTGATTTGTGGCAAAAATACGCTTCTCCAGTATGGATGGATATTAACTATTCAAACACTTTGCAAGGTTTTAGAAATGGCAGAGAAGAAAATGATGAAAAGCACATTTGCCCGTTACAACTTGATACCATTGAAAGATTGATACACTTGTACTCAAACAAAGGCGATACTGTTTTAACTCCTTTTATGGGTATTGGTAGTGAAGTGTATCAGGCAGTTAAAATGGGTCGCAAAGGCATAGGATTTGAACTTAAAGAAAGCTACTTCGACCTCGCTAAAAAGAACCTGCAATCACTCACATTAATAAAATCACAAAAAAGCATATTCTAAAATGAAACAACAAACACTAAAGCAGTTTATTGCTAAATCAAAAAGCATTAAACCGAACACGATTATTCCTGCACTGTCATGTATCAAAGCCCAGTGCATCGGTGAAAACTTGGTACTGACAAAAAGCAGCCTCGACGCATGGCTGGTTGAAGTAACACCGGTTGCAAAAAAGTTCGACGTCGTTATCCTGTTCGAGGAAAAGCCGCTCAATGCGTACCTGAGCATATCAAAGGATGAAGATATAAACCTGTCAATTAAGGGCAATAAAGTATCAATGCATGCAGGTAGTAATACCATCGAATTTACTATGATCGACGCAAAGGAGTACCCTCTTGCCCCGGTCATCGAAATGGAAAACATACTGCAGCATGTTTTTACCGGGGATGAAGCCGACGCCCTGCACATGGCATGTACTTTTGTGAAAAAAGATATTGCAGGTCATGCAATGGAAAACATTTTCATCGTTGACGGCTTTATCTATGCCTCGGATGGTTTTTATGGTATCCGTTACCCGACAGCAGCGCCTAACATGGTAATCAGTCCGCAATGCGCGGCCGTGGTGCAGGATGGCAGCAGATATGTGCAATCAGGTAATTATACCTGCATCGTTTCGCCCGATGGCAGCACGCGACATCTGTTTATTACACCAGAGGCGACGGTGCCGGCATTTAAAACCGTCTTCCGTACCGGTGACTATGTGAGCACGATAAACACCGCTGAGATTATTACCGGGCTTAAGATCGTGCAGCAGATGGCAAGCGAAAAGCTGGTTATTGCCGAAATAGGCGACGGCCGTATCCTGTACAAAGAAGATGCATACGGAACGCTACTTGATTACAGCGTAACGACAGGCAACTTTGCTTCAAAAGTGAATGTGCAGCCATTGCTACCGCTGCTGTCTGCAATACCACAGACACAGTACGATGTGCATCAAGTTGCGCCGGGTATTTTTTATCTGAACGATGGCGACCTTTATATTTTTTTCACAACCATACAAAACTAAAACGATGGCAAACTACACTAAAAAAGAGCCGGCAAATGTACCAGCCGACGAGCTTGTTGAGATTATTATGGAGTTGCAGTATGATAAGGAAAATTTCAGGATTGAGGCTGAAATGTCACGCAGTGAGCAAAAAGATGCTGAGGAAAGGGCTGACGAGGCAGCGGCTGAACTTGATCAATTTACGGCCGTTGACCTCGGGCTCGATGTACTGCGTTACAAATTTGATAAGTGCAACCTGCAGCTGGTGCAAAAGTTTGAGCATTTCCTGCAACACGAATTAAACACAGTTACTCACGCTGAATTGTTCTAACATGCAACTACGACCTTACCAGGAACAAGGCATATACGAGGTGGCGCGGCTCTTTGCTGCTGGTAAGCGGCGGGTGATAAGGCAGCTAATGACAGGCGGCGGTAAAACAGTTGAATTTGCAAACGTGTGCAAAAGGGCACTGGCAAAGGGTAACGGCCCTATTCTTATCCTGGTGCATCGTGAAGAGCTTATGCGGCAGGCCAGGCGCACTATATTTGATTGGTGCGGTAAAGATGCACAAATGATTAAAGCAGATACAAAGGGATTATATAACCGTGAAATTTACATAGGTATGGTAGAAACCGTTTTCCGTCGCCTGTCTAAAAATGCCAATTACTTGCCTCAGCCAAAAATTGTGATCATCGACGAAGCGCACCGGGGCGAGTTTAAAAAGCTATACCAGTTTTTTCCGGCGGCTTACCTGCTGGCATACACGGCAACGCCACTGAGCAGTAAAAAAAGTGATCCACTAAAAAACTACTTTGATGAGATAATCACAGGGCCGCACCCCAGGGAACTGATTGCGCTCGGATCGCTTGTGCAAAATCGTACCTATTCGGCAAAGGGGGTAAACCGTGGCGGCTTTCATCTTAAAGGCGGCGAGTTTGACGCCGGTGAAACGGGTACTGAAATGAGCAAGACAAAGCACGTTGAAAATACGCTGCATTGGTACCGTAAAGTCGGGCGAGGTAAGGCTATAATCTATAATTGCAACATTGAGCACAGCATGAAGGTCCTGGAGTGCTTTACCGCTGCAGGGTACCAGTGCCGGCATGTAGATGGCGCGACGCCAAAGGATGAGCGGGCGGCTATATTCCATTGGTTTGCCAATACACCGGGCGCAATACTTTGCAACGTCGATGTTGCCACTACCGGCACGGATATACCCAGCGTCGAAACGATAATCTTTAACCGGCTTACTACTTCGGTAGTGGTATGGCTTCAGGCAACCGGAAGGGGTAGCAGACCGTACCCGGGCAAAGAGGAATTTATCATCATCGACATGGGCGGCAATGCTTTGGAACTGGGCGACTGGTGCGACGATCGGGATTGGCGGGATATTTTCCACAACCCTGCAAAGCCGCGGCAAAAGAAAGGCGCGCCACCGGTTAAACTTTGCCCGAAATGTGACAGCATTATACCGGTGCAGTCAATGGCCTGCAAATATTGCGGCTTTCAGTTTCCGCGCAAAAAGAAATACGACGCCACCGGGGTAAACCTGGTGCTGGTGACTAAAAATGTGAATGTACAGGAGCTGGCGAAAAAAGCAGAGCAGCGCGGGTATAAAGAATACTACGCACTGTTTGACATTGGCCGGCAGATTGCACGGGCGGCAAAATTTAAGGGTGAAGTGACGGAAGAAAGTTTTAATTTACTGCTCCAATTATACCGCGACAAAGGCAAAGAGTGGGCGCAGCTCAAGGGGGTGAAGTGGACCGGCTGGCATGAGAACATTACCAAAAACTATTTAAACAGTCAAATTTATGGCGCCAATACTGCTCTACCAACGCATAACGCAGACTAAAAACGGGCAGGAAATACCCGTTGACATTTTCCTCAACAAAGTAAAAAAAGGGCATTGGCAAGATAAGACCTTAGAGGTAAGAACCATAAAGGATCCTGAGCAGCGCCGGGTTGCAAAATCAAATGTGCCTTATGTTACATTATCAGGCAAGTTTGAAGGGCGTACCGATGACGGCGCAATGGAGCACAGCGGGTATATCGGCATGGACGCGGACGATATAGACCCTGAGGCAGTAAAAGAGCAGATAAAAAATGACCGCTATATCTATGCGGCTTTCACCAGCATTGGCGGGCATGGCTTATGTATTGTGTTTAAAATAAACGGCTCCAAACACCGTGAGGCTTTTGCCGGCTTATGCGAATACCTGGGTGAAAAATACGGCATCGTTTGCGACCCTACAGGCGTCAACCCGAGCAGGGCCAGGTATATCAGTTGGGACCCGGGCATGTTGTACAACCCAGACGCACTAAAATTTGAGATATACCCGAAAGCAAAGCCGCCGAAAAAGATTGACCCGGTAATATTTGTTGAATCTGATTTTACCCGGCTTATTGCTCAGGTTAGCAGCGAGTGCATCAATGTTTGCGAAAACTACGAGGAATGGCGTAATTGCGGCTTTGCACTGGCTGACCAATTCGGTGAAGGTGGCCGGGATTATTTTCACGTCATATCTGCCGCATCAGCCACCTACCGGCCCACATCACAGGCGGCTAATAGCCGCATGGTTGATAAGCAATATACCGCATGCCTGAAAGCCAAAGGCATACAGCGCGTCACCATTGCAACGCTATACCATTACTTCAAGCGGGCGGGGATGGAACTTTACAGTGAGCGAAGCAAGATAATCATCACGGCGGCGGCGCAGGCAAAGAAAGGGAAACGCACGCAGGAAGATACGGTTGCAAACCTCGAAAAATTCGAGAACATAAAACGGGAGGACAGCGCTGCAGTTGTTCAACGGGTATTCGAGCAAGATCATACCCCGGCAGTATCGGATGAATCGGAAATATACCAGATTGAGCAATGGTTGCGGCATAACTACTCACTGCGGCGCAACCTTATTACTCGTCGCTTTGAAAACAACAGCGTAGGGATGGATCAGGTTGAAATGAACAGTATTTTTATTGCAGCTAAAAAGATATTTGATAAACTAACCTATGACCTTTTTGACCGGGTCATCAACAGCAACTTTACCCCGGCATATAACCCGCTGATTGAATTTTTCAGTAATAACTATCACCGAAAGCCGACAGGCGCAATTGATAAGCTCTTTGCAACCATAAAAACAGACGAGCCAGAATATGTTGCCTACTTCGCTAAGAAGTGGGCGGTAGGGTGTATTGCCAGTATTTACGGCGAAGTAAACCCGCTTTTCCCGGTCTTATCCGGCAGGATGCATGGTACTGGTAAAAGTGAATTTCTGAGGCGAATGATACCCGCTGAATTGAAACCGTACTATACGGAAATATCTGACGGCATGAAAGAAAATGACTTTAATATTATGATGACCCAAAAATGGATCATTATGGATGACGAATTTGCGGTAAAACGTAAAAAAGAACTGTCTGCATTAAAGTCGTTGCTCAGTAAAAAATCTTTTACCGTCCGTGAGCCATATGGAAGGCATAATGTCGACCTGGTAAGGCTGGCTAATATGTGCGGGACTTCAAATGAGGATGACCTACTGAGCGACCCGACAGGCAATCGGCGTATAATTCCCATACTGGTGGTTGCAATTGATACGGATGCTTACAACCGTATTGATAAAACTGACTTTTGGATGGAGGCATATCATCTTTACCGTGAAGGGTATGAGTACCAGCTCAACCGCAGCGATATTGAAAGGCTAAATAATCAGACCGTGCGATTTGAGAACTACAGCACGGAATACGAAATGCTGATCAAATGGCTTAGTAAGCCGAAGCCAGGCGGCTGGTTTGAGGAAATGACATCAACCGAAATTAAGAACAAGATCGAAACGCTTTCGATGCAGAAACTAAGCCGCGATATGTTAGGCAAGGAACTGGCAAGGATGGGATTTCAGCAGGTCCATCGAAAGGTAGACGGCAGGAGCTGCAGAGTATGGCAGGTATTATTTAATCAGGGCGGGCCGGAAAGACCCGGCAGCTTTACGGCGCCGGCAGGACCAGAACCAGTTAATACACCAGATTTTGACACAGAAAACTTATTCTAATCACCAAAATACAACACTATGACTTACTACATCACCTTAAAAAAAGCTGAAAACGGCGGTTTTTACTTCATCCTGCAAGCAGGCAACAGGCGCACTTTAATGACCAGTGAGGTGTACAATGACCGGCCATACCTTTTAATCCATAGGCTTTGTAGGGAATTGGGATGCAGGATGATTAACAAAACTTTACCCAGAAAAAACCTCCGCCACACCTAAAGGTGTAGAAGCCACACCTTTTAAAAAAAAGGTGTGGCGTTGTAATATATTGCAATTCAACGCTTTATACTACCTTTCTACACCTTCTACACCTTTTTATGTGTTTTATACTTATATAGCGAGAGGGTATTTGTATAGGTAAAAAATAGTATAGTGTTTTCTGGGGACTTTATAGGGAAATCGGTGTGGCTGGTGTGGCGGGCGTAAAAAAACATTTGTAACGAATTGAAATATAAATACTTATACCGGTTACACCTTTTTGAAAAAAGGTGTAACCGTGTGAAACGAACCAAATAACTTAAAAACAGCTTAAAATGAATAATTCAGAGCGCCGGGTATTAATTGCTGAAATAATGGCTTTGCAGGTAGGTAGTTATATCGACTTCAACTGGCCAGGTAAAAAGCAGGCTGCATTATTCAGGGTTGCGTTATCGCCAAAACTGCATGGCCGGGTCATCACAGTAAAGCGTATTACCGAAACAGCAGCCCGTGCAATGCGGGTTTATTAAAATTGAATCATGAAACTATACGAGGACGCAATACAAGCCGAGTGCTTTACCTGGCATTGGAACGAAGTACCGGATGAACGTTACCGGCTTTATCAGCTCAACAACAACCCGAAAAGCAAGATAAGGGCAATGCAGATGCGCGGCATGGGGTTGATTAAAGGTGCCGCTGATATGGTGTATTTTCCTCAGTGTGGTGAAATATGGTTTATTGAAGTTAAGCGGCCAGGAGAAACGCCACGGGAGGATCAGCGTAAATTTGCAGATAAGGTACTAAATTTAGGGTATAAATATTTTGTAGTAACTTCATTGTCGGAATTTAAAACACTGATACACCATGCCAGCAGGAAGGCCCAGGATATATAATTCAGTAGCAAAGCTCGATAAGGATTGCGAGGCTTTTTTTGACCTTTGCGCCAAAAATGGTGAAAGGCCTACTATTTCCGGCCTCGCTTTGCATCTCGGGTTTGCGGATAAAACTACCCTATACGAGTACCGCGACCGCCCGGAATTTTCCTACCCGATAAAGAAAAGTCTACTATTAATTGAGAAGTTCCTCGAATTAAAACTTGAAAGTCAATCAGTTGCAGGTATTATATTTGCGCTAAAAAATATGGGATGGAAGGACAAAGTAGAAACAGGCTTTACCGATAAGGATGGAAACGATGTAAAGCCAATGGTTCAATTGGTACCTGCTCCAAACTGCGAACCGATAAAACCGGCTGATTAATGCTGACCTATACACCAGTATTTGATGCAAACCTGAAAGCCTATGAGGCGCGAAAATACCGGGCAATATGCAATGAAGGTAGCAGCAGGAGCAGCAAGACCTACTCAGAGATGCAGCTAATGAGTTACCTCTCACTATTGCCACAGGTGTACGGCGGAAAGGAAATATCAGTAGTAAGCCCATCTTTACCCCACCTGAAAAAAGGAGCGCGAAAAGACTTTCTGGATATTGCCGATGACTGGGGCTTTTTTAATGAGAACGACTTCAACCGAACTGATAACAAATACCACTTCAAAAAAGGGTATGTTGAATTTTTCGGAGCCGATGACGCAAAGAAAGTGCGAGGCCCTGGCAGGGATATACTTGTCATCAATGAAGCTAACCTTATCAGCTTTGAAACCTATACGCAATTAGCCATGCGTACTACTGAAACCATCTTCATCGACTACAACCCGGCTGACGAGTATTCCTGGGTGTATAACATAGCCGACAAAGCAGGCAACTGCAAAATACACAGCACCTACCTGAACAATAAAGGCAACCTCAGTAAATGGCAGATTGAAGAGATAGAGGCATTAAAGGATGCGGATGAAAACCTATGGAAGGTTTACGGCCTCGGTTTGCGCGGTACCAGCTCAGAAACCATTTACACACACTGGCAGCAGATCGATCATTTCCCGCAATGTGAACGCATTTTCTTTGGCCTCGACTTTGGTTATAACAACCCCAGCGCATTGGTTAAAGTAGGTATATTGGATAAAAAGCTATACGCAGAGGAAGTACTATACGAAACAAAGCTCACAACCAATGACCTGGCAGAAGGTATCAAGATTATGGGCCTGACCCGTACTTGCGAGATCGTATGCGACGCGGCAGAACCAAAGACTATTGAAGAGCTGCGCCGGATGGGTTTAAAGGCAACGCCGGCAAACAAGAGTGTTTACGATGGCATACAGTTTATGAAGTCAATGCCGCTTTATGTTACCCGCGGAAGCGTCAACCTGATAAAAGAGCTACGGTCGTATAAATGGAAAACCGATAAGGATGGCCGGGTACTGGATGAGCCGGTAAAGTTCAATGACCACGCACTTGACGCAATGCGTTATGCCGCTTTTACAAAGCTCAGTAAGCCAAAATCCATATTAATCGGATAAATCGTTAATTTTATATCATGGACTTATTCAACCGCAAAAAAATACAGTTGCTTGAAAAGCAGCTCACCGATATGCAGGCGGCTATGCAGACAAAGCAATCTGTCGCCTTAACCCGCTTTGTGCAGGCTCCCGTTTTTGCCGGTGGGACCTACTTTCCATCCTGGGATACAAATAACCAGATACAGAACTTTATCAATGCCGTAGATGTGTACAACGTGGTAAAAAAGGTCTATGAAACCACTGCATCGGTGCCCATCTACGTGCATCGGGAGCGCAAAGATGCGAATAAATACCGGAAGCGGTATAACACAGCAAAGCGTGGCACATTGCAAAAGCTGATATACCGTACTAAGAGTATGGAAGATGTACCTGACAATGACCCGCTGGCAATGCTGATTGAAAATCCAAACAGCTATATGACCGAAAGGTATTTTTTAGAGCTGGCCATGTTGCTCTTCCTGCTTAACGGTGAGGTGTTTATTTACAAAATGCGAACAGGTGAAAGCCGTGGGAGCCGGGTAATATCACTGCACATCTTTGCGGCCGGCGACACTGCAATAAAGATAACCGGCGAATGGGCCTACACTATTGTAGGGTATGATTTTTCAATACAGGGTAAGCGGGTATTGATTAACGTGCCAAAGGAAGATGTGATACATATCAAGATGCCTAACCCGGTATATGACCTTAACGGCGGCCACCTTCGCGGGGTATCACCACTTACACCGGGTAAAAAGACTGTTGAGCGCCTCGACATAGCAATGAACCGTGGCACGGCAACCATGAAGAACGGCGGCCTACCTGGTATCATTTATCTCGAAGGTGCAGCGGCTGAGGATGCGCCAAGTTATGAGGCCTGGAAGGAGAAGTACAGACAGTGGATAGGCGATGATGATAATGCCAATGCTTATATGCCAATGGCAGGCAAAGCCGGGTTATTGCAGACCGGTTTAAAGATGGCAGACCTGGCACTCATGGAGCAAAGCAACCTAGACTTTAAGCGGCTTTGCTCAGTGTACAAGGTATCGCATAAACTGTTCGACCAGGACGGTACCGGTAGTGAAAACAGCATTGAGGCAATGATCAAGATGCTTTACACCAATGCCTGCATGCCGCTGGCCAATGTGTTTGAGGATGCGTTTAATAACGAACTGGCTCCCGATTTTGGCCCTGACTATCATATTGAATTTGACTTTTCTGAAATACCCGAGCTGCAGGCTGATATACAGAAACAGGCGGCGGCTATATCTCAACTGCCAGTAAGTCCTACTGGTAATGAATTGCGCGAATGGGTATTGAAGCTCGACCGTATCGATATACCGGCAATGGATGAACCGCTGGTAAAACAGGGGTATGTGCCAATAAAAGACTTTGATGATAACACCGATATACCGCCTGTTGATGAAAATATCTGAAATTATTGACTTTGCCCTACCTGTAACTGACCGGGAGCGCCGGTGCAGTTTCCGCATGCAGCAGCTGCAGGCAAGGCGCGAGAAATTGGCAGCAATGATCGATCAATACAGGCGCGGTGATATTGTGACCTGGGAAGCGTTAAAGCTCAGTGTTGATATTGAACAGATAATCCGGGAAAAATTAAACTGATGACCAAAAGCCAGCGCGAAAATACATACAGCTTTGCGGCAAAGTTCCGGCGCAACCGGGAAAAGTACTGGCGCCCAAAGATATACCAGGAGTTGCTGGATATGATTAAAGCATCCGGCAATTATCCATCACCTGAAATAATGCTACAGATGTTGCCGGTATCTATTCCAAAACTGGGTATTGCATCGGTATTGCGTAAGGTGTACATCGACGCAGGCCGTGTGATGGGCGGCTATGCTTACCAGGCGCTCAAGCAGAAAGCAAAGGATCGGCAAAAGGCCCGGCTGATGCCAATGGGTCAAAACGAGGAGCTGATTAACGATATTATCGCATATTACGATAAATACCTACTTGAAAAGGCGGTACTGCCAATTACTGATACAATGCGCGACTGGATCCGTGTGCAGGTCATGGATGGCATACGGCAGGGGTACAGCGTGAGCGCTATTGTAAGAATGATGCTGCAGCACCCGTTCCCAAAGAATCGGGCCAATGTGATTGCGAGAACTGAAACCCTATCCGCTGCGAACTTTGGTGCAGTGCAGGGCGCAAAGAAAACGGGTATACCCTTCCGCAAAGTATGGATCAGCAGCGCCTCAGACCGTACCAGGCGTATACCCCGGGACCAGTTTGGTCACTTGACTATGAACGGTGTTGAAGTAGGCGAAGATGAACCGTTTGCCATCCCGATGAAAACTGGCGGCGTTGAAATGCTGATGCAGCCCGGTGATAAATCAGGCAGCGCGGCTAATGTTATACAGTGCAGGTGTGCCGTAGGTTTTGAACCGATAGATTAAACCCTAACAAAGTAAGGGTAAGGGAAAAATGCAGACAGTTTAAATTTGTTACCATGTTTAAAATGTTTGGCAGCAGCGTTGAGGATTTGGATGACAAAGGTATCGTTACCGTTGCGGCCAATGCTTTCGGCAATGTAGATGCAGATATGCAAATAAGCATGCCGGGCAGTTTTAAGAAAACTATAAACGAGTTTTTCCCGCGTCTCAAGTGGCTGCTGAACCATGATCGTACCATCCTTTTAGGTGTTCCACTGGAAGCAAGCGAGGACGGCCAATACCTTAAGGTTCGCGGGCGGCTTAACATGAAAAAACAGGTAAGCCGGGATACATATGAGGATTATAAGTTATGGGCTGAGCACGGAAAGACGCTGGAGCATAGCGTTGCTGTTTCTCCGGTCAAAGCCGACCCGTGGGAGAAGGGTAAGCCGCAAAAGGTCTATGAGTGGAAGTGGACTGAGTACAGCACCTTGACAGCGTGGGGTGCAAATGAAAATACGCCGATGTTGGAAATTAAAGGGGCAAAGGATATTGCGGAGCAACTAAGCTGGTTAGAAATTCAATTGCGTAAAGGCAATTACACAGATGAAAGGTTCAAGCAAATTGAACTTACCATAAACAAGCTAAAATCACTCACAGCGGAAGATGAGCCGCCAAGTGGCACTCATGGAGCGGTTGAGCCGGTTGCAATAAACACAATCAAACACTTTTTAAATCATTTTTGACAATGGCAGACACTACCATAGCTCCTGAGCTTTTGGCCGAATTGGAGCAACTGAAAAACAAAGTTACCGAAGCCACTACAAAGGCGGCTAAGGCTGAAATCACTGAGCAGATAAAGGCGCTCGAGGAAAAAATCAAAGCCGGTGAAAACGTGGTAAAAGATGTTGCAGACATCAAAGTTAAAGCCGACGAGCGAGACAGGCGCACTCAGAAAGAGTTGGATGAAATGAGTGCCGAACTGAAACAGTTCAAACAGCGTATGGAAGCCGGCAACCAGGAAAAAGCAATCAGCCGCGAACAGGCAATCCTCAAAGGTCTTTCTGGAAAAGCCGGAAGTATCGACGATAAGAGCGGCCAAATTGTGATGCTCGACACCGATGTAGCTGCGACGCTGAAAGCCATGAAGGATAACAAGTATATCCCAGGTGTAACTTTCATTGCAAAGGCCAACACAGACCCTATCACTGTGTACAGCTCATACAGCGGCGGTACCGTTGGTATTTCTGATTGGGATCCTGAATACGCCCGCGTGGTGCGTCGCCAGCCGTATATCAGGCAGATTGTACGTACAAGGCCGACCAGCAAGTCATACATCGCATGGGCTGAGCAATCCGGCGTTGAAGGCAGTGCAGCAGGCACAGCGGAGGCAAACAGCAAGAACCAGGGCACCTTTGACACTACTGAAGCGAACATGCAGATGAAGAAGCGCACCTACTTCATCAAGACCTCAAAAGAAAATTTGGATGACCTGCCAATGATGGCAAGTGAGATCAATGCCGAAATTTTCGAGGTACTCAATATCGACCTGGACGACCAGATTTTGCAGGGTGACAATACCGGCCAGAACCTGAAAGGTATTCTTGAATACGCCCCGACATTCAGCGTTACAGGTACCGACCTGGCAAACGGTGTTGCTGAGGCGCAAAACTGGGATGTGCTCCGCGTGGCAGCCGCCCAGATTGCAACGAATGGCAAGGGCCGGTTTATGCCAAACTATGGTATTATGCATCCGTGGGACGTGGCAGCAATGGATTTAACAAAAGCCACCGACGGCGTTTATGTGATACCTCCTTTCATCAGTGAAAGCGGCCGCCGGGTGGCTGGCATGATCATTATTGAAAACACCGGCATTGATGAAGGTACATTCCTGGTGGGCGACTTCACAAAGTCAAACCTGGCATTGCGCAACGAAATTCAGATCAGCATCGGGTACGATGGCAACGACTTTACTAAAAACCTGGTGACAATACTGGGTGAGGTAAGGGCCGCGCACTACATCAAGACAAACCATATCAACGCGTTTGTACAGGGTAGCTTTGCCACCGCTAAGGCGCTGCTTGATCCGACAGTTGTTTCATAGGCAGGCAGTTTAAATACAAAGCAATCGTTTAGTTTTTTGGTTACGGCCCCGGTTTTCACCGGGGCTTTTTTTATTTGCACATTTGTTGCAAAAATAAATTTACCCTGTTTTGATTGTTGTAAACATTATTCAACTTATCTTTGTGTAACAAAACCAAAAGACAATGACACTCACTACCGAACAAGTAAAAGCCGCTAAAAAAGCCTGCAAACAAAATGGTCTTGATCCTAAACTGGTAAACAAACAATTAGGCAACGGTTTTTGGATTGAATCATGCAATTCATCTTTTGAAGGTTACATTTCATATTTGCTTAATGAGAGTCAAAAATGGGATGGCACAATAACAGAAAAGATTTTTGAACAAAGTCGCCGCGATTACAGGGCTGGTAATTATGGCCGTTCTTCATTATATTAATAACAAATAAAAAAAACAAATCATGTACACAAAAAAATTCTTTTACGTTTCTTTTCAATCAAGAGATGGTAAAAAACAAAAGCAACTTTACATGGGCAACACGCCTGAAGAAGCATTGCAAGCCGCAAAAAATGTAAACATCCGTTACAAATCTTTTAAAGTTGGCAAAACAGCTTTCAATTGTTTGGGAGAAAAAATATGAGTAACAACCACGGCGGCGCCCGGCCAGGAGCCGGCGCCCCAAAAAAAATACCGACCGTAACGATCAGTATTCGCGTGCCTCAGCATCTTGCTGCAGTAATTAAACCGGTCATCAAAAAAACTGCTGCAGATATAATCAAGACCGCCGGAAACCCATCGACAAAATATTAGGCCGGTTGCCATCACCACGGCGCACAATATCCTCGTGAAACGACAATGCCCGGCAATTGGTAAACCCGTGCTTTGCGAGTAGCTGCGTTAAGCTATCCGCGTTGAAGTGGTGCAGATGTTCATTTGGCTTACGGTGTTTCCATTTCTCAAACCACTGTAGTCCCTGATTGTGGTAATGACACCAAGGCAATGAAATGCAGATCGTTTCACAGTCAATGGCCGAAAGTACTGCATCCAAATCCGGCACATGCTCCAGCGCGTCCCAAAAGGTGTAAACGCTGGCCGCCTGCAGTTCAGTAACGGTACCCGGCAGCCCGGTAATATCATACCCTACAGCCCAGGAGCTTTGCCGGGCATAGTTGACAAAAGCAAGATTACCACAACCGTAGTCAAATATTTTACCCGGTGTGTGACCGTGACAGGCAACAGCAAATGCATAGCGCATGGCCTGCAACCGGTCATTATCCCGGCGGTATGCCTCAGTATCGTATGTTGCTACATAGTTTGCGTCGTAACGGTAGGGGCGCGGATTTAGTTGATGGATAACGCCAATGTCATCAATCTGATATTGCACTTCGCCTGCTGTGAAAGTGTTCATAAGTATGTTTCTAATTTGGAAGGTAAGATAGTGTTTGTTTTCATCGGTTTGCGCTCGAGGTAACGCCGTTTATTCAATCCCTGGGCAATGGTAAGCATTACAGATTGATTGCAGTAAAGAGCTTTGCATCCTGCGATATGCTGAGCCGCGCTATACAAGTCACGGGTAAACAGGTAGGGTGTCAGTTGCCCTATCTCTTCACAGAACCGGGCGTGTTCATCCATGTGACCGATAAACACCGGCTTTTTAGGCATGCGCCGGATGACATTGGCCCATCTAACACGGGACCGTTCCCGCCAGCGCGGGGTGACATGCACCAGGTAATCAGGGCTATTTTCTTTTGGCTTAATATCATGTAGCCACCCAGATGCGACTGCCGGCATATTTATCCGCCATTGGTTTGACATGGATAAAATGATGTGGTTGCGTCCACGTGATGGCTGCTGCAACCAATCTTCCATCCGGTAATCATATTTCAGCGCCGGGTCATATTCGCCTATCGGATAATCGCCACTTGTGGCAATCACTTCAAAGCCTTGGGATTTAAGCAGCCGTTGAATTGAGGCGTACAGATTACCATGCGGTGGGTTATAGTGGTTTACCTTAACGGCATAATGGGTAATACCAAGCAGCCGGGCCACTGGTATTGAATAAACTATATCACCGGCCCCACCAGAGGTCGCCATTATCTTCATACAAGATATTTAGGCTCGATGTAGTTGCTTTTTTGATCAACAGCAATAGGCGCAAAGCCAAAAAAGTCAATCGGTGCCCATGTGTGGTGAAACTCCGTGCCATCATCAAATGCTTCAGGCGCATATGGCATATCGAAGATCAGGTATTTACCCATGCTTTTGGCACGGGCAGCAATTTCAGGAAGTTCTGCAAGGCTGAAATGCTTGAACAGGGCAAAGCACACAACCAGGTCAGCTTTACCTTTAAAAGTGCGAATATCACCATTGACAAAAGTGAATTGCGGTACCTTGTTGCGGGCAATTTCCAAAGCGGCGTCATTAGTATCAACGCCTTTGTATTTCAACTTTGGCGGCACATCGGGACTGTTTGCCAGTTTCATAGCCAGATTGCCGGTAGCGCAGCCAAATTCAATGATTGACTTAATGCCATATTGCTGCACGGCCTTAATCACAAAATCAGCCTGGTGCATATGAATGTTTGACTTTTGCCATTCACTCTCGATATATTCAAGCATGCCGGGCTTGTTCAGATAGTCCGAGTAGTCGGGGAGTTTGTTCATATCCATTTATTTTTTTTAGTCCAATCGAAAATAGATCCAGGCTCACAGAACAGGCAACCCTTATAAAACCCGCTTTCGATATCTTCCGGCTTCGCCCATGCATTAATCATAGGTGCAAGATGTGGCGGGTAAAACATCGTACACGGCTTACCCATCGTATGTGCCATGATAGGCAACCCGGAAGGGAACGCATAAAAATAATGCAATTGCTGTATAGTTGCAGCCGTTTGCTGTAAGGTTAAACCGATACAGTTGTGGTGAGGTATGCCGGCTGCAGCAAGCATGGCGCAAAGCTCAGTATTGAGATCAGTGTCAAAGTCCGCACCGATGACCGCAAAGGAGTAAACAGGATCGTACCGGTGTATCATTTGAGCCAGTTCAAACCACTTTTGAGCACCCCAAAAACCCCAGGCACGGCTGGTACTGTAACTGCTACCATATAAACCTATCCAAATTTTATCTTCAGCAAGCGGCGAAACAGCGCCACCTAAAAAATAGCTTATCCGGTAGTGTGTTTGCAGATCGGGCAGAAAGTGATCAATACGTTTGCCGCGCTCCAGATGATCGTTTGCTGACAGGTAGAAATTGCCGCCTCTTTGCTTTATTTTTTTCCACCGCTTTATAACACGTTCAATGTTGCGCGTCTTTATCGTTTTATAGCCGCCGGGGATTGGCTCATATTCAGCAGACTGAACTAAATGAGGTACCATATCAAACAGCGGCTTACCCCGGCGCGGTTGGCCGTCCTGTATACACCAATGGTATTTTCCCTTAGTGGCAATCAGTTTCATCAGCAGCCATATATTGTCGCCAATGCCGGGGCATACTTTTATAGTCATTGGTTCACTCATAATTCAAACCTTGATTTATGCGGCCACTTTTCATCGAGCCATTTGATAAACGGCTTTGATAATGCGGCATGGCTGGTTGAAAAATACTGCGAGGCCTCAATCTTTGCAATCATGTTTTTATCGGGCCTGGTATGCAGCTTTATATCCTCGCAATACACTTCATCCTTTGTACCTGCATGGTAATGGTATAGCGTCTTATGCAGGTAGCCGTATTGCGGCCATTGATCTACCACTTTGACCTTAGCCGGATCAATCCAGCAAGGAGCATGATTATCAAAATCAATCCAATCATGGCCGATGTATTTTTGCGTGTTTATGATTGACTGCTTATAACCCGGTGAGATGCTTTTTCGGTAAGTGAAATTCATCGGGCCTTTATTCTTTGGCCTGCTGTCATCCCATGAGGGCATGAGAAAAAAGTCATCATTTGACCATAGGAACGGGGAGCCTATAATATTGCATGCCTGGTAAAACTTATCCCTTATGTTATTTTCTTTCTGCACAGCATGTGGCATACCATCAACAACGTAAGCAACCTGATAATGATAGTGAATAAGCATTTTTTGCACCGGCTTAACACTTCCAACAATCAGCAAGTCAAATGCTCCATAAACAGCCTCTAAGCTACGCAGCGAGTAACGCAGTTCAATTGCATCATGCGGAGTACTGTCTGCCAGGGGGACGGCTATTGTGATCATGCTTTTTGGTTTTTGGCTTTGCAGCGCGGTTAAGTACTTTTTGCATCCATTCGGTTAGGTCGCGTGCCCGTGATCGCTTTGCGGCTTCCTTCCATTCGTCTATGTCATCACCTTCAAAGCGGCGGGTAAATAATACTTTTGGCATGGAACAAATGTAATAACAATGTAAATACGAAAAAAATATATTTTACCCTTAAATTTATGCAATGAAAATAAACGGCGTGCAGGGCGGTGACCTGCTATTTGAGGACGAAGGTGCTGAACCAGTCACAACGGCTGAGATAAAAGCATGGGTAAGGGTGCCGGATGCCATCACAGCGGATGACACCCTTATTGCAGCCGTAGGTAAAGCGGCGCGGATAATGCTTGAGCGTTACTGCTCCATTTCCTTTATCACAAGGTCAATCACCTGCACCATGATCAACGAACTGAATAACGTTGAATTGCCTTTCGGTCCGGTTACTGCCATCACCAGCATTGAGAACGAGGACGGCGACGAGCTGGCGGTAGGCGAATACGAATTGATAGGCCAGGAGTTTAAGCGGGTAAAAACGGATTGCAAGCTGTTCACGGTGACCTATACAGCAGGATATGCTACCTTGCCAGAAAACATGAAACTTGCAATAAAAAAGCAGGCTGCGTGGCTTTACGAGCACCGGGGCGACGAAAGGGAAAACAGGATAGACCCGCTGCTTGCAATGGATTTGAAACAGGTAAAAAGGAACATGATATGATCGGTCAGCTTAACCAGTTTGTAACATTCTCAGAATACGAGCTTACCCAGGGCGACGACGGGGCAATGTTACGCACGCTTACCGGCGGGTATACTGACTGGGTTAAGATTGAACAGCGCAACGGTAGCAGGCGGCTGGAAGAGGCGCAAATATCGTTTCAAAAAACGTACCTGATTACAAAGCGGCATTACCCCGAAAGGCCAATAGCGCCGGACACAACGGAAATTATATACAACGACGCTGTATTATCTATTCACGATGTAGAGCTGCTGGACGAAGGTCGGCGGGTATACGAACAAATACTTTGTTACACCAATGGCAGGAGTGTTGACGGTAGAAGTTAAGGGGCTGAAAGAGCTTAATGCAAAGTTTGGCACTATCAGTAAAACGGTAGGCGACGCTATAGACAAAGCATTGACAAAGGGCGCTATGCGAATTGCGACCAATGCAAAGAAACGGGCGCCGGCAGACCGTGGTGGGTTAAGAGCAAGTATATCAGCAGATACATCTACTTACCTGGATAAGAGCGTTACGGCCAATGTTTTTTATGCCGCTTTTGTTGAGTTTGGTACAGGTAAGTATGCAGCGCAATATGTCGCAACATTGCCTGCTGACTGGAAAACATACGCTGCGACCTTTAAGAAGTCCGGCGACGGTGGCACATTTGATGACATGGTGCAGGAAATATATGACTGGATGAACAGGCTCGGCATGAAAGGAGCCGGCGGCAAAAAGCTGAGCATGAATGATGCATACAGGATGGCGAAATATATCCTGATAAACGGTATCAGACCTCAGCCGTTTTTATACCCCGCTTTTAACAATGAAGTACCAAAGATTCAGACAGAAGTATCTACAATTATAAATAACTTGCTCAAATGATAAGCATAAACCGGGCGCTGAGGGCGGCAATACGTGAAAGGCTACTGCCTTACTGGGGTGCGGTGTACAGCGGCCAGGTACCGGCAAGTGAACAGGGGGCATATATTCTGTTATCCGATGTAGATGTTACGGATGAAAGCACAATGAGCACGCAGGATATTTCCGTAAATATTCAGATAGGCATATATGGTAAGCAGAACCTGGCGCCAAACAGTGATGAAGTGGATGACATTGCAACCGATGTTCTGAATGAATTATACCCGACGCCGGACGCTATTGTAGATGTTGACGGCCACCAATGCACGGGTATGACCCTTGTAAGCAGCACAGAGCAAACCCTAAATTTAAATTCGTCCCAAATATCAAATAGATTTATTACTTTTAATCTCAAATACTTTTACAATGGCTGAGCATAAAATCCGGAAAAATACATATTTCCTTTTTATCGACCCCGCTGGCGGCACGGATTATGAGCTGGTAGTTTGCCTGAACAACGTTACCTTCAATGGAACCACTGCTGTAAATGACGCCTCGAGCATGTGCGGCCCCGATAGTTCACCGGGCGACATCTCAAGCTCCATCAGTTTGGATGCACAGTTCATGATCGACCCGGACACCGGCAATACCAGTGCAGCGGATTGCTTTGACTTGTGGCAGAACAGCACTATTTTTACATGGAAGATAGGTAAAGCGGTTCCTGAAACCGACGATGTGACAAAGACAGGCAGCGGCTATTTCAGTGCATACACTGAGGGTCACGGCAAAGATGGTGTTTCAAGTTTTACCGGTACCATCACAGTAAGCGGCGGTATTACCCAAACAGTTGAAACCGGAAGTTAATGGAACTGAACATATACGGCAAGATAGTGGGGTTGAAGGTATCCATGTGGTTGGCCGATGAAGATCGGTACTTCAACATGGCAAACCAAAAGCCAAACAGTAAGATATGGGAGGCGGCGGCGCTGCTTATTATCTGTTACCATAACTGGTGCAGGTACCAGCGTATAAAGCCGGAAATCAGCAATGACGACTTTGAGCTTTGGGTTGACGAAAAGCTGAGCACTCCGGAAGGTAAACAGGAAATAGCAGATTTGACTGTTTCAATTGTGGAGCAGATCAATCAGCTCGGTGCAGGGGTTGAAAAAAAAAGGACGCCGGAGATGCCGCCAATTGGCGCACCGTTAGAGAGTTTGCCTTTGGAGAATGCGGTTTAAAGCCGGACGAGTATTACAATATGGATTTTGCCGACTTCAGAGATTTGGCGGCGGGGATTGAAAAAAAGATACAGCGTGAGGTATTAATTCATAAATCAATTAGAAAAATGGCCTTCCTCAACTTGTTACCACATGCAAAGGAGGGCCTTTCTTTTGGTGTTTTTTGCCGGGATTACTGGCCCATGCCGGATGACGAGGAAATACAGTCCGAAAAGTATGACCCCCGTATAGATGCAGAACTTTACGAGCAAATGATCAAAGCACATAATTTGAAAATATCAAAAGGCAGGAGGGCGAAAGATGCCTAACATGGAAATTAATATAACGGCAAATGTGCAGCAGGCAGAAGCCGGTCTAAAGGCCGTGCAGAAAGACCTGGCAACTACGGCGGTAGCGGCAACTAAGCTCGACAGTGCAATGGCGCGAGGGGCAAAGGGAACAAACGAAGCCGCTTTTGCTTTAGGCAACCTGGGGCGTATTGCTCAGGATGCGCCGTTTGGGTTTATAGGTATTACCAACAACTTAAACCCGATGCTCGAGAGCTTTCAGCGGCTCAAAGCAACAACGGGCTCTACTGGTGGCGCATTGAAGGCATTAGCCGGATCATTGGCCGGGCCTGCAGGTTTGGGCTTTGCCGTTTCACTCGTGTCATCGGCGCTCGTAGTGTTTGGTGATAAACTGTTTGGCAGTAAAAAGCAGGCTGAGGATGCAAAAAACGCTTTTGACGGCATGCTCGATAGTGCAGCAAATGAGGCTTTGAAGTTGCGCGAAAGTTTTGCGCTGATTACGGATGCAAACGTGCCACTTGAAAACAGGAAAAATATTATTAAGGATCTACGCAATGAATACGGGGTATACCTAAAAAATATATCCGACGAGGCATTATTGACCGGGCAGGCGGCAAGTGCATACGACCTGATCAATGTTGCCATCCTGAAAAAACTGCAACTGCAGGCGGCTGAGGAAAAAATATTGCCGCTGATAAAGGAGCAGGTAGATTTACAATTCCAATTAAACAAGCTGCAAAAAGATGGCGCTGACCTTCGCCGGTTTATCGACGCAACAACCGGGGCAAAAGAATTCAGGGTACAGGCCGACAATGCAATTGCCATCAGGGACAGTAACAGGAACCTGGCTGATCAGCTTTCACTGCAAAAAAGGATTGCGCTGGTAGGTAAGGAAATAAACAATTTGTTTTCTACGCTTTCACCGCTGCTGCCATCTTCCGAAAGGGCAACAGCGGGCATAACTGTTACCGTAGATAAGGAAAAAACAAAGACTGAATTTGTTACCAGGTTAAAAGAGCTATCTACCGAACTGGCACCAATACCGGTAAAGATAAACCCGATAGCAGGCCGTAGCATGGACGGTAGTATAACAAAAGAGGAGGCAAATTTCCTATCCGGTAGAAGCTCAGTACTGGAACAGCTTAACCAGCTTATTGAAAACATGGACTTCGATAAGCTGCAGGAAAAAATGCGTAAAACGGCCGACCTTGCGATAAACTTTTTGGCTCCGGCTTTTGACGCTGCTTTCGATGCAATAGAGAACGGTAAAAATGTATTTCAGGCAGTGGGCGAGGCGTTAAAGCAATTGGTTATTGAACTGATTAAAGCAGCTTTACAATCCGCAATCGTTTCACTTTTAATCAATAGCATATTCCCGGGCGCTGGATCCGCTTTCAGCTTTGGCAGCCTGTTTGCTCAAATTGGCGGCTTACCAAAATTTGCACAGGGCGGCATTGTGCCACCGGGTTACCCTAACGACAGTTACCCGGCTTTACTTTCATCAAATGAGGCAGTTATACCACTTGACCGGCTCGGCAGTATGATGCAAACCGGTGGCTCGTTTCCGGCATATCTACCGGCTTTTGAACTGAGGGGCGACGTATTACGGGCATGGTACCAAAGGGCTGAAAATTCATACAGGAGGCGTAACTAATGGCATACGGCACAAAATACACAATACTATTCAAGAGCAGAACCGGCGAGCTTTTGACATTCAATATACAGGCGCGCGATTATACCGGCGTAGTGGTTGAACTACTTGGCGCAATGCCGGCCGTGGTATTGCGTAAGGATCAGGACGACCCATTCGAGCCATACCAGGCAACAACGTGCGAAGTAACATACATTAATGAATTAAATGTGCCGCTATCCACTTTTTTTACCGAGGACGATAGATACTGGCGCGGCTCACTGGAAAAAAGGGATGGTACCGTAATTTGGCAGGGCTTTTTAATCCTGGACGATTGCGAGGAGGCGTTTACCAGCGCGCCTTACCGGGTAAGGCTGCAGTTTACCGATGGGCTTGCCGAGGCGAAGCAATTGCCGTTTAACGAGGCCGCAGATGCCAGCGGGCACACAGACTTTGCAGAACGTGAGGCGGTAATATCTTCCGGTGTGCTTACTATCACTGATTTTCTTTTCGACCCGGAACTTGAAGCAGGCGACACAATTATAATCAATGACGGGGCGTATACCGTTGATAGTTATTCGTGGAGCACTTCCAACATACTCACGATAAATGTTTCAGGCTTTACCCGTAACGGCATATACACCGTGCAGGTAAGGTATAGGAATAACTACCTGACAAAGATCACCCTGCTTTCTTTTATCAGGATACTGTTAAACAGCACCGGGCTCACTGAATTACCGCTACGTGTATTTTCCGGGCTTTACGAAGTGGATACCGATGACAGCACCGATCGAAATTGCTTTGAACAAACCAGGGTATTTGCAGGCATGTACCTGAGCGACGACGGCCAATGGGATGACATGTATGCAATCGTGGAGGATATTTTGCGGCGGTTCAATTGCGTACTTGTACAGGCTGGCGGGTACTGGAATATAATCCGCTGGACTGAGGCGTTTCGTTACAGCGATGGCGACATACAGGGCATGGAGTACAATGCGGATTACAGCGCCAGGGTTGCTACTACACTGGCACCGCTGTATGAGGATAGCGAATTGATACAGACGGATGCAATTGCAAAACTTACCCGTGCTTATTCGATCACAAAGGAAACGTTTAACTACGAGCAGCCTAAAGAGTTGATCAGAAACATCAACCTGCAGGAACTGGGCACGTTACTGAGCACTACAACAGATGGCGACGGTAACACGGTAAAAGAATATGAAGCGCCGTACTGGTTTGAAACGAATTTAGGCGGGTATAATCCAGGCATATATATCAGGGTAATCACTTCACCAGATGGGCAAGAAGTTGACCGATACCTGGTAATTGACGGCGCTATTTTTGGCGGGCCACATGTTCGCAGCAGTAAAATGTACATGCAGGTAAACGACCGCATAAATGTAAGCTACGAAGTAAGGACGAGCGATTCACAAACCGGCTCAATATCATTGACTCAGGAATATCGAGTGGTGGGCGCCAGTACGATAAAAATGCGGTGGAACGTATCCGACCCAGATGGATCGTGGGGCGCAACTGGCGGCGTACAGATTGAAGTCGATGCAAGTCAAAATACTGAAAACTGGTTTGTTTTTGCCACTGAGAGCCTTGGCGTTACCGTTGACGGTTATTTTGATATCGGCCTGGGCCAGCTCGACGCAAACGGCACGATAAACGAAACGTATTATAAAAACTTTCAGATTGAGTACATACCATATTTAGAGGACGGCCGGCAGGTAATAGGGCACTACCATGAGCAAGAAAACGATAATGACGCCCGCACAAAGTACGATGAAACGATAGTAATGGATGACAGCCCTCGGCAAAGCATTGCAGGTAGTTTGTTTACCAATGAGGTAACAGCAGGCGAATATAATACACTGACTGCAGGCTGGAAATTGCGCGACTTCATTGGCGGTGGGCCTGGCGCCAAGCTCGGGGAAATAGTCACATACGAGCGGGCAGGATTACGCAGCAGGGTGCGTAAAAGGATTGAGGGAACATTTGCTTTGCCCGATATTGAGATAAACATGGCATCACTGCTTTTTTTATCTGATAAATACCTAATTCTAGGCAACACAAGCATAGATTTTAGTAACGCGACAATGACGGCGCAAGTGCATGAGGTATTTGAGGATGGCGAAACTGAATTTACAGCACTGGTTTATACTTTCGATTACCTTTACGAGATAACATAATGAGCATAGTAAAAGGGCGCAATGTTATATTATACGTAAACGACGGTAGCGAATACCGGCCTGTTTGTTGCGCTCGTGAGGTATCACTGGACACGGAAACAAGCATTGACGAAACGAGTACGGATGATACTGGGGTATGGCGCACTTACCGGGGCATGCGGATGGGCTGGACCGTAACAGGTAGCGGCATTGTTAGCCTCGACACAAATATGACTATTGCGGAATTACGCGGCTTTCAGTTTTCTTTTACCCCGCTATACATTAGCTTTGAAGCTGAGGACTCAAACGGGTTGAATGAAGTATACCAGGGTTATGTGCTTATTCAATCAGTGAGCACCAATGCGACGCATAACGCACTATTTAATTACAGTTTTACAGCACAGGGTACCGGTGAGCTGCTTATCACAGAAACGCCGGTAGACCCCAACGAAAGGGAGGGCGGTTTTATGATATACAAATATACTGGCACTGGTTCCGAAACTGACGGCAATGTACTACCGGCAATACCTGACCTGGCAGGCAAGACGGTGAAATGCATTACCAGGGATGGCACGTACTACCGGCTGGTAAGTAGCAGCCCGGTTGAAAAGCAATTTACGTTTAACACAAGTACAAACGTAGTGACCTTTGCAGCAGAATTACCGCCGATACAGTCGGCTGAAATGATTGATATTTTTTACACAACGATTTAACATGAAACGGATATTGACACTGCTTTTTTTACTGCCTTTATTCGCAGCAGGGCAATGCGATACGGTTACCGGGTTGACAGCTACCGGCGTAGGGCATGCATCGGCAACAATCAGCTTTACGGCTCCATCAGCGTCATTGTACTTTGTGTTGATTTACAACGGTACGAGGCAAAACGTAAACGACCCCGGCGGTCCTTATCCTGCATTGGTTACGGCTCCGCTTAACAGCTTAACACCTTCAACATTGTATACATATACAATAGTTAGGTATTGCAGCGGCTCCGATAGCGCCAGCAGCAGCAACTATACATTTACAACCACAGCGCCACCATGTGACACAGTTACCAATGTAGCGGCCAGCGTTACCAGCAACAGCGTATCGATTACCAGCACGGCGGCGGCTTACGGCGACAGCTATGTTATATACTATGTAAGGGATGGGCAAACAGATACAACGACCGAGGCGGGTGCGGATGAAGATTTCCAATTAGCAAACCTTCGGCCTAATACGGTATACTGGTATCAGATTGGTACAATATGCGGCAGTGACACAACCCGTAACACCAGGCGATCATTTACAACCAGTAACAGCCCGGCCTACACACCGTCATATAATTTTGGGTGGCAGTATAAAAGGCTTGCAGCAGATAGCACGTTGAATATTCCAACAATGGCAGCGGCAAGTTTGAAAAACGGGAAAAATGATAAGGCCGCAATTGCTTTTGATACAACAGCTGGAGTGCTTGAGGTATTTAACCCATTGACGCAAACATGGCAAGGTTTAAACGCTGGCACTTCATCCGATATTATAGTCTCTACAATTGCATCAATGCAGGCGTATTCAGGGGATGCAGATGTGGCAATAGTTACCGACAGCCTTCGAGGAGGCATTTTTAATTATTACGTTTCCGGGCTTACTCCGGATGATGGTGTTGTGTTCGATGCAACAGGTAAGGGAAGCGGCTACTGGAAAAGACAGGTTGCAGATGCAACAGGGTTAAATATATGTTGGTACGGTGCAGTTGGTGACAGCGCAACTAATAACACAACGGCTCTACAAGCTGCTTTCAATGCATTTGCAAACAGTCAACTTACTTTTATTCAGATACCAAAGGGTATATTTCTGTTTGACGGGCGACTTACAACTCCGGCTTTATACACCTATCAGCCAAACCCCGGAATAAAAATAAGAGGTGCAGGCCCCGGGTTGTCAAAACTTATCTATACAGGCACAAAGGACACTGTTTTGTTGGTGCAAAACCCGACTGTATTGGGAACTGGAAACCCGACTTTTGGCATTCAGTATAACGCTGAAATTTCAAACTTCACATTGCAGACGGCTACCGATAGTTGTATAGGTATTTATTTACGCCGTTACTTCAATTGCCGTATTAATGATATGATCATTAACGGGCAGGGAAATCATATATGGGATAGGTGCATAGTGAATTATTACGACTTTTTTCCGGGAACGCCCCGAAGGGACGACTATAATGCAAACCTTGAATTAAATGGTTGCTTATTCAAAGATTTTTACAGGGCTGGGTATGACACAAAAGACAGTGAAGCTGGTGTGCAAATTGAAGTTATA
>ERZ650303.40-NODE-40-length-31750-cov-7.494652_pt1 | contig 31750 bp, 30 predicted proteins | sample MGYA00376239_ERZ650303 | MGnify/ENA primary metagenome ERZ650303 (study PRJEB26733, sample SAMN07839262) | wastewater metagenome | biome: small river; feature: stream; material: water | place: USA: North Carolina | collected 2016-04-05 ... | reverse complement strand
AGCAGATCATCAGCAGTCGTTCGTTTGGCAGCATGGTCCAAGATGTGGACGTACTAAAAGATGCCATGAGCACCTTTGTGGCGAATGCATGCGCCAAACTACGAGCACAAGACTCACACGCATCTGTCATCCAAGTGTTCCTACACACCAATCGTTTTAGGAAAGACTTGCCGCAGTACATGCCCAGTCTTGCTATTCCGTTGCCAATGCCTACAAACGATAGCTTGGCAGTAAACATGTGGGCATGCCACTTGATCGACTTGATGTTCAAGTCTGAGTACCAGTACAAAAAGGCTGGCGTTGTGTTGAGCGAAATCTCACCTAATAGCCACATTCAGGGTGATTTGCTAACGCTTGAAATAGAAACCAAAAGCAAGTTGATGTCAGCGATTGACCACCTCAATACTCGCTTTGGTCGTGGTGCTGTGAAGATCTCCACGCAAGGTGCACATCGAGGCTGGCAAATGAAGCAAGAACGAAGATCGCCTTGCTACACCACCGCCTGGAATGAAATTCCTATTGCTTAGACTAGCTAACTTATTGCTTGGTGTAGTGCTCAGCAATTTTTGTCAATCGCTCATTCAATAAAGGTTCTGTAATTGAATCAAACAAACTACCTTTTTGCTTCAGGCATTTTGCTAAGTATTCAATACCCTCAGCAAGCGAGACGTTATGTTTTGCAATACTTGCAATCTGTTCACACGCAACATCTACGTTGCCTATCTCCATGTCCTCCAGCAAGCTAGAGATCACGACTCTATGTGCTGCTTCCGCAAGCCACTCGTCTGTAGGGCGGTCAAAGTTGTCGTGCAAAACGCCAAACTTCGCCAAGTTGTACATAGAGTCAACTACAAGACTTAAGTCTTTGCCGTCGTACCCCCAATCTATGTAGTGCATAAAATCACTACTTAAACTACCCAATGTTTCGTAACACGTATCAGACATTGCCATGTCTTTTCTCCTAAAGTTAAGTTAAATTTCGCAGGGGATACGTACACCCCCTGCATAGCTGCATCAGTCAGCCAAAATCATGTCCAAAATGTCATGTATTTTTTTGCCAGCCTTTGCATTTTTCTTTGCCACAAATGTTGTTACTGTGCACACGTCACACACACCATCCATATCAAAGCCCTCTGCATTTAGCAACACGCGCATTTCGTTTAACAACTCATCCACGCAGTCACTAAAAATTGCCTCTACACAGTAGTCAATTACTACCCCTGCATAAAACGCAAACTCCTCCCCTGCAGCCATTGCTGCTGCATAACGCTTACCTTGTGCAAGTAGTTTTTCCACACTTGCGTTTACTTGTCCTGCTTTATCCATATTTGTCTCCTATGTTTATTAGTTGTGCAGCCGCATGTAAGCAGTCGCACTTTTCTCAACCTTTACTTTCCAGTACTTCAGTCAATAGCCTCTCCCCCAAACTTCCAGAGTAAAGCTCACACCCATCACAAATGCCGCCATATTCAGTTGCCAGTTCATTGCCAAAAAGTGTTGTGCCACGTACTGCAAAATATATTTCTGCCTCTGGGACATACATATAGTTGTCTAACTTTTTTGTAACGCACCAACCATCGCCAAACTCCCAAGCTTTACCATCTATAGCCGTTGCAATATTTGCAGCTTGCTCGTCTGTAATTTCGTAATAAAACAAGTCAAAGCCACTAACCATTAATTTTTTATCAGTCATAATTTTTTCCATATGTTTTTAATGTGCAGCCGCATGTAAGCAGCTGCATTTTTATTTGCACATTGTTTGCTTTAATGCAGCATCGTTCCTACTGCTTTACCAAACAGTCGTGCATCTTTATCAACGTACACCTCACTACCGTTGTATGTGCACTCTTCTTGCTCAGCCAATGCAATTCCCATATTGCGCACAGCCATAACAACATCTGCAAGCTCATCATCATTAATAACAATGTCGTTTTCAAACATGTAGTTAACGCACCACTCATCATCCATCTCTGTTGCGTTAACTGTTTTTGCACGCAACGTTGTGCCATGCACTTCCAATGTTTGTGCAATATGCTTTACGTCTTCATAGCCAACTTGCCCAAAGTACAAGTTGTAGCCGCTTACAGTTGTATGTGTGTGTTCTGCCTCCTCTTCGTCAAAGTCACCCATAGCAATTCCATCAAGCACATTGCTAATTTCTTCCCACAGCTCTTTGTTGTTTTTTGCAATAAATGCTGCAACTACGCTGTGCTCATCTTCCCGTTCAATTTCAATGCCCATTTGTTTCACGCTGCTGTGCATTGCGTCCAACAGTTCTGCGCTGTTTTCAGCAATCAGCACATCTGTGCTGTAGTCCAACATTTGCATGTAGTCCTGCTCTGTGTCATGCCCGCTTGCAAATTTCTCTGCAAGCTTGTTGCCACACATAAGCACACTGCTAACGTCCAAAGTCTCTGTACTAATTTGCATAAAAACCTCCTTCTTTAAAAAATTTACTAACGAACACAAAAACGCTTTGCATTTACATTAGTAATAGTTTTATATGCATTAACAGCAAAAAACATGTTTTTATTAATGCTTGCTGCTGTTGTTAATAGTATATTTTGAACATCTCATATGATCAACGTACTGATATAATGATCACCAATTATGGATAGCAAAAGTAGCCAAACTTTTTACTCGAATTCGCGTGTTTACGCTCCTTCAAGCGACGATTACGAGTTTTTCTTCAAATATTTGGGGATTAGCCCTAGCTACAAACTAGCCTTGGCAGACTTAAACCCACTTGAGCCCCCTGTTCCAGCAGAAGTCTGGTATCCCAAGGACTTCAACACTGTTCGGCAAACGGCACGTGACGCTGGTGACATCTCAAATGTGAGCTTTGAGGAGTGGTGGCGTAAAAAAGGGATCTTTATGTTTGGACAGCGCGGAGGGGCGCCTAGATCCAGAGTCATCCTTGTCATTCCGCGAGATACAAAAAATCCAGGTTCTGTTCTTGAGACAAAAGCCAAATCACTTTATAGCCCTGACTATCGATCTGATGGCGAGCTGTTCTACGCAGAATTTCCTACAGGAGCTAGCCGTACTGAGATGATCAGCGTGGTCGATCGGATTCAACAGGAAATGCGATCGCTACCCAAGCCAACAAATGAGGCAAAGTACAAACTTGAGATCAACAAAGTAAATCGCCGCACACTTGAGCTTGGACTTAAGGCACTGCATTTGTTTGAAAACACAAACCTAGAGCTGTGGCGTATCGGTGCAGAAATTGAGATTTGCCAATCACACGAAGAAAAGCTTGACCCCAATGGCCCCAAAATAAACAAAGAGCTTTATAACCAAAAGAAATCTGTTACAGCTATGGTCGCGCGGCTACTCAAAAAGGCCAGAAATCTCAGTGAAAATGCGGCTCGCGGCGTGTTCCCCTGTGTGGATGAGCCAGCTTTCGGTGCCACATTTACTAGACCCAAGGACCGAAAAACATGAATTTTTAGCCTTTTATTGTTGATTTCGACCCTACCCTACCCCTTACCCACTTCAAAATAATCGCTTAAACGCCGTTTTAAAAGGCCGAGTTTTCCGGCCTCTTCCGATCTCCGCTGAGTTGTTCTCACTGGAATGATGAAGAGGAAGGGATGTCACATAGGGGGAACTAGTTGGCTTCGCCTTATTTCAACAAGCCATGGGGCTATGTGGGGGATGTGATCTGGGGAGACTTCTCTTCTTCTATAAGCGTGTAACTTTTTTAAATCATCACCTTCCCAGTAAAAGTTACACACGAACTGGGGGCATTTCACCTCCTTACTGCTGGGCCATACAAAAAGTTACACGCTTATAGGAAAACACATCATCCGAGTTAAACATGATCACCCGGTACCCCATGCATTACCCCCTTGGGGGTAGTTCCCCTTTTTTCACCAGGTCAGTCGGAATTCCACTTAAAAAATTACACGCAAACCAGTAGCAATTCATAAATACCTCCATCAATACCTGGAGGTACAAATGATCAAACTTACTGTAGACCCCGTGGTCCTGGCCAGACTTAGCCAAGCATTTCCCAAAGCAAATAGCGCCAGCAAGGCACTGGACAAATATGTGCGCTTACTCACCCAGCTGATCCGCACCAGCAGGAGCCACAAAACCGACAACTTCAATAGGCTGCTGAACCTGTACACGATTCCGGTAAATACCTTGCAGCATGCTGGACCTCGAATTGGTTCAAACAAGCAGAAAGTCCGTCTCCATAAATGGCTGGAAGACAACGGTCTGGCCTTGATCGAAAAGGTGGTTGAAGGCAACAACATCAGCCATCAGTTAAGCCGGGTCAAGCTCACGCACTTGGTCCAACTTGATGTGTGCATAGCTTCAAACCAGATAACCCAAGCGATGTCCACCAAAGTGCTGCACAACCACATCATCAGCACTTATCCAATGACATCAAATGATTTTCAAGACTATTACCCAGATTACCAAACAGCCCCAGACTCATACGATCACGTGATCGTGGATTCAGAGTCTCTGGCCAATTACATCCACTGGCTCAAGTTTTCCAGCACTAAGATGGATGCAGACAAACGCGAACGACAGATTGAAGACTCTGAATTCATCCTTAAAGTCGCAGCACTTAATGCAGGCCTATTTCCGATGAAACGCAACCCAAGTACGTTTGGACGCATGTACTACAAGAACATCAACATTCAAAGTGTTCCCAAGCTAATGCGTGGCGGCATCTTGGGTGAATGCTGGGAATATGACGTGCGAAGCAGTGTCATTGGGTGGAAGACATCGTGGGTGGAGCGACTGACGAAACCGCACATGAGTACAGCAGAGTTTCGTAAAACATTCAGCGCCACTCTTAACTACCTCGAAGATAAACGAGATTTCATGCATACCGTTTACAGAGATACGTTCTCGCACACGGGAGAAACGTCTGTGACCGAAGCGAACATGAAACTCATCAAACAAGCAATCACAGCCATTTCCTTTGGCGCAAGAGCTACTGTCGCTTGTTGGCAGTACACCCCCAATGGGTTCAGCAATCGCACAGCAATCTCAGGCATATTCAAAGATCATGCGTTAGCACATGCCTTCTTAGCCAGTCCAAGTATCAAGAAATTTAAGACTGAGCAAACTCTCATGGACAAGTGCATCGTTGAAGCGATCAAACATGAATCTCCAAGTGTTATCTTCAATCCCTTGTTTAAGCACTCCAAGCGTTTCAACAAAGCCAAGCTCATGGCTTATCTCTACCAACAGGAGGAAGCACAGAACATGCAAATTGCTGCAGACATAGTCAGAGGCTTTGGCCAAGAACCCCTGGCACGCATCCATGACGCATTCATTGTTCGTAACAAGATTGGCTTTGAACGCAAGCAGGAACTGGAACTGCTGATGCAGGAAGAGACGGGCAATCGCTTCTGGCGACTGGGCGAAACGCACATCGATGGCTTCGCCAAACACGTCAAAGCCGAAGTGGACGAAAAACAATCTTTCAATTTCTCTTGTACTTCGGTTGATGAAGAAATGCGCGACGTAGTTTTCGCTTGATTCAGTGTCAACTTAGAGTACACCGTCGCTTGGCTAATACATCTTGCCGAGCTCGGGTTATTTCAACAATAGATCGACACACCGTTATGCAGACTCCAGACTCGATGCTGACACAAACTACAGCACGAGACACACATGCAACAAACTGGAATTCGAATCGGCTACATCCGCGTTAGCAGTATTGATCAGAAGACAGATCGTCAATTAGACGGAGAGCAGCTAACAGTCACATTCACTGACAAGGCCAGCGGCAAAAACACAGACCGCCCACAACTTCAAGCACTATTAGCTGGCAACTGGCCCGAGGGCAGCACTGTAGTCGTTCACAGCATGGACCGCCTTGCACGTAGCCTCAGCGACTTGTTACGAATAGTTGAACAGCTGACTAGCAAAGGTATCGCTGTTCATTTCGTCAAAGAGTGCAAGACCTTCAGAGGCGATAGCACTGATGCGATGGATAAGCTCATGCTGTCAATGCTTGGCGCATTTGCTGAATACGAGCGAACGCTAATTCGAGAGCGTCAACGCGAAGGCATCATCAAAGCAAAGCAGCGCGGTGTGTACAAGGGCCGTGCTCCCAAAATAACTGACCCCGTAGTACTACAGCAGATCATCTCTGAAGCGACTGCACCAGGGGCAGTGAAAAAACGTATTGCAGACAAATACGGGATCAGCAGAGAAACACTCTACAAGTACTTGCCAAGAGGTTAAGCCTTAACAAGCGGCGGTGCAATTTTGCTCATAAGCCACTTGTATCTAGCGGCTGCATCTTCAAACGTCATGAATTCTTCACCGCCTAATGTTGCACCCATTGGTTCATCAGGGCGCAGATAGGGGCGAAGCTTGTATATGGATTGAAATTTATCTAAATTAACTGGATCACCTAGCACGTGGTATCTAATTGATGACAGATCGTCTTCATCAAACAAGATACAAAAAAGAGCGTAGGAGTAATCGCCCAATCTGTAGGAAATGTAGCGATCGAATGCCACTCGCTTATCTCGTGTTTGATGGGCTCCGGTCTTAATTCCACTTTTTGTACTTGAGAGCAAATTGTGCGATCTGAATCCCTTTGTTCCACGGGACAAACTTCGTGCAGTTTCGCCGCTTAGGTCATAACGCTCTAGTAACTCAGTTGCCACCTCAAGAAGCTTTTCGCAAATGGTTGCTTCTTGAACTTTGACAGGATTTTTGCTAGCTCTGCTTTTGCGTTGGATCTTAGGGGTTAGCTTGATTTTTTCTTGCAAGACTTCATGGCAAAGCGCAGCAGTATCAAATCGACCTTTGATTTTTACATTCAACATCAAAGACTCAATCGAATCGATACTCAATTTGGCGATTTCTTCTCTGGTCCACTCAATTGCCATGGAGCACCTCATTTTTAGCAAAGCTATAGCTTAGCTCATAGCAAGTGAATGACTTCAATATGAATGTCAATCAATTTTCTTGCCTGATCTGTTGTTTTCCTCTGCCTGATTCTGGCCTTCTTTGATCGACCTCATGCAAGGTCATGTTCAGACTTACGACTGTCATAAACAACTTAAAGGAGTAATTGATATGGCAGTTTTGACAAACCTTAAACTCGTTTCTGCAACACGTTCCGTAGCAGCTGATCCAGTGCAAATCCGCCGCAACAAGTTGGTGGAAAAGCTGCAGGAACAACTTCGCATTGCAGAAGCAAAGCATGCAGGTCGCGTATATGCCCCGACCAAGCTTCGCACCATTAAAGATGCAGAAACAGGTGATACAAAAACTGTTGAAGTTCCTAAGAAAACACGCGAATGGTTTTGGGCAGGCGACAACGGCAAGATCAACTTGAGTGTTCGCTATGGCGCAGCCACTTTGTATCTCAATGCAAAGAATGCAACTGCAATTGAGTTGAACAACACAGAGGAACTTTTGTCCGTACTCAAGTCGTTGCAAACAGCTGTATTTGAGGGCGAGTTCGACAAAGCAATTGATAGCGCCACTAAAGCAACACGCGAAGGTTTTGGCAAGTGATCAACATGGGGTTGGTGTGTAACGCATCAACTCCGTTTTTGTTTTGGAGTTCAACATGCACATTTATTCAGCCTACGTTCGTGCCAACGGCCTTGTTATTCAAACCCAAGTCTGTGCCAACAACCTCAGCGATGCCATCAATTTGCTTAAAGGTGCGTACGGCAGTGACAACCTCGTTCACTTACCTCAGCTGGTGGGGTGAAAGATGAGCAAGCCATTCGATCCCACCATGCTCAGTCACTTTACGGGCACAGAGAAGTACTGGCGCATCAACCCTCGCACAGTGCTGACTGATGGCACACGTTACTTGGCTGAAGAAGCTGGTGCGTACTGGTTGATGGATGCCATTGCCTGCTACTTACCGCAGTTCATGGGCAAGCAGGATTTCATCGTTGCCAAGCTAGTGCGCTCATCTTCCAACTGCTCCGCACAACTGACTTTGGACGATGGCAATGGACGTGTGCTTGATCAACAGCACATTGAGTACACCGATTTCCCCATGTCCAGCATCCAGCTATACGCTTGCTGGGGCGGCGACTTCTGGGTCATCATGCTTTGTAGCGAATACTGAATGTTGTTGATGCCTCCCGTGTAAATACTTGGGAGGACAACACAACATGCGACTACAAGAAATATTCACCGACGAAGAGTGGCAGCGACTGGAACAGCTGATTTACGCCATGGCCTACAAAGCATTGGCTGCTTACCAACAGCAACGTGCCACAACAGCACGGATACAACAGATTGCAACCAAGCCCACGGCAACACTCAAGCCCCAAGCAACGAAGAAGTCTAAAGCACTTGCACGTAAGGCCAAGCGTTCACCCCACGCTGCACCACCCAAGCCTTTGCCCAAACCCAAGCAACAACCACAATCAAAGGCTGAGACCCATTCAGCTTATCGCCCTGTTAAAACTGCAACCCCATTGCCAGCCACCACACACATGGCAGCAGCAAAGGCACAACCCCGAGCAGTTCAACCAGCACCCAAACCAACTGCGCCCAACACAGTAATGAACCTCGGTGACGTTGATCAAGCCACTCGCATGTGGTTGCCACCAGACAAGCGTGGTCCAAACCCCATTGATCTCATTTCGCCATAGTCAAGAACGGGGCTAGAGAAGCGGCAGAGCGGTTTTCTTCAAGGCCGTGTCCGTGTCGATAAACGGGGCTGTCGGCACGGCAGAGGCTATGCGAAATCAAATACTTAAGTTAAGTTTTTAGTGTGGGCTACGCCGTGTAATCACGAAACATCGCTTTAGCTTTGTTTGCTTGACTAATGCTTTTTTGAGGTTGATTACTGGATTGGAATGCATCGCCAATAATCTTCGCCAACGCATCTGCTGAACTATTCTTAATAGCAGCAGCACCGTTTGCCATTACCTTCTTCAAAGCTAGCATGGGAATTTTCGACCGAACATCTTGGGGAAGATCAGCAATCAGTCCGCCTTGATCAGTTGAACTACCAAGCAATGTTTCAAGTGTTAATGGACCTTTAAGCTCGCCAGATTTTCTTGCAGCTTCCACTGCAAATGCTAAGCCGTTTCGCAGCAAGTTGTATGGTTCATCACTAGGAAATGAGGCAATGACTTTTTTGTCATCCTCGGTTAGTTGGTCGGGATAGTCGCTTACAGAATACGCCCCAATTACTTTTGATGCACTTGCAGCATTAGATAGTGCTTGTCCAGCCGCCGAGATGTTCACAGTGTCTGTTGTTACATTTTTTTCATTGCTCGTATCAATCAAGTTGCTGCTTGTTGTATTTTTGACTGTTTGTGTACTGATTGATGCGTATTGATTTTGAACTGCGCTATTGATGTTTGATATAGACATGAGCTACTCCGTCATAGCATTTGTTAAACCGTGTACTCACGCATCATTGCTTTAGCCTTTGTGCTGGTGATACCTTGCGAATCACGCCCGAGGTTCAACAAAAACTTGTCATTAGCAAGTTTTGTCACCTCGTCTGCTGCACCGTTTTTATACTCAGCAAACTTTGCCATCATGCGATTTTTTAATGGCGCCATATCAACTTGTGACTGAGCATCTTGTGGCATCCCATCAAAAACACTGGCTTGTGTTCCATCAGCAAGTTTGTAGTACTCACTTGTCATCTTGCCTTGTATTACACCTTTCTCACGCAGCTCGCTAATCGTTGCTGCCATGCTCGTAACGCATGGGCTTCCGGGGTTCGGGTAGCCAATCAATGCCTTGTCATCTGCCGTTAAAGCTCGTCCAGCATCAAAGGGTTGAAGCATAGTTGTAAAACCAGTGGCTGCATTAGCCATTGCCTGACCTGCCGCCGAGATAGACACCGTGTCGCTTGAAACTACGGTGCTTGTAGATTTACTTGACGCGATAGCCACCTCTATATCTGCTGGCTTGTTTGCAGACGGGGAACTAATTTGCGGATACTGGTTTTGAACTGAACTATTTACACTGCTGATGGACATTGCGGCAACTCCACTTTTACTGAGATGCTCATTACTCAGCAAGATGAATGCCAGTGTCAGCTCCGTAATTTATGAATACTTGCCCCCTATCGAAGGGGCATGATATTGCCACTTGAAGTTGCTAAGGCGTACAACTGTTGCCGAATATTTTGCCAACTCACTAATGTTAGCTATTCGCAGCAGCACCAAGATTAGCTATTTGGCAACTGGATATCGGCCACTGTAGTTGTGATTACGTGCGTCAATTCTGCACGACCTGCCACTTTCAGTTTTTCAAAAATACTCTTTGTGTGTGCTCGCACCGTCCATACACTGCGAAATAAATGTTCCGCCATAGATTGGTCAGTCATGCCTCTCAGCATTAGTAGACACATCTTGGCTTCAGTTGGGGTTAGGTTGAACCGCTGAAGAATCCAGGCTTGATCAATCACCGCCTTAGATTGAGGGTTAAGCTGAATCATCAACAAGTCTCGCCGGTCTTCCAGTGCCAGGTCACATTTCGATAACGAAAATCTGTACCCTTGCCAATGTTCATTCGCGTTGTTTAACTTTGCATATTGAATTGCGGATTCCAGTAAAAGCAATTGCTCGTTTAACGTTAACGTCTTCATAAACGCCAACGCGGCCTGGTTGCGATGAATATTTTTTAGCTCTCGATTAAAAATAAAACAGGGATTTGGATGAAACTCCCAAAGGTCATGCCATCCAGACACTTGCTCCTGCAGCAGCTTCATTGCTTTTGCATTGATCATCGCATTAGTGAAGTGTGGTTTCAGTAAATTGAGCAGTGTCACCTCTCGCAAACTAAATGGAGTACGTTCATCGCTTCTCCATATACGCAGGTCACCTACGTTCAAATTTCCATCATATGCATACAGGTTGATTCCCCACTTCAATCCATCTGTTTGTAAAAAATCATTAAAAAATTCAGTACGCTCTAACTCGTCCTGCGCCATAACATCGCTGACTAAGGTGGCCTCTTTCCGAATCTGTAAATGTGAAGTAATGGGGTCGCAGTACTGATAGTACTCAACGTATCTATCTAAATTTGCTTGTGACATGTTGTGGTAAACCAAGTCATCAAATTGCTGAAGACTGTCATTCCACACAAATGATGCAAACATGTCAGCGTCTGTCAATGCTAATAGATCATCAGCGATTGACTTCCTAATTTGCTTTGAGTCAGAACTACGATTCAGCTTGTCAATAATGCCAAGCATCAATTGCATTTCCGAATCGCGTAATCGATAAGTTGAATCTGTCATTTTGTTAAAACTTACCAAATTGGCTTCAACAAATTTTATATATCGCAGCTCAACTTGACCTAACTAACGTTAGCTATATGCGAGCCCAAATGGAAAATTTTGTGGTTTTCGCCGACTTTAACTACTAATGTTAGTAGGTCATTTTTTGACGCTTTTCTCATTTAATTGAAGCAATTTTGACAAATTGGAAATTCTGCGCTCACAGGGCCTCAATTGGTTGAAAGTCGTTCAGATCTGGAGCTTTTGCTCCGAGTTTTGCATTGCTGCTTTGATTCAAATCTAATGAAAATTCCTCACACTTTTAAGCTCTTGGCGACTAGTTTGTCAGTCATCACACTCGCTGGTTGTGCATCGTTCGACCCCACTCCGTTGCAACAGGCTGACATAGCAACTCAGGCAAAGTTAGACAAAGAAAAAGTTGGTAAAGAAATTGAGCCAATCGCTGGCCCCATGACGCTTGAAGAAGCGATTGCTCGCGCGATCAAGTACAACGCTGATCGACGCGTGAAGGCAATGGAAGAGGCGGTTGCGTACGGCACTCTCGATTTATCAAATTTCGACATGCTGCCTAAGGTGGTTGCGGGTGCGGGGTATCGAAATCGCAACAACGATCTAATTACAAGGATCCCGGGTTCGCAGGGCTCATTAACGTCAAGTCGTGAGGTGACAACGACTGACTTGAGTTTCACATGGAGTCTGCTGGATTTTGGTCAAAGTTACTACGCTTCAAAACAGAACGCAGACCGTCTATTGATTGCCATGGAGCGTCGTCGCAAAGCCTTGCATAACTTAGTGCAAGACGTTCGTACAGCCTATTGGCGTGTTGTTGCGGCTGACAAGCTCGGCAAATCCATTCGTGAAACTATCACCGACGCCGAAGCAGCACTTCAAACTTCAGAGTCCACTGAGGGCGCAATGCTGCGCTCACCAATGGAGCCACTTCGTTACCAACGTCAATTGCTAGAGAACTTGCGTATGTTGGAAACGGTTGATCAAGAACTATCGACAGCAAAGCTCGAATTGGCAGCTCTAACCAGCTTGCCAATGGGGACCCAATTCACTGTGGTCGAACCCAAGTTCAACCTCAGCAAGACTTGGTTGAGTACGAGCACAGATGAAATGGAGCTTCACGCCATAGTCAACAACCCCGATATGCGTGAAAGCATCTACAACACCCGCATTGCACAAGCAGAAACTAAACGTGCAATGCTGAAAATGTTTCCGGGAATTTCCTTCTCTTACGGAAATAAATCCAGCAACGATGAGTACCTTGTCAACCAAAGCTGGAAAGAGGCAGGCGCACAAATCTCTTTCAACTTACTTGGAATATTGAGTGCTCCAGCTCAGAGTCGACTGGCTGAATTAGGCGTTTCGTTGACTGATCAGAAACGCATTGCCTCCCACATGGCGGTGATATCGCAACTTCATATTGCTCGCTTGCAGTACGAAAACTCCAGCAGACAGTATGAACGTGCGACCAAAATTGCAAACGTTGACCAAAGAATGGCCGACCACTCTGCCAACCTAGCGCGGGTTGAGAAAGTATCTAAACAAGAAAGTGTGGCTCAGCAAACAGCCAGCATCTTGTCTAACTTGCGCCGCTATCAAGCCTTGTCTAACGCTCAGACAGCGGCATCTAAGTTGCAGGCGACATTGGGCTTAGAGCCAGTCATTGCAGGAAGCGACAACATGCCGCTTGCTGAGTTAACAAGCGTTGTAGCGAAGAGCCTTGCTGATTGGGAATCAGGCGTCTTACCCAAACTGCCAGCACAAGTGAAATGGTAAATATGGTTCGGTTTTTCAGCCCTGCTTCAGTAGTCACAGCTGTCACCGTTCTTTGCACTAGTTTTGCAAGCGCACAACAAAGTCCTGGACTGCTGGAAGGTCGTGATGTGCGAGGGCAAATTAGCCCTAAGCGGTACACAACACTTGCTGCAGAAATTCCTGCAAAGGTTTTAACTATTCGTCCGCCGGAAGGTGGATCTTTTCGTGCTGGGCAAACGCTCATCACCTTTGACTGTGCAATGCAACACAGCCAGCTAGAAAAAGCTCAGGCTGCTTTAGCGGGGGCACAAACCACGCTAAAAGCCAACAAAGAATTGGCTGAACTCAACAGCATTGGCATTGTTGAACTTCGATTGTCAGAGTCTGAAGCCGGCAAAGCCAAAGCTGATTTGAAGAGCAGTGAAACCACATACAGCAAATGCCGAGTGATTGCACCATTCAGTGGCCGCGTTGCCGAGCAAAAAGTCCGTGAAGAGCAATTTGTCCAAACTGGCCAACCGCTTCTTGATCTGATTGATGACAGCGTTTTAGAGCTTGAATTCATAGCACCATCTCAATGGCTTGAGCGATTGAAGAGTCAACGCGAAGTCAACGTTGCTGTTGATGAAACAGGAAAGTCATACCTTGCAAAAGTCTCTCGCCTAGGCGCCAGGGTTGACCCAGTGAGCCAATCGATCAAAGTCATCGCCGTTATTGATGGCCGACCTGCTGAATTGATGGCAGGTATGAGTGGTCGAGTTACGTTAGCTCCTACATCTCAAAACAAATAAATTTCCGAATTCAAAATTTCCATGAATAAAGTCCATCGCAGTGTCTGGAATGAAATTACCCGAACTTTCGTAGCTGTTGCTGAAGTTGTTCGAAGCAATCGAAAAAGCAGTGAACAAGCTGAGGTATTGAGTGCGTCGCAAATTAATCCAATCTTGCTAGAGCAACGCTTTATGTTTGATGGTGCATTAGTTTCTGCCTTGGTAGATCCCAATCTACAAACTGCGACCGATGTTCATGCAAACACAACACAATCAGACTTATCAAAAGCAATTGCTGTTGCAGAAGTATCGGCTCAACCGCCTCAAGTTGTACGTACTGTTGATCCCGCGTTAAACAACGGCCGCAAAGAAGTGGCCTTCGTCGACACGGGCGTGGCCGACTACCAAACACTGGTGGACGGTATCCGGACGGGTGTCGAAGTTGTGTTGCTGGATGCAGGACAGGATGGATTGGCGCAGATGGCGTTGTGGGCGCAAAGCCACTCAGGCTATGACGCCATTCATGTGATTTCGCATGGTGCCCAAGGCACTATTTTCTTAGGTAGTAGAGAACTTAACCAAGCAACCCTATCAAACGGACAAGTTGATATTGAGTTGCATACGGTAGGTGAATCGCTAAATGCTGGCGGGGATCTATTGCTTTACGGCTGCTCAATTTCTGAAGGGGGCTCTGGCCAAACATTCGTTACGGCACTTGCTCAGCTGACGAGTTCTGACGTCGCCGCGTCCACTGATGCGACAGGGGCAAGTGGTTTAGGTGGTGATTGGGTTCTTGAAACTGATATCGGTGCGATTACCACTGCTAGTGTCATCGATCCAACAGCTGTATCAAAATTTAACACTCTTTTGGCTGTACCTGCGGATCAAAATTTCGAATCATCAACTACAGCTGGAAACTTGACCAACAACATAACCATCGGCGGAGTCACATACAGCACTAATGGAACTGGTTCTCCAGATGTTTTTGACTACGTATCTTTCTATTTAGATCCTAATCCACATCTAACCGGAAACGTGTTGGTAAGTGACATCAATTCAAGCGCAGATGGAACGATGACATATGTTCAATTTTCAACTGCAGATGGCAGTAATTTCAAGTTGAATAGTCTGGCAGCAAATGCTTGGACAACGGCCGCTGCTTTCTCACAAGTTTTCACTATCACTGGTTATGACGGAGGATCTACTTCTCCCGTAGTGGTCAGTGTTACTGGCTTTGATTTTCAGCATTCAGGCACTTATGGGATTGGTAACGCCGCTATTACTTATACGAAAGATCCGGATCTAAATGGATATGGATACGGAGTTGGATTATTAACTTTCGGATCAGCCTGGGACCGAATCGACACTGTTAGATTTACAGAAACAGATGGCCTTAGTGCAATGCTCGCACTTGATTCGCTAGATTTTTCACCACCAACAGCGGCACTTGGACCTACCGTAACAGATGCCAGAATTTCAATTACTACTTCGCCATCTGGCAGTAGTGGAACTTACAAAATTGGCGACACCGTAACAGCCTCTTGGAATAACAGTGCGACTGGAGACAATCAAAGCGGCGTTACAAGTGTCACCTTTGACTTCAGCCAGTTTGGTGGGGGATCAGCAATTGCTGCTACCAATTCGTCCGGCACTTGGACTGCGAGTTACACAATCACATCAGGGACTGCTGATGCAACCAGTCGCAACGTGTCGGTAACTGCTACTAATGGTTCAGGCACTACCACGACAGCAGATAGCAGTAATTTATCGGTGGACAACATTGCTCCAACCATCACTGATGCACGCATCAGCATCAGTGGCGGCACCGGAACCGGCGGAGCCTACAAGATCGGAGACACTCTCACCGCGACCTGGAACAACACGGCACTTGGCGACAACAACAGTGACACCATCTCCAGTGTCACTGCGGATTTCAGCCAGTTCGGTGGTGGTTCAGCAGTGACAGCAACCAATTCATCGGGCACTTGGAGCGCGAGCTACACCATTACCGCAGGTGCAATTGATGCAACCAGCCGCAATGTGTCATTCAGCGCGACTGACAATGCAGGCAACACAACAACCACAGCTGACACAACCAACGCCACAGTCGACAACATTGCTCCGACGGTGACTGATGGACGCATCAGTATCAGCGGTGCTTCTGGAACAGGCGGAGCATTCAAGACTGGTGATACCGTCACTGCAACGTGGAACAACACCTCTGGTGGTGATAACAACACTGACACTATTTCTGGAGCGACAGTCAACTTCAGTCAGTTTGGCGGCGGCTCCGCTGTAGCGGCCTCCAATTCAAGTGGTACTTGGACTGCGACTTACACCATAGTGAGTGGCAGTGTGGATACAACAAGCCGCAATGTATCGATATCAGCCACCGACAACGCAGGTAACACTACAAACACAGCCGATACAACCAATGCCACAGTCGACAACATTGCGCCCACAGTGACTGATGCCAAGATCAGTATCAGCGGCGGCACAGGTGCTGGTGGTGCGTTCAAGATTGGCGATACTGTCACCGCAACTTGGAACAACACGGCAGGTGGTGATAACAACACTGACACTATTTCAGCCGTCACGATGGACTTCAGTCAGTTTGGTGGTGGGTCTGCTGTATCTGCCAGCAATGCTTCAGGTACTTGGACTGCCACTTACAACATAGTGGCAGGCGCACTGAACAGAAGCACAAACCGCAACATCTCGGTCACTGCAACTGACAACGCAGGTAATGTCACAACAACAGCAGACACTACGAATGCCATAGTGGATAACGTGGTGCCCGTGATCGCTTCTGTCAGCATTCCGAACACCACTATGAAAGTAGGGGATGTTGTCACAGCCACCATAACGGTCTCGACAGACTCCGACACTTACAGCTTGAGCAGCGGCAGTGTTGGTGGGTTTGCACTTGGCAGCTTGACCAAAATCAGCGGAACCAGCTATTCAGCCACTTTCACGGTAACAGAAGGTGGCACTGATGTGGCTGCAGGCAGCAGCATTCCAGTAAGTCTGGTGCTTTCTGATGCTGCTGGTAACCTGAGCACCACTTACAGCACAGCCGTTGCACAAACGGCAGATGCAATCAACGCCCACACGCCTTCGGCCATTGCCCTGAGCAGCAACACCCTTAGCAACACTGCTGGCAGCAACACCCCAGTTGGAACGCTGTCATCCACCGATGCAACTGTGGGCGACAGCTTCACTTACTCGTTGGTTTCTGGAGCAGGATCCACCGACAACGCCAGCTTCTCCATCAGTGGCAGCTCCTTGGTCGCCACCAACCCAAGTGCATTGACTGCCGGAAGCTACTCAGTCCGTGTTCGCACCACCGATGTGGCGGGCAACAACTTTGAACAAGCATTCAGCATCACGGTAACGAGCAACCAGGCGCCTTCGGTTACCACACCAACGGCGATCACTCTGGTCGACACTTCGGCCACGGACACCTTCGGTAACCAAACTGGAACCCTTGCGGCGACAGACACCGATGGCGTGGCCAGCTATGGCATCCAAGGTGGCACAACGGGTGGCGCTGACAGCATTGGCGGCGTTACCTACGACGTGTCCAAAGCAGGGACTTATGGCACGCTGTATGTCAAAAGCAGCGACGGCTCGTATGTCTTTGTGCCCAACGCCACAGCCATCAATGCCCGCAAAACCAGCACCAGCGAAACCTTCACCGTCACAGCAACGGACAACAACGTCAGCCCAGCCACCGGCACGACCACTCTGTCGGTCAACATCACGGGTGCTAACGATGCACCGACCGATTTGGCGCTCTCTGCGGCAACGGTCAACCAATCAGCCGGGGCCAACGCCACCGTGGGTGCGCTCTCGTCCACCGATGTGGATACGGGTGAAACCTTCACCTACACCCTGGTTTCTGGCGCAGGTGATACCAACAACGGCTCGTTCAACATCAGCGGTGGCAACCTGCGCGCCACCAACCCAGCCAACTTGGCTGCGGGGACCTACTCGGTACGGGTGCGCACGACCGATGCCAGTTCCAGCACTTACGAAGAGGCCTTGTCCATCACCGTGGTGGACGATGTGGTACCAACCGTGTCCTCGGTCAGCGTACCGTCCAACGCTTGGTACACGGCTGGGCAAAACCTGGATTTCACGGTCAACCTCAGTGAAGTGGTCATCGTTGACACGACAGGCGGTACCCCAAGAATTGCTCTGACGGTAGGTAGCACTACGGTGTATGCCACTTATGTGTCTGGCAGTGGCACCAATGCACTGGTCTTCAGTTACACGGTGCAAGCCAACGAACTGGATACCGACGGGATCACCGTGGGTACATTGGGCCTCAACGGCGGCACCATTCAAGATGCTGCGGGCAACAACGCTACCCTCACGCTGAACAGCGTGGGCAGCACGACTGCGGTCAAGGTGGATGCTGTGAATCCATCGGCTCCGTCTGCGCCAGACTTGAACACGGTGTCAGACACGGGTGCATCCACCACAGACAACATCACCAACGACAACACGCCCACCCTGAGCGGCACGGCAGAAGCCAACAGCACGGTCGCCATTTACGATGGCACCACCTTGTTGGGAACGGCCACAGCGGATGGAACAGGCAGCTGGAGCTACACCGCCACCACGCTGAGCAACGGCAGCCACACCCTCACGACAAAGGCCACAGATGCGGCTGGCAACGTCAGCAGCGCGTCTGCAGGCTTGACCATCACGGTGGACGCGGCAGCGCCGACAGCTGTGAGCTTGAGCCAAACCAGCGTGGCTGAGACAGCCGCGACCAGCGGCAGCACAGTGGCCACGCTTAGTGCCACCGATACCAATACGGTGACCTACGCCTTGGTCTCTGGTTCGGGTGACACGAACAACACCAGCTTCAACATCGTCAGTGGTAACCTGCAAGCGGCCAGCAATCTAAGTGCGGGCACTTACCAAATCTTGGTTCGTGCGACGGATGCTGCGGGCAACACAACTGATCAGGCGTTGACAATCACGGTCACTTCTGGACCGTCTGTTGCGAGCATCAACCGTGCGGGTCCAACGGCGTTGACCAATGCCTCCAGCGTTGACTACACCGTGACGTTCAGCGAGTCGGTGACACAAGTAGACCTCACGGATTTCATGCTGACAAGCACTGGATCGGCGACTGGAACCATTTCTGCGGTGTCTGGAACGGGATCGACATACACCGTCACAGTCAACGGCTTGTCGGGTGACGGCACGCTGCGTTTGGACCTCAAAAATTCAGGAACAGGCATCCTGAATGGCGGCTCACAAGCCATTACAGCGGGCTACACGAGCGGTCAAACCTACACCTTAGACACGACTGCACCATCGGCACCCTCAGGGTTGGATTTGCTGGCAAGTTCTGACAGTGGATCCAGCAACACAGATAACAACACCAGTGACAACACGCCTACGATTTCTGGCGCAGGAGCCGAGCCCAACTGCACAGTCACCCTGTACGACACAGATGGCACCACTGTGCTTGGTACAACCACGGCAGATGGCGCTGGAAATTGGACGATTACTTCGAGCACCTTGATCGATGGCACGCACACCCTCACGACCAAGGTGACGGATGCGGCAGGTAACACAAGCAATGCTTCGGCAGGTCTGACAGCAACCATCGACTCCACAGCGCCGTCAGCGCCCTTGGCTCCTGATTTGGTCAGCAGCTCTGATACGGGCAGCAGTAACAGCGATAACGCGACCAGCAATACGACTCCGACGTTCTCAGGCACAGCCGAGGCTAACAGCACGGTCACGCTCTATGACACGGATGGCACCACAGTTCTTGGCACAGCCACTGCCGATGGTTCGGGCAACTGGAGCATCACCTCTTCAACTTTGAGCGAAGGCAGCCATACCCTCACAGTTAAAGCCATCGACGCAGCTGGTAACACTGGCGCTGCATCTGCAGGAATACTAGTGTCTGTAGATACCATCGCTCCAAATGCACCGAGTACTCCAGACTTAGAAAGTGGCTCACGTGCAAGCAACACTACAGACAACACTACAAATACCACTACACCTACTATTACAGGGACAGCTGAGCCAGGTTGCACAGTTACTTTGTATGACACCAACGGCACCACGGTACTTGGAACCGTAACTGCCGATGGCTCAGGAAACTGGAGTATCACAAGCATTACGCTAACTTTAGGAGTTCACACTCTTACAACTAAATCAACAGATGCAGCTGGAAATACGAGCGCTTCATCTGCTGCTTTGAGTGTGACAGTGGCAAGCCAGCAAGTGCTAACTGCTCAGACGCCTTCAAATACTTTTCTGCCATCATCTCCATCATCTAGGCCACCTGTTGCTTCTCCTGAAATGAATGTGCGAAGCACTGCTGCAAGCTTCTTCAGTCAACCTAAGATAGGAGAAATTACTGGCATAACGATCGATTCATTAGTAAATTCTTTGACGCCAGTAACCAACGAAAAGGTAATTGAAACAGCTCCTAGAGCAGTATCGGTTGGTGTTAGATCTGGTTCAGGGGAGATATTCGCGAGTGGACTAAGTGCTATTAACAAATTGGCTGAAATGGAGATACCTCAAGGCGAGGTATCAACAATCAGCTTACCGGCAGGGACGTTTGTTCATACAGATGCAACAGCTCGCGTGTCGTTGTCGGCAAGGCTTTCTGACGGAAAACCTTTGCCGTCTTACGTGAAATTCAACCCAACGACAGGCACCTTCACAGTCGAAGCAAGCAATCGCCCTCCTGTTGATCTTCAAATTCGAGTCATTGCAGTGGATGACAAAGGTAAAACTGCAAACACCACTGTAGTGATCAAGATAAAGGGGAAGTCTAAATCCACCAGTTCGATTGACGTATTGCCCGTATCTGGAAAGATGGCTTTCACGGAGCAACTAAGGAACTCTGAGAAACCCTCAGAACTCATGTCGCACTTGGCAGCTTTGAATAAAGCGTTTGAGGCTAGCAATGCAAGTCGCTCACATTCATGACCGATTCAGCCGATGCACCGAACAATCCGTTGCTGGCCCTGATTGATCTTGGTCATAAGGCAAGAAATGCCAGCACACGTGAGGAACTTCTCTTCCTTTTGGTCAATGACTCAAGAAGGCTTAGCCCCTATAGGCAAGCTTTCTGTTACTCACCAAATGAGGGAATAACTCACGTCTCGGGAGTTCTCAAACCTGAAAAGCACAGCCCGTTGCTCCAATGGAATAAGCGGTTGTGTGAGTTCCTCTCAGGTAAGGATGAGTTGTCATGGCATGCAATTGGTGTAAATGATTTACCTGAGGTTTTGCAAGAAGGATGGGCTAAATGGCTTCCATCTCGTGCGTGGTGGATGCCATTCACTCACCAAACAGATGACGGCAGTGAGTTCAAAGCGGGTGTTCTAGTCTGTGCGGACGAGTTGAATGATGAATTGCTTCCTCTCTGGAAAGAATGGATTCATATTTGGTCACATGCTTGTGATCGGCTAGACCAAGGTGAGCAATTAGGGCTCAAAAGCTTACTCAGGCAATGGTGGCAAGTACAAGTTGAACGAGTTTCTAACGCACCACAAAGAACAAGAAGAATTTGGGCAGGTTCATTGCTTGCATTTTTCTTTTTCCCAGTACCTCTCACAGTCGTTGGCTCGGGTGAGCTGGTTCCTCGTAACCCTGTTGTTGTTCGAGCACCATTAGACGGTGTAATCAACGAATTCCATGTGTCACCTAACCAAAAGGTTAAAGCGGGTGATTCATTGTTCAGCTATGACAACCAAGTAGTTCGTAGCCGATTTCAAGTTGCCCAACAAAGCTTGGCAGCAGCACAAGCCGAATACCGACAATCTGCACAGTCTGCGTTCACCGACACCCGCGCTAGATATCAACTTGCAGGTTTGATTGGCAAAGTGCAAGAGAAACAGGCAGAGTTGCAATATCTGACGGAGCAAGTCAACAGGACAACTGTGACAGCTTCGCAAGCTGGAATCGTGTTGTTTGATGAAGTATCTGAATGGATTGGTCGCCCAGTGCAAACAGGAGAGCGTGTTGTACGTCTAGCAGACCCTAGAGATTCTGAACTCGAAGTTTGGATTAATTTGGCAGATGCTGTACCGCTTGAAAACGGAAATGGTGTGAAGTTATTTCTCACGGCAAACCCATTAAACACCGTAAGTGGGGAGATCATTTTTGTTGGCTATGAAGCACAGCCGAGACCCGACGGTACGTTTGCATTCCGAGTGCGCGCCAAGATAGATGGCAAAACAGACTTCCCAGTGGGATCGAAGGGAACTACAAGGGTATCAGCTGGTTTTGTACCGCTGTCGTATTGGATCTTCAGAAAACCACTCGCCGTTATACGCGGCTACCTGTTAATTTGATGCAAGCACAGAGCCACCGTCTCCCTGAACTACGCCAGGACCTTGAACTGATTGAGGGCCCCATTTCTGGGGATGGCAGTCCTAGCTGGTTGATTCATGACCCGTTACGAAATTTGTATTTCAAGCTTGACTGGGTCAGTTTTGAGATCTTCAGACATTGGGAAGAAGTTGACCAGACACAGTTGCTAGAACGAATCAACCAAGCTGGACGTGTTCAGGTGACAGGGCAAGACATTGACAAGATGATCGAGTTCCTAAACGCTAATCAGTTGCTAACAACTTCCACGGGGCAAGCGGGTCGCATGGCAGCAATCAAGCGCAACATGTCTGGCACGTGGAAATCTAAGCTACTACACAACTACCTGTTCTTTCGGATTCCACTGATTCGTCCCGATCATTTCTTGGATAAAACTCAGAGTTCAATCCGATTTTTCTTCAGTAAATCGTTTGCTTGGCTTACGTTCGCTGTGGGGTTGGTTGGCGTGCTTGGTGTGTCACGTCAATGGGAAACGTTCTCACACAGCCTAGTTGACAGTTTTTCTGCGCAAGGCATGTTGGCATACGGCATCACGCTTGGCTTTGTCAAAATTCTTCATGAGCTTGGGCATGCATACACCGCTAAACGATACGGATGTCATGTTCCGACCATGGGTTTTGCATTCTTGGTTCTGTGGCCCGTTCTCTATACCGATACGAACGATGTTTGGAGACTAAAGTCCAACAGAGAACGTCTGAATGTTTCTAGTGCAGGTGTTCTGACGGAGCTTGTAGTAGCGTGTTGGGCCACATTTCTTTGGATATTCACCCAAGAGGGAATGCTCCGGGACATGTTGTTTTTGTTAGCAAGTACAACGTGGATTTCATCAGTGTTGATCAACCTCAGTCCGTTCATGCGATTTGATGGGTACTTCATTCTGATGGATTTACTGAAGTTTCCAAACCTGCACCCCCGATCATTTGCACTTGCTCGATGGCAATTGCGCAACTTCGTTCTAGGGCTGAACGATCCACCACCTGAGGACTTCAGCCGAAGCAGACAGCGGGCATTGATCTGCTTTGCGTGGGCGACATGGATTTATCGCTTCACCCTATTTTTGGGCGTTGCGGCTTTGGTGTATTCGTTTTTCATAAAGTTAGTTGGAATATTCCTGTTCTTCGTCGAAATGATTTGGTTTGTTGCTAAACCCATATGGAATGAGATTGACACATGGAAGCAACGAGCGACGGAAGTAGAGATGCGACGCAAACTTTTGCTCAAGATCTATACGTCAGGTATTCTTCTAATCTTGTTCGTCATTCCAATGCCAAGTCGCCTTGTCGCTTCTGCAGTCTTAATACCGACGGAACATTTCAAAGTTTATTCACCCAAGGGCGCCATGTTGGAGACGCTCCACAGCACTTCATCGGCGCCCAAAAAAGACGATCTGATTTTTAGCTTTAATCAATCGCAATTGGCTTCACAAGAAAAAGCCAATCAGGCTAAGAAGGAAGCGGCTTTGTGGCAATCAAGTGTTGCAACCATGAACACTGAAACACAAGGCTTATGGGGCTCATTAACAGCTCAAAGCAATGTTGCCAGCGCAGAAGGTACCGTAATTGCGTCCGATCTAAGTAAATACAAAGTGCATGCGCCCTTTTCGGGAAAGGTTCACATGACTGATCCCGATGTTCAATCAGGGCAGTGGTTAAAAGATTCTGAAGACTTGGCGCAGATCGTTGGAAGCAATGGAGTCCACATAGTTACTTACTTAAGAGACTCTGAAATCAATCGTTTGGAGATTGGTTCCTCAGCCTTCTTCGTTCCTGATAGTGGCTCGGGTCCTAAGCTTTCTTTACAGGTGTCACAAATAAATTCGGACAGAGTCCGAACACTTACAGAGCCTGAGTTGGCATCAAACTTTGGCGGAAGCGTCTTGGTGCGTGAACAAAAAGGGCAATTCTTTCCTGAGGGCGCTTATTACCGTGTTTCTTTATCGCCTACTACGAATTCATTGCCTTCGACTATTTATGACTTCAAATGGCGAGGGCATGTTTACGTCCAACAAAACTATGAACCCATCTTGTGGCCTTTATTGAGAGCATCCATTTCAGTACTGGTTCGAGAGTTTGGTTTTTGATTTTCTATTATGCGCAGCTCCCAGGTATTTTTGCGTTTCCTACATCTATCTCAAGCCGTTTCAGGTGACATAGACACAAGACTAGACCTAACTGCACTACGGTTACTAGAAATTGTGGCGTCTGCACACGCCACTTCTGCGCCCATGACCGTTTCAGACACCATGAAATTAAGATACATTGCCTCTCCAGCAACATTGCACAGGAAAATTGATCAGTTGCGAGATGCTGGCTTCATTACACAGGTGTTTGAAGGAACAAACCGCCGTACCAAATATCTTGTGCCTACAGCAAGTGCAGACAAGTACTTTGATCAGCTAGGCAAGGCCATGGTTTCTGCGCGACAAGGTGCCTGAACGTACCTTTGCATTAGGCACTTACCATTGCGCTCAATTTTATAAAGTTAACGCATGACGCTTTAAGGAGTTCACATGTCGAACGCTTATGTGGTGGGTCAAATCACTGTCAAAGATGAAACCTTGTGGGCAGAGTACCGTAGCAAAGTGCCGGCCACGCTCGCGCCTTGGAACGCTGAACTAGTGTTTCGTGGTCAGCAGGCAAGAGCTTTGTCGGGCGAATGTCCGAATGCCGATATCGTGGTGATTCGTTTTGCCTCATTGGCCGACGCCGATGGGTGGTACAAGTCGGAGGCTTATCAGGCATTGATTCCGTTGCGTCAAAAAGCCGCTGTGATGATCTTGACCACTTACGACACTTAACAACTTGCGTTCACCAACTTTGCGTCAGCTTGGCTTGATTGTCTTGCTCCGTCGCCAAGCGTGGGTTTGTTTTGTGGCACATATACCTTGTCCCCAATCAAGCGGCCCTAGTTTTTACGAAGCAAGCCGACAACCCACGACCAAGCACTGAGGCTACGCAGGGTAGCTGGCGCGAAGTAGAAACGCAGATCGGCTGTTCTCGTCTAAATGCTTAACTTAAGGTCTTGCACAGGTTACTGGTGGTATCGAAATTCCTGTGTCCTGCCACCGTACCCATACGCTGCTGCACGTACATCCTCCACGTATATGTAGCTTTCATCATGCAAGTCCCCAAGGATGTCTTTGAAGCCAGCAAATACCTCACGGATGTAGTCTGCTTTTTCATCCTTGGTGTTGGTTTCATCAGTTACTTTGATGTCCAAATAAAAGCTATTTTGGTTTTGTTGGCTTAGCAGTTCACCACCAACTACCCAGCAGTCGCGTGGGACGTACTGAATTGTTATGGCTGTCACATTGGCTTTCTTCTTCAATATTCGTGTTGTGCAATCCAACAGTAGTGCTGTCACCTTCTTGGTTACTGCTGCATCCTTTTCTCCACTTACTTTCACATTGAGTATTGGCATTTTCATCTCCTTTAGTTAGCTATACAACTATCACATCAAAAAAATTAAATCGTTTCGCTCGCCGCTTTGACTGTGGCAACCACATCCTTGAATGCTCGGTCGCCAAGTGTTCGCTTAATGCGTTTAGTTACAGCGCCACTCGCCTCATTTAGCTCTGCCCAAATTTGCTTTGCACGGGTGGTTGGCGCAATTACCGTTTCACGACCATCATTCGTCGACTGTTGCCTTTCAACGTAGTGCAGCTTTTCCAACTGGTCCAGTGTTCGCGTAGCAGTTGAGCGTGAAATATTCATCTTGTGTGCAAGCTCACTCTGTAATGCACCGTTCTTATCCAACACCACACGCAAAAGAAATGCTTGCGATGGTGTCAACCCGAATTCCTTAAAGGCTTGTGCCCACTCGCGTTCCAGCTTTCGCGCTAGCGAGGTCGTATTGAAGTACAGGCATTGTTCAAACATGGACTCATCATAGCCTCAATTAGTTCGCTATGCAATCAATTCGAAACCGTTTTTTTACCGTTCCTACTTGTAATGTTTGCGATTCATTAGGTAAACCTTAACTTAAGGTTTTGAGTGCCAGCGTAGATTACATCGACACAAAAAAATATTTCAAACTTATTTCTCGAGGCTTGCGAGAACAGCCTCGAGCGCAACTTCAATCGTGCCAGCTAGCCGTCGTTCCTGATGTTCGCAATATTCTTGATGGCACTTGAGCTTTTCTCAGAGACCGAGGTCAGATAGCCCGGGATGGTCTTCAGGTCGACGTCCCAGTGGCCAATAGAATTTTCGCTCCGACTCCTTGATGGGCATGTCGTTGATACATGCGTAACGACGTTGCATTAGCCCGCTGGCCTCAAATTCCCAGTTCTCGTTTCCATATGATCGGAACCAGTTGCCCGCGTCGTCATGCCACTCGTAAGCATACCGAACCGCGATGCGGTTTCCGTCGTAGACCCAGAGTTCCTTTATGAGTCGGTAATCAAGCTCCTTCTTCCACTTGCTCTCGAGAAATGCTTGCGCCTCCCCCCGATTAGTGACGAATTCCACCCGATTGCGCCACTTAGTGTCGAGGGTATATGCCAACGCGACTTTGGCTGCATCGCGAGTGTTCCACCCGTCTTCTGCCAACCGGACTTTTTGGATGGCGGTATCTAGAGTGAACGGGGGAAGGGGTGGGCGTGTTTTCATGTTTTAAATCTCAAAAGTTTGTAGAACGACTTGTCTACGTATCTAATATTAATTGATGCAGAACGATCTGTCTACAATGGGTCCATGAAATTTTTAACGCAATCTTTTGACTCGTTACCCCCGCGTGAACGCATCTTGGTAGCGGCTCATGCGCTTTTTTACAGAGATGGAATCCGAGCCACAGGCGTTGACCGAATCATTGAGCAGTCGTCTGTTAGCAAAGTCACGTTCTACCGTCAATACGCAAGTAAAGACGACCTGATTCGAACTTATCTAGACTACAGACACGGAAGATGGATTTCTTGGTTTCAGAACAATCTGTCCGAGAAAACAGCTGCTGGTTCGTCTGCGACGGAAGCACTAGTTTCAACACTCAAGAGCTGGTTTATGCAGCCTGACTTTCGTGGCTGTGCTTTCCTGAATGCCGTTGCTGAATTCGGCTCATCTGACCACGGAATATTGGAAATTGTCTGTCGACACAAGCAAGAGATGTCATCCGTGTTGAATGTATTTTTTAGCAAGGGTTTCGTGTCTGTAGGACATACGCTATCGCTACTGATAGACGGCGCCATCGTCCATGCGCAGATGGGGCGACCAATTGATGAAGTAGTAGAGAACTTCAAAGAGTCAGTTGACGCAATTGTGGCCAGGTAATACGGAAAAGATTCGCCTAGCAAATTTGACGACGTTTCAACCTGCATTTCGTTTGCAAACGAAACTCATGATAACAGCCGACATCGCACGATCAAGCACTAAGGCTATGCTGGGTAGCTGGCGCAGAGTTCAAACAATGGTCGGCTGTTTTCGTGCAAATGCTTTACTTAAGGTTTTGCAAACTTACTGCACAAAATGTGCGCCAAAATGGATTTTTATTTGACATGATACATGGATGGTTTGAAAAACATGGATAGATCAAAACCTTTGCCAACTGAACTTGAACCCATCATTACATTAGCTACAAGTGCATTAGGCGAACTCTGCCCTGCTGGACCACCTAGATCTCATGATGAAGGACACGCACTGCTACTCTCATCACGGACAGCGGCAAGTCGTGACCTTCCAGAATACTATTTGATATATTTCCTTTTGGTTGATCTGCTTGGTTACTATCATCTCGGCCAATGGGAAAAGGTTGCGTGGGTTATCCCAATACGATACAAAGATCGCCTCTACTCTTTAGAGCATCGAAAATTTGGAATCGGCATTTTTGCACCGACCCATGAACCAAATGCAAATGCGAGTGGGACTCCATCTGAAGATGCTGAAACGGATGCACGTGACATCGCTATTGTTATTAACAAAGCAGTAGCAGTTGCATCTCCATATTTCAAATGGAGAGCCGAACAAGCAGTGTTGACATCTGATCTAAATGTCTCAAATAAGAGCACCGAGCTATTTGACCGCTATGTCTATTTTCGAAATCAATTTCAAGAATTACAGATCAGAAGCACTCAAACAAAAGATTGGGCATTAGTCCATCAGATACGACGCGAAGCTAAGTGGAGTGGTCAGGCGGCTATTGATGCTTTTTTTAGTTGGACTGAGCACGTATTCATTCACTTAGCAATTCTTTTAGGTCGCAAAATTACTGGTGCCGAAGTTGCAGATTTAGCTAGAGACGAATGGAAAAATAAATTTAAGGCAGCATTAGATCTCAGCAACAATGAATCCAAGCGCCATTACGATGTACTTTTAGTTTTGCGCGAACAGATTAGAAACTTTATGGCGCATGGGGCATTTGGAAAAAAGGGAGAGGCTTTCAACTTCCACTCTGGGGCAGGAGCTGTACCAGTATTGCTCACAAGTAATCACAAGGGTGATTACGCTTTTACAGGCCATTCAGAATTTGATGAAGATACTGCGATCAAAGAAATTGAATCATTTATCTTGCATCTATGGACTGGTGTTCGCGCCCCAGCTAGAGAACATATATTTAGTAGCCTACCGAGCATCATTTCATATGCAGCAGATGGAACGTATGCAGCAGCAATGAAAACAGAAAGCAAGATGGCAGATTTTGTTAATCATTTATTGATGCAGTTTGATAATGCATCAAACATGGACTGGTAGATTGAGGATTTCAAATTGGAATGGGATATTAAAACCTTCATTGAAGCTGCATCAGCAATTGGCACCGTTGGTGCAGTTTTTGTTGCGCTTCACTTTGGCATGGACGGAACACGACGCAGGATTCAAGAAGAAAGAACCCGAGCTGGACTTTGCGCAGCTGGAATTGCGAATCAACTTTCTGACACGCTCGATATAGTCAGCGGATGTGTTGCGAGTTGTGTCTTTAGAAATTTAACTGTCAGTGATGAGTATGCACGTTATGAAGCATCCCGTAGAGTCCGAGAAACACTTTTTCAGTCGTATTTTGAACCAGACTTTTTGACGCTTAAAGAACTTGCGAGCCTAGATAACAATTCCGCCAATCGTATTGCTAGCGCATTTGACATTTTGAATGTAATCAAAAGACAAATGATGCGTATTCCACTTCCTGCCTACCAAGAAGGTCTTGAAAATCACGCTTTTAGTGAATCACTTTTGGAAAATTGGGCCTCTTTATTTTTCAATGTTGAGGATCTACTTAAGGTTGCTCTACGTGAATGTGTGCAAGCTTCTAATCATGCTGCGCCAATACCAAGCGGTGAGGAAATTCATGGCGTTGGCGATGATTAACATTGGCAATCCCCTGACACTCCACCTCACAAACACATCTTTACCAACTTAACTAAGAGTAAGAGACTTAATGAGAAAAATAGTAATTTCACTTGTTCCTTTGGGTAATTTAAAACACCCGGTGAATATGGCTTATCTTGAAAAATGGAAGAGTGAGCTAATAACCATCAAACATGGTGCTTCTGTTGCACATTTACCTAACGTTGACGGAGACAACTGGGTAAGAAGCAACCAACAATTAGCAAGCATTCTTCAGGCGGATCCCTCGTCAGACTTTACTCTTGGAGTCATCAATTCTGAGCTTGAGGACAACTACTACATGCGCCGTCTCAGCAACAAAATCGGTGTTTTATCTTTATATGAAATGGCCGAAATTGTTAGCGCAGAAAATTTCAGTATTGAGAATTTCATTCTTCGAAACATCTATGAACTAGCAGTGTTGTACGCTGCAAATTCCTCCCTGTTTCCATCAGACTCGTACACATGGGCTCATGACGATGTTCGAGGCTGCCTGTTTGATATGAACGCCAACAAGTTTGACATTGTTTTCTCACTGAATGCGCCAATTTTGTGCCATGCCTGTCGTACAAAAGTCATGTCCAAGCAGCTAAGCGCAGATTTCTTGCCATCGCTCGACAAAGAACTAAAGAGAATTTGCAAGAGTCGATACTATCGAATCACTGAGTGGGTAAAAGCCCACCCACTTTGGGCGCTACTTCTGACTGGCACATCTGCTATTTGCTTGAACATATTAGCAAGCATAATTTTTGAAAAACTTAAGCACCATTTCCCATTCATAGGATAGCGAACCACACGGAATATTCGCTGCATTTACGCTTACGGCGCTATGTCATCAGTTTTCTTCTTACGAGGCTTACGTGGCTTCTTGGCCTTGGTCTCATCAAACTTGTACGACTCTTCAATCACGGGCCGTGACTCAATCAACTCCAGCATGTAGTCATTTCGCATCTGGTCAATTGCTCGCTCTGGCGTCAAGTGGCTATAGTGCGCCTCGATCATCTTGACCGAGTTACCCATCTGCTTGGCCAATGTGTGGATTGGGTAAGTGTTGTTAATCAGTGCTTGCGTTGCGTAGGTGTGACGCAGACTGTAGAAAGGACGCTCTTTGCCAGTGACGGGGTCCACCAACAAGTTGTGCTCCTCAAGGTATGAGTGGAACAAGCGGTTGAAACTTGTTGGTGCAACCAGTTGGGCTTTATTACCCGCCTCAACGTCCTCTTCATTCAGCCATTCACGGTAAACAAAGATGGGCTCTTTCTTCTTTTTCTTTAACGCATCAAATAAGCCAATGTCGTAATTGCGATTGGCGATGGCCCTCAATGCACGTCCAGTCAATCGCTTGCCAATTGCATTACGTGCATGTGTCTTGCTGTTTTGAATCTTGACCACGTAGGCCACGTTGTACTCAATCTCGTACTCTTCATCACCCAGCTCATCTTTGCCCTTATTGACGAACCTGGGATCAGGGCGAAACTCAATCTGTCCCCATGTAAGTGTCAGCAACTCGTCGCCGGGTCGTGCGCCTGTGTCCAACAACATCTGCACATAGTTTTCCAGCAACGCCCTGATAGGTACGGTGTCTGCACGGCCTCGTTTGATCCACTCGGCAAAGTTGCCCAGCACTGCACGTGTCTCTTCCAAGCTAAAGCAAGGGCGGCGTTCAGTTTTACGACCTTTAACCAAGAGCTTGGGTCTGGTGCTCTCCAACAAGAAGCCACGCAAGACCGCTTCATCAAACACACGGTTCAGTGCAGCATTGTGGTTAAGCACCGTACTCTTGGTTGGCACCCTGCCCATCTTGGCATTGCGCTTCTGTTCAAACTGTTCCAGCACTGCATAGTCAATGTTGTCTACCAGGTAACTGCCAAGGTCTGGGATGCAATAACGGTTGATGATGAACTTGTAGTCCTCGTAGATGGCCTTTCCCGCGCCAGCTGCGATCTCATCGTCCATGCGTTTTATGGCCAGCTTGGCAACATCTGTAAAACGTCTTGTGACTGGGGTGTGATTAAGTCGCACCCTGACGTTGGCTTCAATCAGGAGTTCATGTGCCCGCTTCTTGGCCTTGCGTAAATCTCGCTCACCTGTGCTGATTCGCTGCCAGACGCCACCAATCTTCAACCTACATTGCCAGACCTTGCTCTCATCTCGCTTGGCAATGGTCAGCTGGTTTTCAATTAGTGTGTGGGTTGTCGCTTTTTTTTCGCTCAAAACGCTGTTTTCCGTGCTCGGGGGCTGATTTTCAGCGCCTCAGTGCGTAGCCTACAGCCTTATCTTTTTGAAGTCAAAAACTGTGTAGT
>ERZ650303.37-NODE-37-length-32264-cov-5.768512_pt1 | contig 32264 bp, 37 predicted proteins | sample MGYA00376239_ERZ650303 | MGnify/ENA primary metagenome ERZ650303 (study PRJEB26733, sample SAMN07839262) | wastewater metagenome | biome: small river; feature: stream; material: water | place: USA: North Carolina | collected 2016-04-05 ... | reverse complement strand
ACAGCGGCAAGGTCAGCATTTGGATGATCATGGGCAACACAATGAACATGTTGAAAATGCCCATATACACGCCGGCACGCTCAGGCGGAATGCTTTTCGCCAACATGATGTAAGGGTTGCCCATGATGCTGGCCCAGGCCAAGCCCACGCCAACCATGGGAAGATGCGCTCTCGATTGCCCAGGCCGAGCGCAGCCACGCGCGCCTGCAATGGATTGACAGTCTGGCATCGGCGCTGATTCTGTTCCTGGCGGTGATCATGCCCCATCGTCGACATGTCATTCGTAAGGCGGGCAAGCGGCTCCGTGTACGCATTACGGCAACCAATATTGGCTACGTGAACACACTGAATAATGCCGACCTGGCGCTGATCAATCGCGTTTCGGTCATGCTGTTGAACGAGCAGCTCAGCCGCGAGTTGGGCGACGAGGCAATCAAGAAACTGTTGGAGCGCAACGGGTGAGCAGCGATGAGACGACCACGGGCGATATGCGTAACAGCAACGGCGTGGCCGTCGGCAGTGAGGCCAGCGCGAGTGCGGCCAATGCCAACGTCACCATCAATCAGGGCGCAGAACCAGGGGTGCGCGATATGATCCGCATGCTGTGGGAGCAAAGCCTGAACGATGCCATCGATCGACGGGAGCGGCAAAAAGAGACCGATGAGCATCGGACGCTTATCCTCACGCGCATGGAGCGGATTGAGCGATCGGCGCTCGATATTGTGCGCAACATCTGGTTTCTGCGCATGACCGCGATCGGGCTGGGTATTGTTGACTTTCTGCTGATTGCCGAGTTCAGCAAGCGCATGGGCTGGTGGTAGCGATGGACGACCTGGACCGCGACATCAGCGATAAAACCAACCGCAGCTGCCTGCTGATGGTTGTCTGCGCGATTGTGCTCGGGGTCCTGGCGGCCTGGCTGATTAGCAAGGGGATGGGCGTCTAGTGCTGTACCCGATCCCACAACCGAGACCCCGCGCGCCGCACATCTGGATACCGGGCCGGGATCGCTGTCCTCAGCCGTTGGGCTATCCGACGCAGAAGAAGCCGCGCCAGTCGTTTGCGATTGCCTCCGTCGGCACCCCCACGAGCGGCGTGTTTGGCACGTCGATCAACAAGATCGCGGCGGTCGTCGATGGCAACATCATGCTGGTTTACCAGGTGGTCTATGACAACACCGTCACACTCTCGCCGCCCGGTGGCTGGACCACGGTTGACACGCGCTCGATTGCGGGCGGCACGGCCACGAAAGCGGCGCTGCACTACAAGATCGCCAGTGGCGAGGGCGCCAGCTACACGTTTGGCAATTCGGGCGGCGCCTACACCGATCTGATGATGGTCGCCTATAGCGGCGTGGATACGACCACCCCGATTGATGTGGCCAGTACGTTTGCCACCGGCACCAGCGGCACCCCGAGCATGACCGGGCCGTCGCCGGTCTCGGCCAACACTTATCTGGTAATCGGCCTGAGCGGCTACAGCAACGACGCCGGGGCCATATCGGGGATGACCACCCGGATCGGCCCGATCGATACCGTCAACTACATGTATGACCAGGCGATTGCGGCAACCGGCGCCGTTGGCACGCGCACGGCCACGAACACGAGCGACGGCTGGATTATGATCGCCGTGAGCCTGCGACCCACGGGCGCTGCGCCCGCAACCAGTCTGCTGCTTCCGAACCGTAACCGGCTGAGCCCGGCTCTCTTGGCGCAATAGGAGCACCGATGGCAGCACGAACCTATACGATTACGCTTGCGGCAACCGCTATCACTGTTGCTGCCGATCTGGTGGAGATCACGCCCGCGGATGACTTGCCGGTGCAGATCATCGGCTTTCGCGTCTGGCAGACGACCGACCTGGGTGATGCCGCTGAGGAGATTATCGGGCTCTCCTGGGTGCGCGGCAACACCACATCCGGCTCAGGAGGCAACACGGCGCAACCGAGTGTGCCGAAGAATAGCCGCGATGCGGCCGCTGGCGCCACGATCGAAACCGCCAACACGACCCAGGCGACTGCGGGCACGGCCGTGACTGCCTACAGCACCGGATGGAATGTGCGCGCGCCGCTCGAAGTCACCTTCACGCCCGATCAGTACATTCGGGCCGATCAAGGGCAGACCCTGCTGTGTTTGCGCATGCTGGCCGCGCCCGCGGATAGTCTCACGATTGGCTGTTCGGTCGATTATCAGGAGCTGTAAGCCATGGCGGAAATCTTTGTCGATGAAGGCCTCGACTATCTGTTGGGGATTGCCTACAAGGGTAGCGCGGTCGATACCACGCTGTTCCTCGGATTGTTTACTAGCCAGACGGCCAGTACGTGCCCAGCGCGCACGGCCACGGGCGGGGCTGTACCAAGTGGCTGGACGGAGATGGCGGCCGCCAGCGGCACCTATGCCCGGATCGCCATTGCCACCGGCGATTGGGGCGCCGCAGCCACCAACGGCAACGGGCGGCGGATTGCGCTGAGTGCGGCCAAGACGTTCACCGGCTTTGTCGGCGCCGCTGCGGCCAATGGCTTTTTCATCGCCACACTGGCGGCCAGCGGGGTGGGTGACATCATCCTGTGTTTTGCTAACTTTGATAGCGGCGTGGCGCGCACGTTTGCCAGTGTGTCCGATAGCTTGGCCCTGACCCCCCGCCAGCAGTTCGACGGGTAACACATGCCGATCTTTCGCCTGCCATCGATCGTCCCGTATCAGCGGCGGCCGTTCATCCCGAGTCTCTCGGGCGGATCGGCTATGGTCGATGCAGGCCAGGCGGACATGCTGTTTGTTGCCAGTGGCGCTGATGCCCTAGCGATGGCCGATGCGGGCAGTGCCGTTCTGGCGGCGAGTGCCACGGGCGCTGATGTGCTCAGTGTCAGCGAAACCGGATCGGCAACCCTTGGCGCAACCGCCAGCGGCGCTGACACGTTCACCAGCACGGAGGCGGGCCAGGCAACGCTGATTGGTGTGGCCAGTGGGGCGGATGCCCTGAGTGTCACTGAGACGGGCCAGGCAACGCTGCTGGCCGTCGCGTCGGGCGCCGATGTGCAGGCGAGTGCTGAGACCGGCGCAGCGGTGCTTCTGGGCGTTGCCTCCGGCGCGGATGTCCTGACCAGCACAGAAACCGGATCGGCCATCCTGCTCGGCGTGGCAAGTGGCGCCGATGTGTTTAGCGGCGCGGGGACCGATGCAGGCCAGGCCGACATGGGCGCAGCAGCCAGCGCGGCCGACGTGTTCACCGGGGCCGACAGTGGGACCGCCGCACTCATCGCACTCGCCAGTGGCCTGGATCTGTTCAGCATCATTGAGAGTGGCACGGCGATTCTAACCGGCGTGGCCAGTGGCGATGATAATAGTGCAATCCCAATCACCTGTGCTGATGGAATGGTAACAGGACGGCGCACGGTTGGCGCGGTGAGCGGACGGCGCACGATTGGAGTCATTAGCGGTATACGCATGGATGGAGCGGTGAGCGGACGGCGCACCCTCGGCACGGTAACAGGTGAACGAATAGAGGGGGAGATCAGTGGCTGTTAACTTTATTCCCAATCGAGCGGACATTCCCTTCTGGCGTGGCGACGGCCTGGTGTTCGATGTCACCGTGACCAGCGAGGGCGCAGCGGTCGATCTGAGCACCTACGATATCTGGTGTACCGGCAAGCGCGCGCTGAGCGAGAGTGACGCCGACGCCGTGTTTCAGGTCACCAAGACCGCCGGCGATATCGTGATCAGCGGCGCGGGCAACAACGTCGCGACCATCACGGTTCCTGCCTCGGATACCGTGGGGCTGACCGTGCCGCTGACGCTGTACTACGATGTGCAGATCAAAGCGCCGGCGGGCCAGCCGATCACCGTCGCCTGGGGCCAGCTGGCGATCGGCCAAGATGTGACGAGGGCGATTGTATGATGATCAGAGCGCCCATGCGCATCAGTCTGTTCGGCGGCGGCAGTGATCTGCCGATGTACCGCGAGCTGACCGGAAGCGGCGGCTGCGTGCTGTCGTGTACCATCGATAAGTATGTGACAGCGAAGTACGTGCGCGATAAGCCGTTCGCGGCGCATGGCGATGTGTTGCCAGGCTCGGGCCTCGGCGGGAGTGGCGCTGCGTGTGTCGCGCTGTCGAAATTGCGCACGGCAACTAGTGGATATGAGCTCTTTCAGGAAGCATGGGCGATGGAGTTTGCTGCCAATCGCCACGCCGGGTGGCAAGATGTGGCGGCCAGTACATGGGGCGGCTTGAACCTGTTCAGCTTTGGTAGCGACTTGAGGATTGAACCCATTTCAATCCCGCCCGGATGGAATGAGCGGCTCCTGCTGTTCAGTACGGGTATCACTCGCCAAGCCAGCGAACCATTAGCGATGCAGGCCGAGCAGATGCTGGAATACGTTGACGATCTGACGAAAGCGGCAGAATCAGCCGCATGGGTCGCGTGGAGTATCTTGCAGGGGCGGACGCCTGAGCTTGGCTGGTGCTTGCACAGTGCATGGCAAGACAAGCGCCGCCTTCCTGGTGTGACCACGCCCGCTATTGACCACGCTTACGATGCCGCACGGAACGCAGGTGCTGCCGGCGGGAAGCTCTGCGGGGCTGGCGGCGGTGGCTACCTGCTCTTTTACGTTGAGCCCGATGCGCAGGCCTCGGTGCGCACGGCCATGGCCGAGCTGCAGCTGACTGAGCTGCCGTTTCACCTGACGACCGACGGCGCGAGGATGATCTAAATGGCGAGCGCTCGCACAACCCGCACACCTAAAAAGCAGGCCGCCTTCCTGGAAGAGTTGATGCTGCGCGGGAATGTGCGCGATGCGTGCGCGGCCGCCAATGTCCCACGGCGCACCGTCTATGATTGGCGCGATGCTGACCCGGCCTTTGCTCGCGCCTGGGATGACGCGCTGGATGAGGCCGCCGACATTATGGAGCGGGAGGCGCATCGGCGCGCGGTGGATGGCGTGGACGAGCCGGTCTATGGATCGCTGGGCAAGGGCGAGGGCATGGGGGAAGTAGGGACGATCCGCAAGTACAGCGACACGCTGCTGATCTTCTTGCTCAAGGCCGCGCGGCCCGAGAAGTATCGCGACCGGCAGCAGGTTGAGCATACCGGTGAGATAGCGCAGAAGGTCTATGCTGGTTTCAATCCCGACAACGTATAGCCCCCGGCCCGAGCAGCGCGGCTACCAGCCCTACGGGGCGGCCCTGCAGCTGCTCTATGATCGTGCGCCCGAGGTCGTGCTGAGCGGGCCTGCTGGCACCGGCAAGAGCCGCGCCTGTCTAGAAAAGCTGCATCTCTGCGCGCAGAAGTACCCCCGCATGCGCGGCCTGATTATCCGTAAGACGCGCGAGAGCCTGAGTGAGGCGGCCCTGGTCACCTATGAAGACAAGGTGCTCCCCGAGCGCAGCCCGATTGCCGAGGGGCCGCGGCGCAACTTCCGTCAGGTCTACACCTATCCGAACGGCAGCCAGATTGTGGTGGGCGGCCTGGATAAGCCCGGCAAGGTGATGAGCACCGAGTACGACATGATCTATGTGCAGGAGGCGGTTGAGCTCGACCTGGTGGACTGGCTGGCGCTGACCACCCGCCTGCGCAATAACGTGATGCCCTATCAGCAGCTGATTGCCGACTGCAACCCCGATGCGCCGACGCACTGGTTGTGGATTCGGGCGCAGGGCGGCTTGTGTACCATGGTGCACACGCGCCACGAAGACAACCCGCAACTGTTCAACCAGGTCACCGGCGAGCCCACCAGCGCAGGCCGTATCTACCTGGAGCGCCTGGATCGCCTCGGGTGGCACAACCCCGAAACCGGCGAGATTGAGGGCACCGAATACTTTCGGCTGCGCAAGGGCTTATGGGTGCAGGCGACCGGGCTGATCTTTGGCGTGTGGAGTGAGGGCCCACCCGATGGCAATGTGACCACCGACGCGGAGTATGTGCCCGAGGGCGGCTCGGTGCTGTGGTTTGTCGATGATGGCTATGTGGGCAAGCGCGACCCGGCCAGCGGCCAGTGGACCGCCGATAGCCACCCGCGCGTGTTCTTGCTGGCCCAGCTGCGCCACGATGGCTCGGTCAACGTCTTTGCGGAGAGCGACCAGGTGGGCGTGCTCTCCAATGACCATATCGATGAGGTGCTCAAACTGCCCTACCCCGCGCCCGAATTCGCGGTCGTCGATAAGAGCGCGGCCGAGCTCAAAGGGCGCTTGCACGCGGCCGGGATCTACACGCGCAATAGCCCGCCCGATGTGGAAGAGTCGATTAAAGAGTTGCGCCGCGCGCTGGCGGCCGATACGAACAATCGGCGCCGGGTGCGCGTCCATCCGCGCTGCAAGAACCTGCGATCGGAGATGGCCAGCTATCGGCGCGATGGCAACGGCAAGATTATCAAAGCCTTTGACCACTCCATTGATGCTCTGCGCTACGGCGTCTGGGCGCTGAGGTATGAGACATGACCAACGGCATGGCCCCTCCATCCGCCATTGGCGGCGATACGCTCGATTATCCCAGCAGCGGGGCGCTGCTGCAGCTGATCATGCCGTACCTCATGAATCCGCCCAGCTACACCGACCTGCCGCCCTACTGGTCGCCGCGCCGCGATTATGTGCTCAGCGCCAGTATCGAGAAGGAGAGCATGTGGGCTGCGGCCGTGGCCAAGACCGCGACCAAGTTCGCGGCGCACGGCTACACCATCAGCGATAGCCAGGACAGCACGCGGCGGGTCAGCGCCAGTCAGGAGCTGCTCAAGCGCGCCGATGGCGGCCAGGGCTGGACCATCTTCGCCCAGAAGATCATCCAGGATCTGCTGCTGACTGATAATGGCGTGTTTATCCGGGTGCGCCGTCAGAACGAGCGGGTCGAGAAGATCCGTGTCAAAGCCGAGACGATCGCGGGCGGCGAGCCCGGCACGTTTGATGAGGCCAGTGTGACGATTGCCCCAAGCGGCGCCAAGGTCGTCGGGCTGTACCACCTCGATAGCCTGCGCTGCACCCGCACGGGCAATCTGGCCTATCCGGTGCGCTATATGGCCGTCGATGGCACCTGGCAGATCCTGCGCTGGGATCAGGTGTTGATGTACGCCGACCAGCCCAGCCCGCGCGCACAGCTGTTTGGCGTCGGCAAGTGCGCGGCCAGTCGGGCGTATAAGACCGTGGCCAAGCTGGCCGCCATGGAGCAGCTGGTGTATGAGAACCTGACCGGCGGCGGGGCCAACAAGCTGGCGTTCGTGCAGGGCATCACCGATCGGACATTGCAAGATATCATCGTGAGCGGCCAGAATGAGAACCAGGCCAAGGGGCTACTGTACTACCTCGGCACGATTATGGGGGCCATTCCTGGCGATAGCCCGATCGAGATTAAAGAGCTGCGCCTCAAGGAACTGCTGACCTCGTTTGTGCCCAAAGAGGAGCGCGATAACGCCTATGTGATCTACTCGAATGCCTTGGGTATTCCGGTGCAGGACATTCAGCCGCTCAGTGGCCAGGGCCTCGGCACGGGCACGCAGACGGTCATCCTCCAGGAAGCCGCGCAAGGGGCCGGGGCGCTACCCACGTTTCTCAAGTGGTGGGAACAGACCGTCTCAGACCGCGTGCTGCCGGCGACGACCGAGCTGCAATTCACCGATGAGAACGACATGCGCGACCAGAAGCTGCGGGCCGAAGTCAGCAAGCTGCGGGCCGATACGCGCAAGGTCCAGATCGACAGCGGCGAGATCAGCCCGGCCATTGCGCGCCAACTGGCCGTGGATAGTGAGGACCTGCCGCGTGAGCTGATTGCCGACGATGCCACAGCGGGCGGGGCCATCAGCGATGATGAGAAGGCGCTGCCCGAGACCCAGACGCCGGTCAACCCGGCCCTACTGGCCTTGCTCCAGAGCGAGCCGACCCAGCCGCCCAAGCCGAGCATGGCGATGAAAGCCTCAGACGATGACAGCGCGGCCCTGCTCGATGAAGAGCTGACCTGGGCCAAGAAGCTGGGAAGGCAGGCCAGGAAGCAATGAGCGTTGACCCGCTGAACTGGCTGATTGACCGGCTGGCCCAACTCATTCGCACCGCAACCGATGCGCTGGAGGAAAGCTGGCCCGAAGGTGTCGACGCCTGGCAGCAGGAGATCAGCCGCGAGCTGGCCCGCTACCACGCCGCCGCGATGCTGGCCGGGGCCGGAGTTGACGACCTGAGCCCGACGATGCGCACCAGCGTGACGCGCGACCTGACCTACCAGCTAAGCTTCCTCGAACAGTTTGGCGTGGTCATTCAGGAGGCTGATGCGTTTATGCCCGGCTGGCAGGCCAGAGCCGCAATGTATGCGCGCAGCATTCAGGTGCCCTACTGGAAGGGCGCGACCAGGTTGTTGCCGCTGCCCGCGATGCCCGGCGAAGGTACGGACTGTCTGACCAACTGCAAGTGCAGCTGGGAGGTCAGCCAGCTGGAGGGCGACAACAACTATGATGCCTACTGGCGGCGCTCGGTCGATGACAGCTGTGCGACCTGCCGCCAGCGTGAGCTGAGTTGGAGCCCGGTGCGTATTCGTGGAGGGGAGCTGCAACTGTGATACTAGTTGATTTGGCAATTCTCTTTATCTGCCTTATTGCGCTTGGTATCATGATCGGTTGGACTGCGAGGGACCGTCTTGGCTAAAGCAAAAGCCATCCTGCCGCGCAACCTGATCAGCAACCCGGCCAAGATGCGCCGCGTCATTACCAACACGCTGAACGAGCAGGCGCTGGCCATTCAGGTCGACTTTCAAGTGACCGTTGCGACCTGGGACAACAAGCCGTCGTTCAGCATCAAGGCCAGCGGTTGGCAGCGCGAGATTGGCACCGATGGCGAGATTTACAGCATGCTGAATGCCGGCACCAAAGCCCATCGCATCCTGCCCAAGAACGGCAAGGTGCTGCGCTTTCGCGGCCCCTTCCAGGCCAAGACCGTGCCCAACTCGATTAGCTCTGGCCCTGGCGGCAAAGGCACCGATGAGACGTTTGCGCGGGGCGTGAACCATCCCGGCACGAAGGCCCGCAACTGGGATAAGACGATCGCGAAGAAGTGGAGGCGGTTGCTTGGGAAACAATTTCAGCGCGCCATTGACGCAGCAGTTAACTAGGCTGTTCAGCATGCCGCCGGCGTCGTTTGCCTGGGCGCAGAACAACCAGGGGCGCACGATTGGCACCAGTGAGGGGCCGTTGCTGGACATCTGGCCCGATCGCGCCGAGGTGGTCGCGACCTTCCCGCCCGACAATGCAACGCTGGCAGCACGCAACGCCATCCTGATTCAGCTGCTCTTGAGTGCGATGCGCCCGGACTGGGCCGATCCCGGTCGCTGGCTGGCAGAGCAGTTGCGCCAGGCCAAACGCTTCAAACCGACCAAGAACGTACCGACCTTTGATGTGACCAGTACCGTGTATCGGGTGCGCCTGACATGGGACATGCGGTTAAGTCAACTGACCGTGCGAGTACCACAATGAATCTCGATCCAGTCACTCGTATTGCCCTTGAGGGATTGTATAGTGTTTTGCTATCAGCCATCGTGCAACTTGCTCAGGTGCTGGGCAAAGAATGCCCCGTGCAAACCCGTGCAGAACGTAGACAACAGCGCGATCGTATGCTACAGTAATGGTGGCTCTGCCGCCTTCTAGACAAAAGGGTATACGCTAAACCGGGCTTTGCCTGGGGCATCTAGGCCAATGTAGCAGTAGCTCACCGGGCGAGCACCAAGGCACAACCACCTTGGCGGGTTTACAGGTTCGACTCCTGTCTGCTACAACCAATAATCTACGCTGAACGCTGCAAAGTGGGCGGTGTTGATCTCTCTTCGGAGGGATTGACACCGCCTTTTTCATTTGGACGAACACCATGCCGTTTGCCTCAAAACGTCAACAGCGCTGGGCCTTTGCCACGCGCCAACCGTTTGCCAAGCGCTGGGCCAAGGCGACCGACCAGTCGGCCCTCAAGGACGATGCCGCCATGGCCCACGGTCCGGGCGGGCTGCTGGCCACGCCTGGCCTGTCACGCGGCGCCAAGCGTTGGGGCAAGCGCCTCAAGGCCACGCAGATCGCGGGCAACCTCTACCGCGGCGACAATGGCAAGTTTCAGGCGGGCGGCGCCAGCACGGGCAAGCCTGCCGCGAAACCGACCCGCAGCGCCAAACCCCAACGCGGCGATGTGCTGCCGGCCGTGAAGCCCCTGGCTAAGCCCAAGGGCGGCAAGGGCAGCGCCAAGCCGAAAGCCAAGCCCGTTGACCCACGCCAGGCCCAGCGTGATGCCGAGCGGGCCGCCGACCGCCAGCAGCGCCAGGAGGACCGCGCGGCCCGCATCGCCCGCCAGGAGCGTATGGACGCCGACCGCGCCAAGCGCGACGCTGACAAGCTCGCCAAGCAGGCTGAGCCCAAGAAGGGCGGCGGCGGGGGCGGCGGCAAGGGTAGTGACGATGCCAGCGCCAAGAAGCAGCAGATGGCTGATGCGACCGCCAGCAAGGTGGGGCTGAAACCGGCCAATGTGGCGGCCTTGCGGGCTGCCGCTGAGGGCACGGCCCAGCAGGATCGCGCGCTGCTCAATAGCGGGCTGCTGCTACCCAATGGCGAAGCCAGCGACCAGGGCCGACGCGCCCTGTCAGCGCTTGAGCGGGGCGACGTGCGTGGTTATCAGGCCGCCATCCAGGATGCGCAGAGCCGCATGGCCCGCGAGCAAGCCGCCGCGAAACGTGCGACGGAAGCCCAGCGCAAGCGCGCCGACGCCGAAGCCAAACGCAACGCCCCCAAGGTCGAGAAGCCAACCAACGAGCCGAAGCAAGGGCGCCGCCTGACGGTCTTCAAAGACGCGCAGGGCAAGCATCGTTGGATTGCGCGTACCACGACCGCCTACCGCGATCGGGATGGCGAGATCATCAGCATGCAGGCGCTTGAAAAAGATGCCGCGCGTATGACCGCAACGGGACAGTATGGCCCCTTGCGCTGGTGGCATGTTGGCGAGCCTGACCCAACCGATCCGGTCGCGCCATGGGGGCCGGGTATTGACATTGGTGACTGTGATTTCTCCATTGTCATTGGCCGCACGTCCCTTGAGAGCGGCACCTTTAAGAGCGAAACGCTTGGCGATGCGTTTGCCGCAAGCGCAGATGAGTTTGAGTTATCACCGGGATTCTTTCACCCCATCAACCACCCTAACGATGCGGGTGAATTTGACGATATACGCCGCTTTGAGCGATCAGCGGTCCCCACTGCCTACGCTCGTGCGAGCAACCTATTCACTGGATTGACGGTCAAGGAGCATCGTATGGACCCAGATGTTTATGAGCAGCGAGTTAAGACCTTTCTCGCTTTCGCTCGCGATAATGGAATCCCGCCTGAGACGGCGGCAAGTTCGCTCACGCAAATGGAACGCTCTGACAAGGATGCTGCTCGGCGTGGCATTGCCTTTAAGAGTAGTGACGCCCAGCCCGTGTATACCGCGCCCGATGGCACACAGGGCATTATCCAGGATGGGCAGTTTGTTACGCTCAAGGCCGCGCCGCCGCCCATGGCTGATGAAGCCGTTGTCGAAGAGACGAAAGCGCCGGGCGATATGCCCATGGAGCTCGACGCGGAGATCGAACCAGAACCGGAGATGGATGCCGACGTGATCGGCAATCTGCCTGTTGAGGATTTCTTCGCGCGCCTCGATGAGCGCCTGGCGCCCGTGCTGCGCCTGCAGGAGATGGTCAAGAGTATCGGTGATACCCATGCCGAGCTCAAGACCATGTACGGCGGCGCCGCGACCAAAGACGACAGCCGCGCGCAGGAACTGGCCGCCCTCAAGAGTCAGCTGGCCACGATCCAGGCCCAGATCGCGCAGATCAGCGGCGACCAGCCCGCGCTGGTGTTGACCGATGAGGTCGCGGCCGCGCTGAAGAGTGCAGGCCCGGAAGCCCCCGCGCAGCCGGACACGGTGGTCATCCCCAACGATCCGAATCGTCCGTTTGCAGGATTGGCCGCGCAAACGTTCCCACAGTTGTACTACAGCGATCAGGGTTGGCAGGCCAAGCCCAGCTAGGCCGCGCCCATCCGTTCACCGCACCATCAGAAGGAGATCCGAACGACTATGGAACCAACCCTGAACCCGCAGGCCATTCAGCTCCTGAACAGCCTGGCGACCTTCAAGGACGCCGGCACAACCGCTGGCACGCAGCTGCACGGCCCTGGCGGCCTGCTCGCCACGCCTGGCCTCAACAAGCAGATCGTCAACGCGACGATTATGCCGCGCGGCCTGGCCGGACGCATCCCGGTGCGCCCCTCGACCGATACGAACGACATCTTCGCCATCCTGACTGGGCTCTTGGCCTCGACCGGCACGGAGCCAACCGCCGCCTGTGCCGACTGGCCGATGGTTGGCCAGTTCAAGGCCTGCCGCCAGCAGCACCCATTCGGCCAGCAGGGCCGCATGAGCCAGGTGCTCAACATCGCCCGCGCGGGTGAAATCATCAACCGGGGTGAGTTCACCGATAACGTGCTGTTTGGCTCGCCAAACCTGGGCGACTCCCAGACCGCTGGGCCGATCGACTGGGGCCGCGCGCTGCAGACCGAGTACGAGAAGAAGCTGGCCGAGCTCTATCTCGGCTACTTCCGCGACTACAGCCGCTACATCTACACCGGCAACCCGCAGACGACCGCCGGCAGCCAGGGCTGGCAGCAGTATCGCGGCCTCGACCTGCTCGTGTCGACTGGCAAGCGCGACGCAATCACTGGCGTCGCCTGTGCTGCCGCCGACTCGATTGTCTATGACTTCAACGGCACAAACGCCACGACCAGCGGCAGCACGGTCTACAGCATCTTTGCCAACATCGTGACCAACCTGGAGCGCTTGGCCGAGCAGCTGGGCTTTGAGGTCAAGTGGGCCCTGACGATGCGCTACGGCGCCTTCTGGGCGCTCACCAACATCTGGCCGTGTGTCTACGCGACCAGCGGCTGTGGCGTCAACACCGTCATTCGCACCCAGAGCCTGGAAGAAGCCACCCGCATGCGCGATGACATGCGCCAGGGCAAGTATCTCTTGATTGAGGGCAAGCGCTACGAAGTGGTGGTCGATGACATGCTGACCGAGACGCCCGCAGCCGGCGGCGTGGTCGGCAACTACCAGTCAGACGTGTACTTCCTGCCGCTGACCGTCAACGGCCAGCCCAGCCTGTTCTGGGAGTACTTCCAGTACAACGCGCAGGCCACGCAGGCGGCATCACGCATGGCTCCGGCTGGCTTCTTCGAATCGCTGCAGAACGGGCGCTTCCTGTTCAGCCGGCTCAGCCCCACGCACACCTGTGTGCAGGTCGAGATCCAGGAGCGACCGCGCTTGATCCTGCTGACGCCGTTCCTTGCGGCCAAAATGCAGAACCTGCGCTACACCATCTCGATCCACGAGCGGGACGCGCAGACCGACGAGACCTACTTCGTCAACGGCGGCCTGGTCAACACGCCACTGCCGTACTTCTACCCGAACGCACGCGGCGGGTAGGCATCGGGCGGACTTCGCGACGAAGCGCATGGCTAGGGGGTGGGTCGCTCCCGCCCCTAAACGGCAGACTCTCCGACTGCTGCCATGCGCGCCCTTCGGAGGCGACAAGGAGAATCGCACATGCTCTGCACATTCACCGTTACCCCCGACCGCAGCATGGTCATTCGGTCAGAGGATATTCGTGGCATTGTCGACATGGACAACCAGGAAACCAGGCTGACATGGATCGTTGGCGATGATATTCATCAGGCGACGATCCAGGGTACAGCCCGTGAAAACATGGCTCGCTTGCAGCAAGAAGAGATAGACGCCGTATTGCGCATCAACGCCTACCGTCAACACATTGAACAGGGAAATGCGCCCCCAATCCCGGCCAGCATGCGCCCGCGCGGGAAGGTACGCTGATGGCCCCTTTAGTTTCGGTCATCATCCCAGTTGGCCCACGCCATACCCAGCATTGTCGCGTGGCGGCCGCCAGTGCGCTCGCGCAGACCGTTGGCCCGATCGAGGTGATTGTGTGCGCCGATGGGGAAGCCGAGATCGCACCGATGCCGGGTGTGACCGTGCTACCCGCCCCTGGCAAGGTGACCGGCCCAGCGGCCAGCCGCAACCGGGGCTTAGCCATCGCAACCGGCCAGTTCACCACGTTCCTGGATGCCGATGATTACCTGCTACCGCGCGGTCTGGAGCATCTGCTCCGCGCCTATGCGACCGGCCAGTACGGCTACATCTATGGCAACGCCTACACCCTGGAACGCGACGGTTCGATGCAGCTGCGCGGCGCGCCCGACTATGTGCAGGTCGATGTGGCGCGCTACAACCTGCACGTCATTACCACGCTGATCCCGACGCATCTGGCGCGCTCAGTCGGCGGGATGGACGAAGGGGTCGATGCCTGGGAGGACTGGGCCTACCATATCCGGTTGGCCAAGGCCGGGATCTGCGGCTATCGCACCGACCAGCCAATCTTTGTCTATCGCGTGTACGAAGGCGACCGCATGACCCGCTTCTACGGCGGCGATCCCGAACTGATGCGCCTGGTGCGCATCCGCTATATCAACGAACAAGGAGTGATTGACATGGCCAGTTGTTGTGGCGGCGATGCGACCAGCGCCCAGATTGCAGCCCGCGCCATTCTCGGCGCGCCCGCCCCCGAGCCGGTTGACGTTGGCGGCCTGGTGCGCGTGCAGTATCTGGGCGATGAGGGCAGCGTGCCGTTTGACCTGGGCGCGGGGCGACTGATCCGCCTGGGCAACAGCCCCAGCCGACGCTACGCCGATGTCACGCCTGCTGAGGCCGAGTGGCTGAAAGAGCGTGTTCCGCTGCGGATTGTGCCGAAACTCGACCCGGCCGCACCGCCGCCGGCGCCCCTGCCGATTGTGCAGGCGACCGACGTGCTGACGCCCGATGCGCTGACTCAGGCGATTAAGCCAAAGCAGGCCGCCTGATGCGCGTCGCAGCGATCATGCCGTGTCGAGGGCGCGAGACACAGACGCTCGCCGTTGTGAAGCGCCTGGTTGCGACGGCGGGCCAGGTGGATTGGCGGCTGACCTGCATTGGTGCGAAAACCGAAAGCAACCTGCTCCAGTATGTGTCGCACATGGGCGTGCATACGCGCTGCCTACTCGATCGCGAGCGGCTGACCTACTGGCAGGCGATGCAGTATGAGACCGAGTTCTATGCGACCGATGGCGCACAGGCACCGCAGCTTATTTGCAACCTGGCCAATGACCTGCTGCCGGGCCAGCACTGGCTGCAGCGGGCCGTCTCGGCCTATGCGCAGACGTTTGGCGAGGAGCCCGGCATGATCGGGCTGAACGATGGCCATCATGAGGCCGGCCATAGCTGTCACTTCCTGATCCATCGCCAGCTGCTGGCGCGCTATGGCGGTTGGCCGGTCTGGTACGACCACAACTACGGCGATACCGAGCTGTGCCAGCGCGCGATTGCCGAAGGGCGGTATGCCAAGGCGCCCTGGGCCACGCTGTTTCACGACCATCCCTACTTTGGCGGCGCCGACGATGCGGTATATGCCGAAGGCCGCGCCCAGGGCGATCGCGATCATCAACTCTATGAATGGCGGAGGGCACGCAATTGGCCAGCGACCAACCCCTAACCGATCTGGAGCGCACGCTACCCAGCCATCTGGGCGGCCACTTCGGCAATATCAACAAGGACTGGCCGACGCTGCGCTATCTGATGCAGCGCTATGGCTGCCAGACCTTCCTGGATGTGGGCTGTGGGCCGGGCGGCATGCTCGATGAGGCGCGCGCCAGCGGGATGGACGCGACCGGCATCGATGGCGATTACACCATCAGCCGGCCGGACATCATCATTCACGACTATACCAGCGGGCCGCTGCGGCTGATGCCCTTCGATCTGGTCTGGTCGGTCGAGTTCGTCGAGCACATCGATGCGCGCTTCGTGGACAACTTCCTGGACACCTTCGACAGCGGGCGCGTGCTGTTCCTGACGGCCGCCCCGCCTGGCTTTCCGGGCTGGCATCACGTCAACTGTCAGCCGGAGTCGTACTGGATTGAGCGCCTGGCCCAGCGCGGCTGGGTTCAGGATATCGAGGCAACCCAATGGGTCAGAACCAACGGCGGGCACGTGTTCAGCACGCGCCAGGGGCTGGTGTTCGTGAAGTCATCATCACGACCATAGCTACCCAGAACTATCTGCCGCGCCTCGCAGAGATTGGCACGCTTGGCTATCTGGCGGCCCATAAGGGCCTGGCTAGCGTGCAGCTCGGCATGGTTGGCGCGTGTGCCGAGCCGCCCGAGGGCATCGGCTGCTATGCCATCCCCAAGGGCATGCTCGATCGCGGGCTGGGCAATCCAGGGAATGGGTGCGTGCAGCACGGCAACTGGCTGCCGTACCTGCCAAACCGGAATGATGATTCCGTGATCATCTGCATTGATGGCGATGTGAAGATGCAGCGCCCGTTCTCCGCCGAGGAGTGGGCCTGGCTGCAGGGCTGGGAACACGGACAGGTCGGCATTGGCCCAAACGAGCCGAAAGCGGGCGGCGACAACATGATCAACGAGCTCTGCCGCATTCAGCCCTTGCTCAGCGACGACGCGATCGGCGCGACCTTTCACACCAGCGCGGCTGACCCGATCGGCAACGCGGGCTGCATTGTCGCCACGCGCCGCACCTGGATTGATCTGTGGCTGGCGTATCTTGCGCGCTGGCTGGATACGGCGCCGCTGTTTGCGCACATCGCCGTGCAGCAGTGGACCCTGAACCTGTGTATCAACGAGGGATTCAATCGCGTGGTGTTGCCGCAATCGTTTCACACCCATGGTCATTGGGGCTATCCCGGCCAACCGTTTGATGGCTGGGGATTGAAAGAGACCGCAACCTATCAGGGCGAGCCGATCCTGTTCGCCCATAAGACATGGTGAGTGATGCCGAACTGGTTCATATTTCTGCTGGCTGCGCTGGCCACCTATCGCCTCTCGCGGCTGATCGCCGATGAAGAGGGGCCATGGTCCATGTTCAGCAAGCTGCGCGAGCTGACGCCTGAGATGAGCAGCTGGCGGCGGGGCGTGGAATGCATCATGTGCGTCAGCGTGTGGGTCGCCTTTCCGATCGCAATCCTGCTTGGGCTGTTTGGGGCGTGTGACCCCTGGGTGACGCCGCTGGTCTGGTTGGCGCTGTCGGCCGTGACGGTCCTCATTCGCAAATGGGAAAACAAGCGATGACATTACCACTCGACACGTTTCGCGAATACCTGGGGCTTCATCCATACCACTTCTGGGGCCTCTCCGATGCGCAGTACACGCCGATCAACTCGAAGTGTAGCGGCCTGGTCGTCGAGTACGACTGGCAGAACAGCGACGCGGCCGGGCGTGAGAGCATTCGGCGGGCCATTCTGGAGGCCACCAACAAGCTGCATACCTACTGCGGCTTCTACCCCGAGCCGACGTATGTCGAGACCATCGCGCTGCCCTGGCCACGCTTCAACGATGCGGCCCAGGTGCGCTACATGGACCTGGATGCGACCGGCCGGCGCATTGCGATTGCCGCACCCGATGGCTATATTCAGGCCTGCGGGATTGAGCAGTTGACCCTGCTGGGCACGCAGACCGTCACGCTGAGCCAACTCGGGGCCAACCAGCCCTACTACACCTTCACGCTGCAGCAGACCGTTGTGGCGGGCCAGGACCCTAACGAGATCGCGGTGTACTTCCAGGCCAGCGACCGGCTGAACAATGAGGGCGCCAGCGAGCGCTACCAGATTGCGCCGATTCAGGTGCAGATCAGTGGCACGACGGCAACCATTACCGGCCGGGCCTGGCTGCTCGTGCCACCGGCATCCTATCTGGGCTTTACGGGCGCGACCCCGCTCGACCCGACGCAGACAACCACCTTCGTGACCGCGCTGGAGGTCTACACCCGGACGACCAACGGCAATGGCACGAGTGTCGATACATGCCAGGCGACCCTGATCTATGAAACCAATGACTGCGGGGCCTGCTGGGGCCGCTGCTGCTGCTCTACGGGTACGACCAGCAGTGATCCGGGCACATCCGGCGAGGTGATTGCGCGGGCGAATATTCGTGACAGTCGGGTGGGACTGATCACGCCAGCGGCCGCCATTTACGACCCGGATGCCGGCACCTGGTCTAGCGCGTGGTGCTGCAGCAGCAGCTACTGCGACCCGGATCGGGTCAAGCTGCGCTATCTGGCCGGCGTCCCCCGCGCGGGCAATGCGATGGCCCGCAAGTGGCAATCGATTGTGGCCAAGCTGGCGGCCGCCGAGCTCAAGCGGCGGATCTGCGCCTGCCGCGATGCCAATGAGCGCCTGCACGATCTGCAACTTGACATGGCGCTGGAGAGCACGCAGACCGAGCGCTACCGCCGGACTGACCAGCAAATGAACAACCCGTTTGGCACGCGCCTCGGACATATCCAAGCCTGGCTGGAGGCAAAGGACACCATCCTGCGTCGCGGCCATCTCGCCTAAAGGAGCACATACGTCATGCCAGTTACCCAGAGCAATGAGAACCTCACGCAGAACTTTATTCGGGCCTTCACCCAGCGCGGCGGCCCGAGCCCATCCGTCCCTGTGCTGTACGCCGGCAGCGATGAGCAGTACCTGATGGTCGGCGATATCAGTCGCCCCGATCGCGGCGGCATCAGCCCGATCAACGTGAACGACCTGCGCACGCGCGGGCTGTTTCAGCGGACCGGCATCACCATCGAAGCGCCCGACATCCCCAGCGCGGCGATCACCTTCAAACAGAAATTCGGGGGCATTCCCTGGTACAAGTTCCGCCTGAACTGCCCAGTCAACATCTATGAGAGCGAAGGCCTGTGCAACGACCCGAGCGATCCGGTCAATGGCTGGTCGACACTCAACATCCTGAGCCGTGGCCTGAGCAGCGACAAGACCTACCAGGGCCGCACACCCTTCGATGGCTCCGATGAGAGCCTGGCCGAAGTCCAGTTCAGCTGGCTGGGCGACGTGTACAGCGTCGGGCCAATCACGCTGGGCGAGACGGCCGCCGTCGACGTGACCACCGAAGTGGTCGACATTGTGTATGGCTCGCTGGCGCTGTGTAGCGACTGTGGCCCGGCCAACGATGGCACCAAGTGGATCTATGCGCTGCAGCAGACGGCGGGCGGCTCGTCAGCGGCGCTGGGCAAGGTGCTCTACTCGACCGACTACGGCGCGACCTGGACCGCTTCCAGCATCACCGGGCTGGGTATCGGCGTGCTGGTGACCGCGATCGACATTGTTGGCCAGTACCTGGTGGTCGTGGCCAAGACCGAGAACGCCTACTACGTCAGCCAGATCAACCAGTCAACCGGCGCGCCAGGAAGTTGGACCAAGGTCACCAGCGGCTTTGTCTCGACCAAGACGCCCAACGATCTGTTTGTCGAGAGCGCCAACCGCGTGTACTTCGTCGCCGATGGCGGCTATGTGTACGTCTCAACCGACATCTTGGCCGGCGTCAGCGTGCTCAGTGCGGCTGGCACCACGACCAGCAACCTGACCCGCATCCATGGCAATGCTGGCACGCTCTTGGCCGTAGGCGCCAGCAACACCAGCATTAAGAGCACCAACCGCGGGCACACCTGGAGCGCCACATCGGCCAGTGTCACCGGCGCGCACAGTGCCGTTGCGGTGCTGACGCCGCAAACCTACTGGATTGGCACGCTCGATACCAGTGGCAAGGTGTACTACACCGAGAACGGCGGGGCCAGCTGGACCCAGATCACGCTGCCCGGCGCGGCGCTGACCTCGATCCCCGATATCGTCTGGGCAACCGCCGAAGTCGGCTACATCTCGGCGACACGCACCGGGCCAGCGGCGGTCATCTTCGGCACGGTCTTCGGCGGTCGCAACTGGAGCGAAGCGGGTACCAGCCGCTTCCCGACCGCGCCAACCTACGGGCGGGCCAACCGGATCGACGTGCCCGAGGTGCCCGATCTGCAGGTCGCGGCCAACAACATGGCCGTGGCCGGGCTCGGCGGCAACCTGGTCGATGGCATCGTGCTGCTGGGCAGTTCGCCGGTTCTGTAATCGGTCTGCGCCTGGCAGGGTTGGCCAGCCTGAGCGCGGTGATCTTCCCGCCGCGCGCGCCAGGCGCAATCAGGAAGGATGAGGAGATTCATCATGACCAAAGGTCGACAAGAAAAACTCTGGAGCTGGACCAGTCCAGAAACCGGCGTCACGCTCCAAGTCCGCAAGGTCTCCACACTGCTGCGCGCCGAAGTGCGCCGCCAGGTGATCGCCAGCCCTGGCTTTGAAGAGCCGCAGCCGCCCATGAGCAAGGTCGATTATGGGGAGGGGGAGATCTTGATCCCCCATCGTGGCCACCCGGTCTACCAGGAGCTGCTGCGCGACTGGGGCAACCGGGTCGCGATTGAGATCGGCGCGCGACTCAAGCAGGTCGCCATCGATCGCGGCGTGGTCGTGCCGCCCGATGAGATTGACACCGAGGCGGTCGCGGCGATGCGACAGCTGACCGACCTGAAAGACTATGACGACCGCTATGTCTATATCGCCTTTGTCGCAATTGGCTCCGAAGAGGACTGGAAAGACCTGCTCAAGCAGATCTTTGAACGCAGCGCGCCGAGCGAGGCGGCGATTCAATCGCATATTGCCACCTTTCCGGCCGACGTACAAGGGCCGGGATCTGTTCCACCCATCGCTTGATCCGCCCAGCGGGCAGCTGCAGTTCGAGCCCAGCTATGAGCTCGTGCGCACGGCTCGCTGGCGCGGCCTGAGCTGGCAAGCCTTTGACGCGCTGAGCAGCGATGAGCAAGCCCTGACGATTGCCGAGTACCGGATCGAGACGCGCTACCAGGCCGTGGATACCTGGGAAAACCGCCCGACCACCGCGAAGAAACGGAAACGCTAAATGGAGATCGTTGGCGTCCAACTGGTTGCCGATGGCGCGGATGCCTATCTGGCCGATCTGACCAACGCAACCGCCGCAGAAACCAAACTGGGCGCGGCAGCGCAGACGGCGGCCGATGGCGTCAACGATCTGGGCACCAAGAGCAAGCAGGCCGGCAAAGGGACCGAGGACCTCGGCGACAAGAGCGAGAAGGGCTCGCACGGCTTAGACGGCCTCAAGCAGGCCGCCATTGGCGCCGCGCGCGAGATTGGTGTCAAGCTGCTCAATGCCGCAGAGCAGGCCGGCCAGGCGATCCTGCAGTTCATCGGCGACTCGATTGGCAAAGCGGGCGACTTTGAGCAGCAGATGAACCGCTTTGCGTCGGTGACCGGCTCGGCCCTGGCTGACAGCGGCACCAGCCTGGAGCAGTTCAAGGATCTGTTCATTAGTCTGGGCCGCGAGTTGCCGGTCTCAACGGCTGAGGTGCAGCAGGCCGCGATCGAGATGGCCAAGGGCGGCATTGAGCCAGCCACGATCGCCGCTGGCGGTCTGCGCGATGTGCTCAATCTGGCCGCTGCGGGCGAAGTCGGGATTGCTGAGGCGGCGGAGATTGCCAGCAAGCAGCTTGGTGTGTGGGTCGATAGCGCGGCCAGTGCGGGCGAAAAGGCCGCGTTCCGGACTGAGACCTCCAACCTGCTGGCCCAGGCCGCCAACGCCTCAACGGTTGGCGTCAAAGACCTGGCGCTTGGGCTGGCCAACACCGGCAAGAGCGCTGATATTGCCGGGCTGTCGTTTCGCGAGACGGTCACCAGCATGGCGCTGATCTCCTCGGGCTTCTCATCGGCGGCTGATGCCGGTACCTCCTTCAAGACCTTCCTGGCCCGCCTGCAGCCGGTCACGGACAGCCAGGCGGAGGCCTTTAAGAGCCTGAACCTCTTGACCGCCGAAGGCAAGAGCGTCTTTTATGATGCGACCGGCGCATTCATCGGCATGGATAAGGCGGCGGGCATCCTCAAGAGCAGCCTGGAGGGCATGAGCGACGCCCAAAAAGAGAGCGCGCTGAATGCCGCCTTTGGGTCGGACGCCATTCGCGCCGCCGCCATGCTGGCGGACGCCGGGGCCGAAGGCTACGCCAAGATGGCCCAGGAAATGGGTAAGGCCGGATCAGCTGCCCAGCAAGCTGCCAAGAAACAGCAGGGCTTTAATGTGGCGGTGGAGAACGCCATGGGCTCGATCGAGGCCCTGCAGATTGTTGTGGCGTCGGCGGCGCTGCCCGCGCTCACGTCCCTGGTCAATGCTGGGGCGGGCGCGATCAATATGTTCACCGACTTTGCTGAGGCGACCCAGCAGGGTGAGACCTGGCTGAGCGCGCTGGCCGATGGGGTCAACGCCTACGGCATCCCGGCCTTAGCAGGGCTGACGACCGCCACGCTGATCTATGCCGGCGTGCAGGCCTCGACCATGATCCCGGCCATCACCGCCACAATTGCCAAGCTGGCGCTGCAGACGGCGGCCTTCCTGGCCAGCGCCGAGGCGATGATCGTCGCGATTGCGCCCTATGCCCTGATGGCGGCCGCCGTGGCTGGCGTCGTGTGGGCCTACCAGGACTTCACCAGCAAGGTGCAGGACGCCACGACCGCGCTGCTCAACAGCCGCTCCTGGTGGACCGACGCGACCGCCGCGATTGAGGACTATGGCGCGCAGACCAAAGAGACCCAGGCGACGCTGGCGCCGTTTGCCAACGAGATCAGCGCCATCCAGACGCAGCTGCAGAATGAGGTCAAGAGCCTGGGCGAGCGCGACGCCGCTGGCCTGGTCAGCGATGAGCAGCGGGCCACGGAGATGGCGCATATCAACGCCCTGTCCGACGCCCTGATCAGCGCAACCGGCCGCTACACCGAGCAGGAAGCGGCGCTGCAAAAAGCGACCGCCGCCAGCATGACCGCTACGTCGCAGAGCGCGACCATGGCCAGCGCTATGCCGGTGCTGGGCGAGAGCGTCAGCCTGACGACCAAGGATATCGAGGATCTGGGCAAGCAGATTCAGAAGACCTTCACCGATGGGCAGACCGCGCTGAGCGCCTACGCGACCAACTACTCAACGTTTGCCAGCGGGGTTGAGGCGCGGTCCAGCGAGTTCACCGCCAAGATGAGCGAGCTGGAGGCGCAGAAGCAGGCCGCCACGACTGAAGAGCAGGCGGCTGGAATTGCCACGCAGATCGAGCAACTCAAGGCCAGCTATGCCGACCAGGAGGGTGCTGCCGCCAAGAGCTACGCCGAACAGCAGGCGGCGCAAAAAGCGCACCTGGGCCAGATGCTGATCGACTACACGGTCGCACAGGCGTCGCTCGGTAACATCAGCAAGACCCGCGCGGCCGAGATCACCAAGGCCTTAGAGACCGAGTACGGGCTGCAGGATAGCAGCACCGCGACCACGTTCCTGAATATGGCCCAGTCAATCGATAGCTTTGCCAACGACTCGGGCGCATCGGTCGATGAGTTGATCGGCGACCTGCGCAAGAACCAGGACCAGGCCAAAGAGACCCAGAAGGCGATGGACGACTACGCCAAGGAGTACACCGCCACGCAGGTCAATAACTTCCTCGACGGCAAAAGCGACGTTGACGAATACACCAGCGCGCTGGAGGGCATCCCGCGCGAGGTGCAGACCACGCTGACGATTAACGAGAACCGCGTGATCAGTGAACAGCACCGCATGAGTGAACACGAAGGCAAGGCAGTCGGCGGCCCGATGAACGCCATGCAGACCTATGTGACGGGCGAAGTCGGGCCGGAGCTGGTCACGCCAACCACCGCCAGCTATGTCACGCCCCATGATGCGCTGCAGCGGGCGATGGCGAGTGGCGCGCAACTCAGCAGTGCTGCCGGCAGCGCGACCACCAACAACGTCAGCAGCAGTGTGACCTACCAGATGCCAATCTATACCAATCAGTCACCAGCGGTGCTCCAGCAGTCGCTGGCGATTGTGGAGGCGATGAGCGCATGACCACCTTTGGCCGTTCCTATACCATGCTGCCGCCCATCCCGGCGGCGGGCGTGCTCGATCGCTACCGCGAGCGTCTGGGGATCATCATTCCCTATGCGCGCACCAACGAGATCCTGAACCCCTCGGGTGAGCTGAACACGACCGGCTACAGCGGTGCGACCGGATCGACCGCACAGAGCGCGACCTACCAGTACCACGGCGCCTACAGCGTGCGCTACACGCCCGGACCCGGCACGACTGACTATATTCTATACACGGCCCTGCCGATCTTCGCGGTCGGCAGTACGCGCGCGATCTCGTGCAAGTTTCTGGGCAGCGTACCCGGCCTGACCTATACTTTCGGTGTGGCAACCACCCTGGCAGCAGCGATCCAGACCGTCACCGTGGTGGCCACCGGCAAGTGGCAGTACCTGGTGCTGTACTACACCGAGACCAGCGCGACCCAGCGCTACCTGATCTGGCAAAAGGTCAACAGCGCATCCCAAGCCCCGTTCTATATCGATGGCGTGCAGTGCGAACTGTGCGGGACTGAGGGCGTGTTTGCCACGACCTATATCGATGGCGATCAGCTCGGCTATGTGCCCAACCAGTTGCCGGTCCCCTACTACTGGAACGGCGCGCCGCATGCCTCGACCAGCACACGCACCAACCAGACGCGCGCGGGCGGGCGGATCATCTACCTGCAGGACTATGGCTTTTTGCCCACGTCGATCATCGGGCTGGGCATGAGCGCGCCGCGCAACGAGCAGCTGGGCTTTGCCCAACTCGACGGCGCACAGTACCGCAACGTGATCAAGACCGCCCGATCGTTCTCGCTGGTTGGGCGCTTCCAGGGCATCGACCCGACCAGCATGGATGCCGCAATCGCGCGGCTGGGGCGCTTGTTCGATCGCGACCTGGTCGGGACGCGCCAGGAGCTGATGCTGTGCATGCAGGCCCGCGAGTGCAATGCCGACATTGGCGAGTTTGTCACTATCCCGCGCTCGGTCTATTCGAGCGGGTTGGATGGCAACGTGCAGGAGCTGCCGGTCGCCAGTGTGAATATCACGCTCCAGCAGTATCTGCCGTTTGTGGTTGGCCGCGATGGCGGGGTCGCACTCGACACCCAGGATAGCGACTTCGCGACCGGCACGACCGGCATCATGCAGCGCTCACCGGGCGGCGCGTGGAGTACCCTGCTCGGCATGAACGGCGGCGTGCTGGCGCTGGCGCGTGGACTCGATCGTACCCTGTACGCCGGCGGCAACTTTCTGAACGCGGGCGGCAATGCTAATGCCGACTATATCGGCAGTTGGAACGGCGCGGCCTGGACCGCCCTGCCGAGCGGCAGCGTGGCGCTGAACGGGCAGGTCAATGCCCTGGCGGTTGTGCCCAGTGGGCTCCTGTATGCGGGTGGCACGTTTACCAACGCCAGCGGGATCGCGGCGGCCGACTATATCGCCAGCTGGAATGGCGCCGCATGGGCCGCGCTCGGCACCGGCATGAATGCGGCCGTCAATGCGCTTGCGGTTGGCCCGGATGGAACGCTGTACGCCGGCGGGTTGTTTACCACGGCCAGCGGTGCGACCAACCAGTACTTTGCGGCCTGGAATGGCAGCGCCTGGAGTAGTCTGGGCAGCACGACCACGTTCAACAACACGATCAATGCGGTCGCCGTTGGCCCGGATGGATCGATCTATGTCGGCGGCAACTTCACGAACATCGGCGTCGCCGGCGGCAACTACGTCGCCAAGTGGAATGGCAGCGCCTGGGCCAGCCTGGGACCGGCGGGCGTGAGCGGGCTCTCCAGCTTTGTCAACGCGATTGCGGTCGCGCCGAATGGCCTGGTCTATGTTGGCGGGCAGTTCATCGCCGCCGGCGGCCTGAGCATCGCCTACATCGCCGTGTGGAATGGTGTGCAGTGGGCCGCGCTGGGCGCAGGCGTCAATGGCGTGGTCAACACGCTAGCCTTTGACCGCAACGGGCTCTTGTATGTCGGCGGCAATTTCACGACGGCCGGCGGCGTCACGCTGGCCGACCGGATGGCGATCTGGAATGGCAGCGCCTGGGTCGGGGTCGATCTTGACCTGGCGGGCACGCCCCAGCTGCGCGCGGTGCTCTCTGACCCGGATGGGACCCTGACCCTCGGGAGTGATGCCAGCGCCGGCACAATCACGTTTTCGGGCCTGGCCACGGCGACCAACAACGGCAGCGCGGCCGCCTACCCCACGGTCACGTTCACCGGGCCGAGTGGCGGCGCGCGGCTCTATCGCCTGGCCAACGTCACCACTGGGATCGAGATTGATTTCAACCTAACCCTGGTCGCCGGCGAAGTGGTCACCCTGGTGCTCGACCCGACCAACCTGAGCTTTACCAGCAGCTTTCGCGGCAACCTGTTCAGCACCATTTTGCCCGGATCCCAGACCGCGCAGTTCGTGCTGCAACCAGGCGCGAATGTGATCAGCTGCTTCTGTAGTGCCTTTACCACCGCCAGCATGTGGTGGCCCACCCGCTATGTCAGCCCGAGCGACGCGCTCTACCAAGCGAGCGACCTATGACCATCGTGTACACCTGCCGCATTGCGGATGCCTTTGGGGTTGCGCTCGATGAGGTGGCGAACTTTGTCGATAACCCCGATGGCGGCGGGGCGGCGCTCGACTACGCGCTGAACGTCGGCGGGGTTGGCGCGCTCTCGCTGACGCTGCCGGTCTCGTACCCCAAGGGCAACCTGGTGCTGGATGGGCGGATCGGGGTCTGGCGCTCCATCAACGGGCGCACCCCCACGCTGGATGGCCAGGCGATCTTCCTGATCCGCAAGTGGCGGTATACCGCTGAGGCGATCACCGTCACGGCCTATCACGCCAATAGCCTGCTCAAGCGGCGGATCATCGCCTACTACACCGGCACGAGCTACACGCTCAAGAATGCAAACTTTGCCGGCAATCAGATCAAGGCCTTTGCCAAAGAGAATCTGGGCACCAGCATCAGCAGCGCCAACCGGATCGGGCTGGAAACGCAAGCGGATGTGAGCGCCTATCTGAGTGTGCAGGCTGATCTGGCCGATGGAGTGGCAATCGCAGCCCAGGACGCCTACAGCAATCTGTACGACCTGATTGTGGGCATCAGCAACGCCTCAACCCAGGCCGGTACATACATGACCGCTGAGGTGGTCGCGCCGACCGAGAGCACCCTGGAGCTGCGCACGTTTGCCACGGTGCGTGGGGTGGATCATCGGGCGAGCTCGGGGCAGCCAGTCATTCTGAGCGAAGACACCGGCAGCCTGACCAACTGTGTGTTGGAGATCGACCGCTCGAACGAAGTCACCTATGCGATCTGCGCGGGCGCGGGGCCGGCTAACAATCGCCTGACGGCCTCCAGTAGCGACGACACGCGCATGAGCGAGAGCCCGTTCAACCGGATTGAAGTGTTTGGTGACTACACCACGATTACTGACCAGACGGTGCTGCAGGATAAGGCCGACGCGCTGGTCCGGGCTGGGCGGCCGCGCACCGAGTTTACCGCCGAGGTGGTCGATACCGATGCCGTCACGCGCGGGATTGACTACGACCTCGGCGACCTGGTGACCGCTAGCTTCCAGGGCGTGCAATACGACTGCCGCATGGATGTGTTTGGCGTGACGGTCGGCGGCGGCAAGCAGACCAGTAAGGCGCGGATACGCTATGTCGATGGATGAGCAACAACTCGCCACTATTCTCCAGCGGCTGAACGCAGTCGAGGCGTTCATGCGCAAGCCGCAGGCCGAAAGCCCGATCGATGGCGTCTGGACGCCTGCGATTGCAGGATCGGGCACGGCGGGCACGTTTACCTATGCGGCCACAACCAACGGGCAGTACACGCGCACCGGGAATATCGCCTTCTTCAGCGGGCGCATTGTCGTCACGGCCACGGCCGTCGCGCCGACCGGCAATGTCACCATTACCGGCTTTCCGATTGTGGCGGCGGGGATTCTGATCGCGGGCGGCGGGGTGTTTATCCAACAGAATATCAATGTCGCCGCCGGCTACACGCAGGTCGAAGGCCAGATTCTGAGCGGCAACACCTTCATGTCGATTATTCGCAGCGGTGACAATGTGGCACCGGCCGTGGTCCAGGGCGGCGAGCTGAACGCGACCTTCGATTTCCAGTTCTGGGGGGTGTACCGTGTTTGATGATCCGGTTGATGCCGTGCGGCGTGATGGCCTGCCGCGCCAGGGCGTGGCCCTCGATGGCTCCGCCCAGGTCTACTATCTGGATGGCGATCAGGTGCGCAGCACGCCTGCAGCCGACTGGCCGCCGCCGCTGCCGAGCGACCCAACGCCCCAGCAGATCGCCGCCGCACTTGCGGCTCGATTGGCGGCGGCGCAGCAAGCCCAGGCCGATGCGCTGGCGTTACGTTCGACCATTCTGGCGACGGCGCGCACGGCTGAGGGGGTGTTGCTGGCCAACTTGACGACCAACCAGATCAAGGCGCTCTTAGCCATCCTGCTGTGGAAAGAGGGCGGCGTGAAAGCGGATATGACGGTCAAGCCGCTGTCGGAGTGGGTTAAATGAAACAGTGGCTTGTTGTGTTGGCGCTCATGCTGGCACTGGTAACACCTGTCCATGCCGCCCAGCCGCGCCTGATTGCATTAGGCGACTCGGTCAACTGGGCGCCGCGTGTTGCCACAACCCTGCATCGCGACCTGCTGGCCATTCCAGCCGCGACCGTTGCCGATCAGGTGCTGCCAAGCGTTGGATCGAACGACCTGGTGATCTGGCTGGTCGGTGCCAATGACGCGCAGGCCGCAACCGATCTGGCGCTGTATCGCACGATGGTGGCGGCGGGCATTCGGCAGCTGCAGACCCAGGGCGCGCGCGTCGTGATGGTCAGCGACCTACAGCAGGTCTATGGCGATGCGGTGATCGGCATGGCGGGGTTTGCCGACCTGGCTGGGGGCGATCCGGCGACCGCGATCCCGCTGCTCTTTCCGCCGATTGCCGCGCAGTGGCGGCAAGATGTGCTGCGGGTTGAGGTTAACGCGCCCGGTTGCCTGTATCTGATCGGCGACGGCCGGCCGTCGCAGTGGCTGGGCTGTGGTGAGAGCGCCTATGCCTTAGCGCCGAGCGGCGTGGATCAGAACCGCGCACCGATGAACCGAACACTCGGACTGGCCGACCTGGCAACCGGCCAGGAGATCGCCCGCCTGGTCGTGCCGCCGCGCATCGTGGTCTACTTCCCGCTGACGGCTACCAACTCACCTTAATTGTGAATTGGCCTGCTGGCGATGGAGCCCAGCCAAGCACCTCGCGCCACTTACGCGGCATCCCAATTTCAATGTTGATTTCCCGATCCGTCATCCATCGGATCTCGCCAACCATACGATTGCCGTTCATGGAGAATACCACTTCATCGCCGATGCGCGCCCGTTCGGCATAGGCGCGCATTACGGCTATCTCTTCTGTGGTCATCTGATTCACGGCGTCGGCGCTTTCTCCCACACCCCGATAATCGTGCGTCGCCAGTTTGCGATCACGCTGGCGGGCACCTTCTCGCCATCAACCAGCAGCGGCTCCACATGGCTGTCATCAGCTGACCAGGTGCCGAGATAGGCCGTTCCATCGAGAAACACCACGGCATCGACCGTGGGGTAGGCCTCCGGGGTTTGGATGTGATATTCCATCGCGGCTCCTTTCGTGTTAGGGGAAGTGTACCATGGTTCACTCCTGATTCTTGGGGTGCTTGGGGCATGTGCGAAAATGGCTGTACTCGGCCTGCTGGTTCTTACACTCAGCCCCACAGTAGCGGCAGGTCACCTTGGCCGCTTCCGCCTCAGCACTCTCCTTCGCCACGCTGGCCGCGCGCATGCTCGTGCGGTGCAGCAGCAGCCCGTAGAAGAAGCCCAGGACTGGCAGCGGGATCGCGTGGGTGGCAACCTCAGCGGTGATCGCCGCATAGTGACCACCCGCAAAGAAGAGCAGGTTACTCAAGATCGAGGCGCTGACGGCGGCCAGGTTCACCAGCCACCACAGCACGGTCGTCCAATGATCCTCATCGTCGGTCTGCTGATCCGCCATCGCAATCGCGCCGAGATAGGTGGTCTCAAACGCACCGCCCGCCACGATCGCGATCCACTCGGGCAGCCCGCTCATGACCGCAAAGCGGCTCACGCCATAGGCGGCCGGGATGGCGAGCAGGGCCATGGGGACTCGCTTCAGCCACCACTGCCAGTTAATTTGCTTGGTTTTGTCGGTCCACACGAGTGGCTTATGGTCAAACAGGTTTGTCATTGTCATCGTTCATTCTCCGCATTCAGACAGGATACAAGCCTGTCGGTAGCTTGTCGGTTGGCTGTTGGTGGCCTGTCGGCTAGCTCGGTTCCCAGTGTTCGTTCCGTGCCGCCCTAGGCCGCCTCAGCGTCCCCCAGACGTTCACGCAGCACGAACCGCCGCGCCTCGGTCCACTGCTCATCTTTGAAGCCCAGCCCCTTGGCCTGGAAGGTTGCGCGGGTGGCCTCGCGGGTCTTGCCCTGACGCACAGCCCGGACCAGCAGCTCATCAATACTGATCGATGGCTTGGTCGGCTGCTGGCAGTCCACAGGTGGCAACCACCCCATGCCGCGATAGGGCTGGCTGGACAGGTCAACGACTCGGCTGGTATCCAGCAGATGCGCCTGCCCGTTGCGGATCATCGCCGCTGGGTGCTGCTGGCCGCTGTACAGCTTGCGCAGCGCCTCACGCCGCGCAGGGTCAACGTCTTCATTCAAGAGCAGCGGGATCTTCTCACGCAGCGCCAGGCGGGTATAGTTGGCCCGCATACCGCCGTTGATCCCGATATCCTCCACATTGGGCGATTGGGTGAGCAGCCAGACCCGGATCTGCACCTCACGCGCCAGGCTGCCCAGCGAGCGGGCAAACAGGGACCAGCGCGGATCGCTGATGGTGCCCCGCGCATTCTTGCAGGCGTCCATGATGTCTGGCACTTCATCGACGACAATCACCAGCGGCGTGAACACGCGCTCCCCTTGCCCGTAGGCCAGAAAGCGCTGCTGCATCTCCTCACGCACACCATCCAGGGCACTCAGGATCGGCGCAAACTGCCGACCGCTGCCGACCACGGGCAGGCCATACCAGTCCTTGCCTTTGGGGTCAATCACGAAGCCCGCCGCGCCACCCTCAAGCGCCTGGCGCAGCGCAATCCGGGCGATGGTCGTCTTCCCGCTATTGGTCGAACCGGCAATCAGCCCATGCGGCGCTTCGTTCAGCCAGCCCAGCCACTCGCGATCCGGCACCAGGCTCGGCCCGCTGGTCAGCAGCAGCGGCGCTTCGGTCTTCGGCTGCGGCGTCTGCGGGCTGGTCCAGGTCGTGATCAGCGGATTGATCATGCTGGGGATCTTGGCGGTCTCATACGCCAGGTGGGCCGACTCCAGGGCAATGGGATCGCGGTTGAGCACCATCATGCTATCGATCGGCACATCCAGGCGACTGCGAATAATCCGGCTGCCCTGCACCCACAGGTACAGGCGCATCACGAGTGTGTAGGCAAGCGCCAGAATGGCCACACACGCCACCAGCAGCAGCAGCAGGCCCATCACGGCGCTGGCCCATGGGTATTCCCACAGCAGTGCCTGAATGGCACTGTAGACACCCCACAGCACGAAGGCCAGCACGATCAGGGTGGCAATCGTCAGGATAATCCAGGCCTGCGCGGGCAGGCGGCGGGTGCTGCGCTCATCGCGGCGCGCGATCGGGGTCAGCGGATGTGGCTGGCCCGGCCCCTGCGGCGCGGCGTTGGGCTTGTCGAGGCTATCGATCAGGATCGGGCCAGGGTCTCGCATGGTGTTACTCCTCTGTACGGTCGCGCATCTCGCGACGTTCAGCGAGATGGTCGCGAAGTTCGGTCAGTTCAGGCGACTCGGCGCGCGTATTCCACAACCGTGCGGCTTCCTCGAATGTGGCAGCCGGTGGCCCGGCGGCGCTGCACTCGGGCGCGCACAGCGCGTACCACAGCTCCAACGTTCGGATCAGGGTCACATCGCTGCTACCACAAAACGGGCAGGGTGCGAGCGTCAGGGCGGCGATCTGCGCGCCGTGGGACAGAATATCGGCGACGATGGCTTCAACATCGATCGGTGGCTTGGTCATGGCTTCACCTGCTCAAACGTCAGCACCCACACCCAGGGGTTGCTGTCCCAGCCATAGCCGCGCTTGGCGTTCAGGTCGTCCCACAGAATGCGGTACTTGGTGCGCACATCATCACGCCACAGCAGCGACAGTTCGCTCTCAGGTTGCATGCCTTCCGCACGGCAATCGCTGGGGCTAATGTCCTGTAGCCGCTCAACCCGTACCGCTTCCAGGTTCAACAGAATACGACTGTACTGGCGAAACATGTGGTAGGGCGACTTCCAGCCCATGCCGCTTGTTTCTTCGCCGCGAGTTGTGAAATCAACTTTGTACAGCACCTGATCGAAGGCGTTAATGGTGAACGTCTCGCGGACC
>ERZ650303.36-NODE-36-length-32284-cov-7.669645_pt1 | contig 32284 bp, 35 predicted proteins | sample MGYA00376239_ERZ650303 | MGnify/ENA primary metagenome ERZ650303 (study PRJEB26733, sample SAMN07839262) | wastewater metagenome | biome: small river; feature: stream; material: water | place: USA: North Carolina | collected 2016-04-05 ... | reverse complement strand
CCGATCTCGGACCGATGGCGGCGATGAACGCCGAGATCAGCGCGTTGCGGACGTCGACGTCGTATTGCCGGATGAGACTCATGGGCAGCGCCTTGAAACGTGAGCGACGCCGTCAGGCGTCCGGGAATGCGGCCGTTGGAACGGCGAAGCTGCGGGCCACGCCGGCGGTAATGCGCAGGTCTTCGATGCGCAGGTCGCCACCGGAGACGTTTGTCGACGTGTTGAGCACCGGGTACGGCGTGCCGGTCCAGGCGGCAATCGCTCCAGTCGTCTGAACGGTGGTGCCGTCGACCTTGGTCGTCGCGATGTTCCCGGTCGAGACCACCGTCTGCAGGAAGTGCCAGTCGCCGGTCGTGACCGTGAAATTCGTTGACGTGCCGCCAACCGTGATCTGCCAGCCGTTCGACGTGCTCGTGGCCTGCAGGCGCCACAAGACCGAGCCATTGAACAGCCGCGCCACTGAGCCAGCCGTGGTCGCGCCGGTCTTCTTGAACCAGAGTTCGATGGTGTAGGCGGTGCCGCTGGAGCGCGCAAACCGGGATGCGCCCGGGGTCCAGTTGGCGCCGGTGTCTTCGTCGGTCGTGCCCGACGGGTAGGCCAGGCAGGAACCGCCCCAGACGCTGTCTGAGGTCTCGATGAGGATCGGCGAGGAGCTAGTCTTGCTGTCGGCGTAGCTGCTGCTGTCGGTGATGGTTGTCGAACCATCGCTGCCGCCGAAGTGCAGCAACAGCACCACGCTGGCGAAGTCCGGGTCGCCGGCGGGCTCGGCGGTCTCAGATTCTGTCGAGATCACAAAGTCGTCGATCTCGAAGTCGGCTCCGGCCTCTGCCGTTGGCGCCACGAAGAACTCGAAGTCGAAGTCGTCGAATGTCGACGTCTTGTCCTCAAGTGTGCGCGTGCCATCTGGCGGTCCGCCTGGGCCCCAGCTGCCGCCCGGCTCGCCATTGCCTGGCGGGTACGAACCGCCGGTCAGCGCCCAGGTCTCGAAGCCGCTGTTGTTGCCCCAGAGAACGAAGCGAATTGACGGCTCGTCGAGGTTGACCTCGATCGCCACCACCCGGAAGAGCACCCCCGCGTCATAGCCGAAGCGGGCCAGCTGCAATGTGACCTTGTCGTGCAGCGTGATCGCCAGCGTGTCGGCGTCGAAGCGCTTGCACTTGAGCGACACGAAGTCGCGCTGTGTCCCGTAGAGGATGCCGAAGGCGTCGACGAATGCCTGCCGAGATGCGGGATCCTCGAACTCGTTGCCGTCGATCTCGATCGAAACGCTGATCGCGTTCGCGTACCGCGCCTTCAGCGCCGCCGACGCGCCGGCGAACTGCACCAGCCACCCGTCGCGCGTCAGCAGGTCGTGCATTTCCGCCGACGCGGCTTCGAGCGGTGCCGCTGGGTGCGACCGTCCCGACTTGACGTTGACCTGCCAGACGGGCCGCTCCATTCCAGCGATGGGCGTGCGCGAGAACTCGTCGGCGTTCTCGGTCGTGAAGGTGTAGACCGACGACCCGAGGCCCGACATCGGATCCTGCAGCGTGATGCAGTAGAACAGGCCCTGCGCGTTGAAACCCCACGCGCCATTCAACGAAGCCGCGCGATCATTCATCACGGCTTCGTAGGTCTGGTCGCCCTCGATCAACCGGTTGCCGACGTCGAAGTCCTCAGACCCGCCAGATGCTGGCGCAAGGGTCAGCGGCGTGACGTCGTTCAATCCGGCGCGGTTGCAAAGGTCGGTGAAGCGCCAGCGACGCGGCGGCACGTCGTCCTCGTTCTGCAGCAGGCCCAGCCCCTGATAGCGCAGCTCGGCCTGCGGCGGCGCCTTCAGGCGCGCAAAGATCGGTCCGCGGGTGTAGGCGTTTGCATCGGCGACGTCGCCAGTCTTGCCGCCGAACTCTGTGCCGCCGTAGCCGGACCAGAGGCGGAACTCGCCGAGGTCCGGCTCGGTGGACCAGAGGAAGTCGGCGAAGGTGTAGTTCTGCCCGCGCTCGATCGGGATGCCGCCCTCAAGGATTGACAGATAGCCGGAGCCGGCCGCCGCGGACGCCTCGATCGCATTGGCCTGGATGTAGTAGATCTGCTTTGTCGTGTCGACCGGTATCAACGGCACGAGCCCAGGCTTGCCGATGATCAGCTGCTTCTTCCGACCAGGCCCACCGCTTGAGCCTTCGAGGTCGCCGGTCCCGGCGAAGGTCGCGGTGACGACCGGCGTGCGCAGCTTGTCGGCCCGGTCCTTCTGGCGGATCGTGATCGCCTCGAAGTCCGCGACCACCGCGGCGATGTGCGAAACGTAGACCACGAAGTACTCGCTCGGGAACGCCTTCGAGTCGTCGCCGAAGTAGCACGTGACGTCGCCACCCGCAGCGGCGAACCGGGCGAAGTCGTCGAGCCGGCCGTCGGTGTTGTCGAGCTTGATGACGCCGAACGACGGACTCGACCCGCCGGCCACTCGCGCCGCGCTGAAGAGGTCGCGCCGATAGCTGCCGGCGCCATCCTTGGCGACGTGCTCGGCGATGTAGGTGTGCGCCGGCGTGTCGCTCGGCTTCGTGGTGAAGCCGTGCGTCGTCGCGTAGAACGTCTCGACCGTCCCTTCGGTGTCGACCACCAGGTCGAACCTGAACACCGCTCGCGAGATCGTCACGATGCAGCCGCTGCCATTTCTTCGTCGCGCGTGCGCGTCGAGAACGACTTCGTCAGAAGGTCGAGCTTCTCGATCATGGCGGTATAGGCCTCGCCAGCCTGCGTGATCTGCAGTTCCTGGTTCGCGACCTGCTGCTGCATGGCCGTCAGCTGGTCGCCCAGCACCGCGCGCTGATCGGCGATCGAGACGTTCAGCGCGTCGAGCTGCGTGCCGAATTGACCGTTCAGAGACTCGAGCGCCTCGATCTGCCGGCCGCTGATGTCGTTCGAAGCGTTGAGCGCCTCGAGCTGCGCCTGAGCGTTCGCGATCTGGCTGTCGGCTTCCGACACGCCGCCGAGGCCGAGCGCTTCCAGCTGCGCGGTTACCTGTTCGAAGATCGCGGAGTACTCCGCGGTCGAACCGCCGTAGACCTGCTGCGCTTGTTGAAGGTAGGCCTGCGCCTGGCCCTGCACGTCGCCGCCCGTGCTGATCGCCGTATCGAACAGTTGCTTCTGAGCGTCGAGCCGGCCGCCGTAACTGAGATTCGAGAGGCTGCCGGCTTTGAGCGAGAGCACGAACTCGCCCATCCCTGCCGCGATGTCCTTCAGCCGCTCGGCGGCGGTGATCTGCTCGTTGAGCGCGTCGATCTTGGACTTGTCGGCCTCGGCCTGCAGCTCGCCCTCCAGCGCGATGCGCTGCAGCGTCGTGTCCGTGATCGCCTTCGCGACCTCGGGGTTGCCGGTGCTCGCGAACTGGCGCCAGAGGTCGGCCTCGCGCTTCTTCAGCAGGTCGACGGCCTGCGTGCCGCCCTGGCCCACCCGCAAGTCGAACGCGCGGTCGGCGTTGCCCTTGATGACACCGCCGAGCGCGTCGCGCTGGCCGATGGCGTTGCGCAGCTTGTCAAGCGCCGAGACCGCCGCGGTCCCGTCGATCTCTTCCAGGGCCGTGGCGAGGCTCTCCGCTTCGGCCTTGCCGCGGCGCCACGACTCGACCAGGTTCTCGGCCGCCGGATTGATCTCAGCGTAGGCCGATGCCAGCTCGTCGGCGCTGACGCCGAGCCCAGTCAGAAAGTCGTCGATCTCGCTCTGCTGGATCCCCTGCTGCAGCGTGACCCAGTCGTCATAGAGGTCGGCGATGACCAGCCGCGACTCGTCGCCGACCGAGTTCCAGAGGTCGACGATGTCCTGCTTCGTGGCCCCCAACACGCCGCCGGCCGATGCGTCGATGCCGTTGGACCGCAGCTGCCCGGCGATGCGCTCGGCGCGGTAGCTGGCGAGGTCACTGCCGGCCAGGAAGTCCGCGATGACGCCGTCGAGTGCCTGCGCCACCGACTCGCGCAGCTCGGTTGCGGCCCGCTCGACCTCCTGCGCCGCGTCGGCCGCCTGGTCCTTGAGGTCGGCCAATGCGCTCGCCGCCTGGGTCACTGCGAGCTTGGCTTCGTCGGTGTTGTCTGCCGCTGCGACGAACGCCGCGAAGAACTCGCCGACCTGTTCCTTGCTCGCGCCGATCAGCTGCTCGACCGAGACGTCGACACCCACCGCGCCGAGGCTGGCCGAGATCCCGGCGTAGGTGTTCGCGGTGCGCTGCGCTGGGTTGCGGAACTTGTCGGCCGTTGACGCGATGGCGCCGCTCAGCTCCTTGCGCAGCGCGTCGGCCGCTTCGGCTGCAGCCTTGGCAGTCTCTTCGGCGCCGGCCTGCAGATCTGAGAACGCGCCCGAGACCTGCAGCAGCGCGGCAAACGCCTCGCGGCCGCTGTCCGTGGTGAGATCCTGCGCCTCGACCAGCGCGCGGAACTCGTCCTTCGTCGCAGGCAGCGCCACGCCGACGTCGGATAGCGCCTTGGTGATGGCCTCTGTCGCCTTGCCGGCGCGCTCGGCCTCGGAGTAATACGCGCCGTAGAACGTCGCCGACGACTGCGCCAGGCTATCGAGACCACCGAACAGCGTGATCAGCTTCGACGCCGCGTCGCCGCCGGCCGCGCTGACGTCGAGCAGGCTGAAGCCCAGGCTCTCGATGATCGGGTTCACCCCCTGCAGCGACTCGCCCAGGCGCTGCAGGGTCTGCGTCGTCGTCTCGCCCGCGGCCTTGAACGGGTCGACCGATCCGGCCAGCGTGTCGGCGAGCCCGTCGGTGAACGCGCCGAGCGCCTTCTCCAGCTCGGCCTGGATCTGTTCCGGCTTGAGATCCTTCGTCGAGATCTTGATGGTCTGCGTGTAGCTCTTCAGCGCGTCGACCGGAATGTTGAGCGCCTTTGCATAGGCCTCGATCTGGTCGCGGACCGCGGTCACGCCTTGCGCGAGCGGATCCGTGAAGTCGGCACCCAGCGCGGTCTTGGTGGTCTTGTCGCTCCGGAAGAGCCCGCCCTTGAAGAACTGCGTCGACGACCCCGAGAAGCCGGCCTCGCCGCCGAAGGTGCCCTCGATGCCGGAGTCGGCCAGCTTGCGGCCGAACAGGCGGTTGACGACGCCGGTCAATGCGCCGGCGAGCGGGCCGATCGCTGGGATCAGCGAGGCGACGCCGCCGATCGCGTTCAGCGTGTTGCCGCCGCCGACGGAGTACCCCCCGCTGAGTCCCTTCGACAAGCCATAGCCTGCAAAGCCGTTGCCGAGAGACCCGAAGATCGAGCCGAGCGAGTTCGACAGGCTGGTCGGGATGTTCGAGACGACGCCGGTCAGGTCGGCGATCGGCTTCGAGAGGCCGAGCTGCGCGCCGAGGCCGCTTGCGCTGAACTGCGCGAACGCGTTGCCGATGGTTCCAGAGAAGCCTTCGGTCAGCTTCGAGAACAGTGAGCCGAAGTCGACGCCGCCGCCGCCCACGATTCCGCCACCACCACCGCCGCCGGTGATTGCGGAGACGGTGCTCGATAGCCCTGCTGTGAGCGGCGCGACGACCGCCTTGATGACGGGCGCGAGAGCCTGCGAGCGAAACAGCCCCTTGATGTACTCCCAGGCCGACTTGCCGCCTTCCATGAGCGAATCGGCCAGCGACTGCCCGATCTGGTCGTTGAGCCGCTGCAGTTCCTCGGCTTCCTTGCGCTGCGCTTCTAGGAACGACTCGTCGCCGGCGTTCTTGATCTTCTGAGCGGCGATGTCGCGCAGCGCCTCGGCCTGGCGGCGGTACTGCTCGCTGGTCGCGCCGGTGAGGTCGATGTCTTGGAACAGCACCGCCTGCCGTTCCTTCTGCGCAGCCAGCTCGCGCAGCTCTGCGGCTTCGAGCTCGGCGACCTGCGTGGCGTTGAGCCCGATGGCCTGGCCGCGCTTCTGAATCGCGATCAGTTCGTCGGCGTACTTGTCGGTCTGTTGGCGCAGAGCGTCGCCGGCCTTGGCATTCTCGGCAGCCGACTCCTTGAGCCACTTCTGTTCTTCCTCAAGCGCCTTGTTGCGCTTCTCCTTCGCTGCGGTCAACTGCAGTTCGACGATGAGCGCCGCGCGCTGTTCGTCGGTGAGCTTCTGTGTCTCGCTGGTTGCGTTGGCCGTCAGTTCGGCGAGCCACTGCTCGGCCTTGGTGAGCTTGTCGGTCTGCTCTGCCTGCGCGTCGAGCTCGACGTTGTACTTCTGGATCTGGTCGGTCCACTTCTGAAGCGCGTTCGCGTTCTCGTCGACTTCCTTCTTCGCTTTGCCGGCCGAATCAGCGAGCGCAGAGATCAGTGCCGCCGAGCCCTTGGACTTGGTGCCGACCTCTGCCGCCGCGTTGCCGAACTGTTTCAGCTCGCCCAGTCGATCGCGAATCTTGTTCCCGAGCAAGCGATCGCCGAACGTTGAACCGAGGCTGTTGAGGATCTCTTCGCCGATGACGCGCGAGCGACGCTTGAGCCCGTCGATCTCGCTCATGGCGCCTGAGAAGTCCCCAGACAACGCGCGCTTGATGGCGGCGCCCGTACCGCTGATGATCTCGCCGACGGTGGCGAAGTAGCCGCCGGCCACCTGGCCGAGCGCCTTCAGGACGCGCGTCACACCCTCGGCCGCGTCCATCAGGTAGGTGATGCCGATCGCGCCGCTCTTGGCCCACTCGAAGATCGTGCCGTTCTTCGACAGCTCCTGCGCCGCCGCGTTGACTGACTGAGTGTCGCTCGACGCTTGCACCATCGCATCCGAGAAGGCCACCAGCACCGGCAAGACTGCGCTGCTGATCTGGTTGAATGTGCCCTCGGTAATCTTGCCGAGGCGCGTCAAGTTGTCGTTGAATGCCTCGGCCTGCTTCGCGACGTCGCCGCCGATGACGAGGCCGAACTTGTGCGCTTCCTCTGCTGATTCCTGAAACGCCTTCTTGCCGCCGTTGAGAAGCGGAATCATGTCGGCGCCGGCCTTGCCGAAGAGCTTGATGGCCAGGGCCGTCTTGACCGGCCCATCCTCCAGCTCGGCGAACTGGTCGGCTAGATCCGCCATCACGGAATTCGTGTCGCGGATCGTGCCGTCTGTGTTCTTTACCTCGATGCCGAGAGCCCTGAAGATGGCGGCCTGATCCTTGCCGCCGCCGGCCGCTTCCAGCATGAAGACCGACAGCTTCTTGGCGCTGTTGGCCAGCGCCTCGATCGACACGTCAGACAAGTCGCCGGCATAGGCAAGCTCCTGCAGCGACTCAGCGGTAATGCCGACGCGTTGCGAGATCTTGCTGATGCTGTCCAGGCGATCGATGGACGCCTTCACCCCGTCGACGATCGAGCTGACGGTCTGATAGCTGGCCACCGCCGCCAGCGCACCCGTGACGACGCCGCCGAGGAAGTCGGACGTGGCTGCCTTGGCCTTGTCCATCCCATCCTGCACGCGCTTCGCGAAGGCGAGCGCGTCCTGCTCGGACTTCTTGACGCCGGCCGTGAACTGGGCGTACTCCAGCGCCAGTTTGACGACAAGCGAACCGAGTGCGGCCATCAGCCGTTCCCCTTCTCGGCGGCCCGCTTCTGGGCGCGCTCGTGATCAGCCAGCAGCACCGCTGTTTCCATGATCTGCATGTCCTTGAACAGAGCGCCCTGGCGGCGACGCGGTATCGGGTGGTGGGTCATCGCGACCTGCACGGCAGCGAAGTCGAGACCGGTGCGATCTGTCGACATGCCCGAGACGTAGCGCCACTGGCCACGCAGCGATCGGAAGAACTCGAACGCCTGCCAGCAATCCGGCCAGACCTCGAAGTCGGCGGCCGCTTCGGCCTGCTCGACCTGCGCCTCGACTGCAGCGATCGCCGCGGCTGGTGCGCCCGCCTGGCGCATCTGCTCGAGCACCGAGCGATCGGCTTCGATCCGCTTGACCTCGTCGTCGAGCCGGTAGTCGCGCGCGCCGGCCCAAGCCCGAGCCGCGTCGATCAGTTTTTTGCGCGGCCCATCCGCGAGCCCTGCCAGAAGGCGGCGGCGAGCGCGAAGGTCGCCGGCGGGATCATCATCAGCGCCTCGACGTTGTCGCCCTCATAGGGCACCGGCTGACGGTTCTCGTCGATCATCCCTTCGACGTTGATCAGCACGGCCCGGCAGACCTCGGCGTTCTTCTTGCCTTCGAGGTCGCTCAGTTCGTCCTCGTTGCAGCGCCGATAGGTTGCGACGACCGTTTCCTTCTCGGTGCGGCCCTTGTCGTCCTGGGTCTCGATGGTGACGTTCGCCTTGAAGGTGGGGCTCTTGGCCAGCTTGAATGCCATTGCAGGTTCTCCGATGGAAGTGAAACCGGCCGCGACCCCTTGCGAGGTGCGGCCGGCGGTGGTGCGCTTGCGCGCGGGATCAGCTGAAGGTGATGACGATCTCGTCGTTGCCCGTCAGCGGCTGGATTGCCAGGCCCAGCGAGAGGAAGGCGATACCGTCTTGATCCTGAATCGCGGCGTTGTTGCAGCTCACCGCCGGGCACTGGATCTGCACGATGTTGCCGGCAGTGCGGCCGTGCACGAAGTTGAGAGCGCCCGTCGTGCTGTTCTTGATCGCCTCGTCCCAGGCATAGGTGGCGATGGCCGGCAGCTCGAAGACCGCCGTCCCGGTCGGCTTGCGGTCGGTGATCAGCGGCCCGCCGCATCCGACCAGATCGCGATAGATCGCGTTGTTCGCCATGTCGATCGACAGGCTCGACAGACACGCGGTGTTGCCGTGGATCGAGAAGGTCGGAGTCCACACCTTGCCGACCGTGACCGGAGCCACGAAGTCGGTGTAGTCCGCGTCGCTTGGCAGTGCCACGTCGGCGCCGGCCTGATACTCGCCCACGAAGCGGAACGAGAACACCGGGATGCCCTTCGCGTTGAACGCCATCGAGACGTTCCCGACGCAGCCGAGCATCTTCCAGCGGATGCCGTCGAGGTAGGCGTAGAGCGTCACCGTCTCGATGCTGTCGCTGACCGGCCGGTATTGCTTTTCACCTGGCGAGCCGCTCGGCGTGCTGGCCGCGAACGCGCAGGCGCGCAGCAAGCAATCGAACGCCGGCGTTCCGCCTGCGGTGCCAGCGCCGGCGATTTCCATCTCGAATGTAATCTCGCGATGGATGCCCGCGGCGAGCTGCGAGTTGTTGCCGAAGTAGGGCTTGATGTTGGCCCGGTCGACGTACTCCGCGGTGATCAGTTCCGGCTGCGTGCTTCGCACGAGCATCGCGTGAGCCGCCGCCGTTGGCACGGAATCAGTACCTGCGACGCTCTCGATCCGTGCGAGCAAGAGCATCTTGCGCATGAGCTTTGCCATGATTCATTCCTTGGTGGTTGATGGCTTCGGGGGATGTGCCCTTGCTCGGGCCACGGCTGCGCCCGCCGGTGCGCTTGCGCGCACAGCGATCGCGGTCGTCTCGGGTGGTCCGGTCAGTAGCGCGAGGTGCGCAGCCGGAAGGTCATGAAGTAGGCGTAGACGTTCGGGTCGTCTTCGAACTCGGCGTCGCCGCCCTTGTCCTCGAACATGAATGAGGTCAGCGCCTCGAACGCGGCCCGGACGTCTGGCACCAGCTGGTCGATGCGCTCTGGCGTGGTCGCGTAGATCGTGACCGTGATCTCGTGCTGGTCATACCCGCCACCCAGGCACCATGCGTCCTCGGTCTCCGTGTCGATCTCGAACACGATCGCCGGCCACATGGGGTTGGGCGGTAGCTCGATGGCCCAGGTGTTGTTCAACACCGGCACCAGGGCGGCGGTGACGATCTCCTTGACCGTGCTCACTTCGCTGCCTTGTCGAGTTCACGCTGCAGGCGTTCGCCCATCGCGTCGATGGCCTGCTGCCGCTTGTTGCTGAGAGCCTTCTCGATGAACGATCGGCCGGCGATCTTTTTCGACGCCGACTCTTTGCGCGCTGCAGCCTTCTTGCGCGCGCCACCCTTCAGCGCTTTGCCAGGCGCGCGAGGGATCCATCCGAACTCGAGGAAGCGCCAGTAGAAGGGGTCGTCCTTGTACTTGACCGAGACACGCCCGCCGCGAATCTTGAGGCTCTTGCCCTCGGTCTTCTGCTTCTTCGTCAGGTTGCGGCCGTGCCGGACGCCGAGGTTGTATTGCGCTGTTCCTGCGGGCGCGGCGGTCTCGCGCTTGATGACGATGTTCTTCAGCAGCGCGCCGGTTCTCTTGAAGCCGTAGCCCTGCGCGAGTGCCTTGGCCTCCCTCTTCAGCACAGCGCCGCCGGACGCAACCATCGCGCGCGCGACGCGCCTTTCCATGGCGTCGCCCAGCTTGGCAAAGTTGGCCTTCAGCTCCGACAGACCGCCGATGATCTCAGCCACTGCTTACCCCTGTGCGGCACAGCAGGTCGAGCCGCGCGCCCTGCTGCATGACGTCGTTGACGTGCAGGATCTCGAACACCTGCGAGCCGTGCACGATGCGGTGCGTCGTCGGTGTGATCCCGGCCATGTAGTACATCGTGACCACGTGCGTTGCCTCCGGCACGTCTCCGCCGTCGGCGGTGGCGCCTTGCTTCATGCCGGCCTTGCCGTTGATGCCGGCCCAGCGCACGCCGACCAACGTCCAGGTCTTCGACTGGCCGCCGCTGGCGCCTCGCGTGACCGCGAGTTGCTCGACCCTCACCCGCTTGTCGAGGCGCCGCGGGTCAACGTACACGCGCGACGTCATAGGGCGAGCTGCACGCGGTAGCCCGAGACCAGCGCCTCCTGCATGCGTTTGAGCAGGTCGAAGTCCTGCGGCGATGTCGAGACCTGCAGCATCTGCACGCCGACGAGGATCGCATCCTTCAGCTCGCTGGGCACGTGCTCCGCGTATTCCTCCTGACTCGACGGCGGCGAGCCGGCGCCAAGGTACCCGGCGGTGTAGGTGACGCGCAGCGCGTCTGGCCTGTCATAGACGATCGGTGCGCTGAAGGTGTCGACGAATCGCAGCTCCGGCACTTCTTCGTCGGTCGTGTAGTAGTCCGCCGAGGCGACGGTCTGCAGTGCGTTCGATGCGTCGAAGTACTCGACGCTCTGCACTGCGATGAGTGGCGGTCGGAACAGCCTGATGGACGTCGGCACTCGCACCCAGCGCGGCCCCAGTTGCCAGCCGACGCAAGTGGACGGGAAGCCGTCGACGCTGAGTCGCAGCGTTTGGCGGATCAGGCAGCGCCGCGTGAGCTTCTCGACGTTGCGCCGCGCGCTGGTGATGTTGCGCAGGAAGTCGGCGTCGAGCGGGTGCTCAGGCGGTGATCCATCGGCGTCGACCTTCAGCACGCGATAGACGTCCGCGAGCGTGACCGGCTCGAACGGCGGCTCCTGCAGGGTCGTGATATTCATCGTGGGCCCTTGCGTTCCTTGCGGGCTGCAGCCTGTGCCCGCCTTTTCTCTGCGCGCTCGCGCTGCTCAGCCAGTCGATGTGCCATTCGCCGTTGATCGTCTCGCCATGCGTTGAACGCCAGCGCGACGTAGAGGACCACGACGAACAACGCCAGGCCGGCGATGCAGAGCAGCATCTCGGCGGTGTGGGTGTTCACGGCGCCTCGGTCATGATGGCGCGCGCTTCGAACCAGCGCGCGGCCCCCGGGCTCTGTGCATAGGCCGGGATTCCAGGGATGCCCGCGGTCCAGTGCAACAGCTTCGCGCCTTCCACCGGTTGGCCTTCGTCGACGATGCGGTTCCACTCGTCAGGCAGTTCTCCGACCTCGCGCATCAGGCCGCGCTTCTCGTCATCTTCAAGGCGCAGGCCGCCGAACTGCAGCAACGAGAGCCCGGCGACGCTGTTCAACGTCAGATGATCCAGCGCGCGCCAGTACGGGTGTGCACAGTTGAAGAGCATCACGCTGGCCCAGTTCTTCCGCGCATAGTCGCGATTCGGGCACTGCATCGTCGTGCCTCGATACTTGATCGAGTGCCGGGTCTTGTAGTTCGGATGCTTGACCACCTGCACCGCGAACGCCGGATCGAACAGCGCGTCGAGTTCGGCGATGTCGGCCAGCGCGACCATGTCGGCGCCGTCCATGAAGATCGCGTGCCCCTCGAAGTTGCACAGCGAAGGCACCAGGAAGCGCGAGTATGTGAACTCGTTCGAGCCCTGAGGCAGACCGCGCGACGTCAGCGGACAGATCTGCACGGGCGCCGTCGCGTGCTCAATGACGCTGGCGGCGAAGACGTGGTAGCCGATGGCCTCGCGCTGGTCGAAGCCGCAGAAAAGTCGGATCATGGTTTCACCGCCTCCAGGCGAAAGTCGCGAACGCCGCGGCCAGCCGGGTGGAACTGGGTCTCGCGCTCGACGACGTCGACGAAGCCGGCGGCCTGTACCACTGGCGCCAGCCGCGCGAACCACCACCCCGCCTTGTGCATCATGTAGGGGTCGCGCAGCGTGTCGTCGCCGTACAGGCCCCAGATGTGCAGCTGGTCGGGCTTGCGACCCTGCACGCCGTTGACCAGGTTCCGCGCGCACTTCATCGCATCCGGCATCTCGAGCACCAGCGCGCCGCCAGACTTCAGGAGGCGATGCCATTCGGCCAGCAACGCGGGCACCTCCCACGCGAACACGTGCTCGACCAGGTGCACCGCCAGCACCTCGTCGGCGCATCCGTCTGGGAGCGGCACCGCTCCGGCTGGCGCGACGATGTCGGCCGCTTCACGTGGAACAGCGTCGACGCCGGTGTAGCCCGGCAGGCGGCGATTCCCGCATCCGATGTTCAGTCGCATTCGGTGACCCTCAGGATCCAGGCCCAGGCCTGCGCAGCTTCGTCCGGCCGCCACTCCCAGAACGTGAGCCGCCGCAGGAACTCGGCGCGCTGCTCGCGCGTCGGTCTCGGGTTGCCGCGGTACAGCGCCGCCGCCGCTCCGTCGTCGCATTCGACCGGCACACCAGCGACGCAGGCGTCGACCGCGACGTTGCTGTGCCGGCAGACCACCAGCGAGCAGCCGCGCAGCGCCTCGTCGATCGGCATGCCCCAGCGCGGCACAGTGTCTGGCAGCGGCATGAAGTCCTTGCCCTTTGGCCGCCACCAGATAGGCCGGCCAGGGAATCGCGCCTGCAGCTGTCGCAGGCGCTTGCGTTCCCAGTCGAGCGCGCCGACGTTGAGCATTCGCGCCGACTTGTGGCCGAGCCCGACAAGCATGGTCGGCCCTGCTGGGTCCGCGTCATCACGCAGCACGAAGTCGCGCCGGCCCGGGCCTTCTGGCGCCTTTTCCAGCTGCGCCGCGGTCGGGTGCAGCGAGTTGATGCCGAGCCGCGCTGCGCCATCGCGATCCCAATAGGCCAGGTCCCAGGCGACCGTGATGCCGCCGGCAGCGCGGTGACGTTTCAGCAGGTCGACGCGATCGGGCCGGCCGCCGCCCCAGACGATCAGGATCTTCCGGTTGCCGACGTAGTGCGCGTGAATGTCCGACGGCACCGGCGCGCAGGCGTGCAGCGCCTTGAGCATCCGCCGCCCACGCTGCGCCAGCGAGTCGTCGACTAGAACTTCTGCGCCTTGATCCATTGCAGCAGCGCAGAGGCGCATCCGGTCAGCGTAGGCGCGCCTTCGATCAGCGCGCGAGAGTACGAACGGCGCGTCGCCTCGGGCATGAGCCAGTCGATCGCCGCGGCCATTTCGTCGCGCGTGTCGGCGAACAGCACGCCGCCGGCGGCGGTCTCCAGGTAGCCGCGTTCGCGGTTGCACACGATCGGCGTCCCGGATCCCTGCGCGTTGGCCAGCTTGACGTTCGACTTCCAGTGCCGCGGCGCATACCCGACCTGATCGCGCACCGCGACGACGATGTCGCACTCGTGCAGGCTCTCGGGGTTGATGGTCCACACCAGGCCGCGCCGCTGGCATTCCTCGGCCATCACGCGGCCCCAGGCTCGCACGTACTGCTCGCCGCCTTCGTAGCCGATGCAGCGCAGCGGCCGGATCGGGTTCACCCGCTGGCCAGGCCGCGCATGGTGCGGCAGCGCCAGGACCGGAACGCCGAACTCGGCGCAGTCGTCGGCCATCCTTTGGGTCGGTGCCACGATGCCCGCCGGCCGCACCGCCTGCACCTGCACGCGAAGCCATGTCATGCACTCGTCGCGGCTCCAGTCGTTGCCGTGCGGCTGCGGCCACGCGTCGACGATGTCCCAGACCAGCGGCACCGCGGCGTCGTGGATCCGACGCACCAGGTCGACCGGTGGGCGCTTGACGACGACCGCGACGTCGAAGGGCCCGATGTCGATCGCGTTGGCCAGTACCGTCGCGCCCATCGCGCGGCCCAGCTGCTCGCCGCGGATGATCCACGAGCCGGAGCGGCCCGAACCGGTGACAAGGATGTTCATCGCTTGACCCCGAACCCGACCACCTCGCACCGCGCGAAGTAGGGATGGCCGCCAGGCTCCGGCAGTTCGACCGCGTCCTGCAGGTCGTTGTGCTTGAGCTCGACGTGCGCGTAGGCCAGTCGCACCCAGGCGACGCGATCGAACAGCGACCGCACGCCCTCGCGCGTGAATCGGAAGTAGTCGCTCGGGTAGCCATGCACACGCCACACGAACGGCGCCGAGACGTGGAACGTGGCGCCGTCTCGCATCAGGCGCTGCAGGTTGCCGGCCAGCTTCCAGGGCCTGCGCGAATGCTCGAGCACCGACAGGCACTCGACATGGTCGAAGAGGCCGAGCCCCTTCGGCAGTGGCTCTTCGAGGTTGACGACGACGTCGACACCGTCACCGCTGAGCATGTCGATCCCGACCGCGTCCGGGTAACGCTGGCGGCGGTCTTCCTTGTCGGCGTACACCTTCGAGCCGACGATCAGCGTGCGGCCCTGCCGAGGCCTGACCACATCGCGTTCGAACTTCTCGGCGGCCGTCGTCATTGTTCGAGCACCTTCGCCACCGCTTCGCCGCTGCTGATCTCTTCGAGTGACCAGATCGCCCAGGCCAGGCGGCGGAAGACTTCCAGACGCGCCGCCGCGTCGCACTTGCCGGGGCCCGGCCAGTCGGCCAGCGGACGAGCCGCCGGCGCGCCGATGAACTTCGGGTGCGCGTGCCACACCGGCACGCCCAGCGCCATCGCTTGCAGCGCGGCTGCTGACGACCAGGTGATCACCGCGCCAGCGCGCGCCAGGTCATCGACCAGCGGCACGGCCTCGCCCGTGCCAGGGTGCGCGCGGATCCGCCCGCCGATGCGCCCGCGCATCTGCTCGGCCCACTGCGCCGGGCTGGCAACGTCCGGGTGCCCGATGCCGCGCTGGCCGAGGATGACGGTCTCGCCGGCATCGCCGCGGTACGGCGCGAGGTTGATGCCCCACGAATCCCAGCGCTCGGGCCCACCACTGGCCACACCGCCGCCAGTGACCGCGACGTGGGACCGCGCCAGCGAATAGGCGCCGCCGTGCAGGCTGTTCCCGAGGGGACAGTTCTCCGCGACCAGCACGCGCGCGCCGTGGCGCTCGAAGTGGTCGGCCTGCTCAGCCGCGCCGCCATAGCGGTTCCAGCAGAGCACGACGTCGCCGGGCTCCGGTCGATCGACCCGGTCGACCAGCAGGAAGCCGGCACGGATCAGACCGCGGTCGAACGCGTCGCGGCGGTAGTGCACGCTACGGCGTAGCAGGTTCAGTGCTCTCGGCAAGTGCCGTCTCCAGATCCATGCGCCGGAACGCGGTGATCGCGCTCCCCGGCGTGCAGTTGATGACCTCGCATCCGGCCGGCAGCTGGTCGCGCAGGCTCTCGAAGTGCGAGATCCAGGTCGGCCAGAGATCCGGGTCGGTGTTGCGCAGGCCCGCGACGTGGTCGCCGTGCCAGTGCTTTTCGCCGCCGGTGTGCCGGTAGTCGAAGCCGCAGAGCAGGATGCGCGCGGCCCCGGTGTGCGCGGCGACGTGCACCGCCTGATAGCCCGACGTGCTGCCAGTTCTGACGGCCGTCGGATCCGGGTCGAAGCCGCGCCGGCCGGTGTTGCGCAGCTCGTGCACGCCACGGATGCGCGTCAGCGACACGCGATGCCCGGCGAAGCCGTGCGCGAATCGGTTGCTCTCGTGTGCCCACCATTCCGCGTCAGCCGCATACAGCGCCCAGGCCCACGGGGCGAGCTGCCACGTGTTGTTCGTGACGATGGCCGGCACGCCGGCTGCGTGCACCTGGTCGGCCACCGCGCGCGACATGCTGGGCCCGCTGGCCAGCACGGCGACCGTGCGGCCTTCGAAGCACCGCGGCACCGACCAGAACCCGGTCATCAGCGAACGTCGGGCGCGGGTTGCTGCACGTTCGGCCGCAGCTGCCGGCCATCAAGCCGCGACGCGCCGCATCCTTCGCACGAGTCGCCGACACGGACGCCGGCGCAGTAGCCGCAGATCCAGCGCGGGCCCTGGTCCGGCGCGACAGGCGGCGGCGGCCAGGCGCCAGGCTTGGGAATACTGCGGACCGGCCGCAGGTCACCGAGTCCGGCGAAGCTCACCACTTCTTCCCGTCCGGGCCCATCTGCGTCAAGTCGCGCCCGGGCCGGCCCTCGGCCCCGCGCTCGCCCTTCTCACCGCGGACGCCGTCGCGACCGTCGCGGCCCCGCTTCACCGCCAGGCGCCAGGCCGCGAGCGACTCTTCGTGCAGCGGCTGCCCGCTTGGGATGCCCGGCCGAACGTCGAGCGCCACCCCGCGGCAGACCCACATCGACCCGTCCCAGGTGACGACGTCGCCCGCCTCGTATCGCGTTTCGCTCTTGAAGATCCCGCGGTCGATCAGCGCCGGGATTGCCAGGGTCCGCTCGACCAGCTTGCCGCCGGTCATCGTGCAGCGCACGTGCACCGAGCGCAGATCATCGCCGAGCTCGATCGACAGATCATCGATGCCGCGCACGACAACATGCCAGCCGGCGCGCTCCAGATCCGTGTCGGGGCTGAGCGGGTCCGTCGCCTTGAACGATCGCACCAGGCCGCCGCCATACGCCGCGAAGGTGTTCCGGCCGTAGCGCTTGCCGAGCTCGATGCCGTCGAGGATCTCGACGTGCACCGCATCGCGACCAGGCTCCCCGTCGCGACCGTCTCGGCCATCCTTGGCGACCGGCAGTTGCTGGATCGCCGTCGCAACCATCGCGCGCAGCAGATCGGGATCGACATCGCGCCCGGCCGGCCCTTCGGGCCCCGGCTCACCGCGGGAACCAGGGTCGCCCTTCTGCCCGGCCGGACCAGGCGCGCCAGGCTCGCCAGGGTCGCCCTTCTCACCCTTCTCGCCTCGCTCCCCCTTCTCACCCATCGGACCCGGTTCGCCTCGAGGCCCGGCGGGCCCGTCCAGGCCCTTCTCGCCCCGCTCACCGGCCAGACCAGGCTCGCCACGCGGGCCGACCGGCCCTTCGCGACCTTCCTCGCCCTTCTCGCCCTTCTCACCGCGCTCGCCACGCTCTCCAGGCTCGCCACGGTTTCCAACCGGCCCGACGGGCCCGATCGGCCCGACCGCGCCGTCAAGACCCTTCTCACCGCTGGGTCCAGGCTCACCGCGTTCGCCACGCTCGCCGCGGTCGCCCTTCTCGCCCTTCAGCGTGCCAGGCAGCGCCGCGACGGTGGTCTCGATCGCGGCGAACCGCTCGAGCAGCGGCGCCAGACTGCGCGAGACGTAGGCCCGCACGCCTTCGGCGAGTCGGTCCGCGAGTTTGGTCAGGTCTTGCGCCATGTTTGGGTCTTCATCAGTGCAGCAGCCCAGCGGCCGCGATCTGCGCCGCCATGAGCAGCAGCAGCTCGTCGTCGTCGATCAGTCGCGCCCGGTTGAGCGCCTGCAGCTCGGCCGGCACCGGGTAGCGGAAGCGCGGACGTGTGCCACCGCCCGGTGGCGGAGACGGTGGCGGCGCCGGCGGCTCGACTTCAATCTGTGCACCAGCGCCGCCGATCCAGAACGCGAGCAGGCCGCGCGGCCCGCCGGTGCTGTCGCTTGGCACCACGGCGCCGGCACCGCCAGCCCACGGTGCCAGCATCGAGCGCACGCCGGCCTGCGTCGCTGTGCTTGGCGCGCCGGCGCCGCCCATCCAGAAGGCAAGCAGGCTGCGCGGCGCAGCCGGAGTTGCCTCGTCTTCAGCGGCGCCAAACCATCCGCCGGGCCAGTCGCCGAGCCACTGGCCTTGCGTGCTCATGGATCAGTCACCGTCCAGCGCGTCGATGCTCCGTGTTCCGCCCGAATAGGTGCCGTCGATGCGAACGGTCGATCCGTCGAGACCGATGAACTGAGGGTTTCCGCTTTCCAGTCCGGTCGCCGCGCCCGCAGCATGCGCTGCCAGGAGCCGCAGGATCTGCGCCGCCGTGAAACCGGACTCGATGACCTCGGTCCATGGATTCGACCCGCTGCCGGCGTCGTTCAGCTTCTCGCCCATCGTGCCGGTCCCGTTGTTCGCGGCCGCCAGCGCCGCCCAAACCGCCTGGCCGACGTTCGATGTCGTCAGGCCGGTCCCGGTCACCACGAGGTCGGCCGTCAGTTCGCCGGTGCCGGTCAGCGTGGCGTCGACCGTTCCGAGCCCGGTCAGCGCCGCGATGAGTTCGCCCAGCCCGGACGCCTGCGCGTCGCTGATCCCGCCACTGCCGCCGATGTCGGCCAGCGCCTGCAAGAACGCCTGCAGGTCGCCTTCGCTGATGCCGCCGCTGCCGGCGATGTCGGCGATGAGCTGCACGATCAGGCCGCCGATGGCCTCGAGCGAACCGGAGCCGGTGAGCGCAGCCTGCGCCAGCTTGACAGCCCAGGTGTCGGCCTCGGTCACGCCGCCTTCGCCGGTCACAGAGTTCCGCGCCGCCAGTGCGCCGGGCTTCTGCGGCATCATCCAGGCGCTCGGGTGCCGGTTGCCGGACGGCAGCGACACAAGGCCGCTGTTGATGCCCTCGCCGGCCGTGATGTTGCGCGCTGCACCGGTGCGGGCGAAGTTGGCCAGCCTCGCGGACGGGTAAGCGTTGTTCGATGCCGTTGCGCCGAAGAACTGCACCGCCCCCAGCGTGTCGCGGAACCCGTTCGACAGGATGCCCACGTCAGCCGCCGTAGCCGTAGTCGAAGTCGACGTTGATCGTGCCGGCCGAGGTCGTGGCGCCCGTCTGGAAGAGCAGGAATTGGATGTTCGCGCCGTCCGGGATCTTGCGCATGGATGGGAGCGCGTTCACGAAATCGACCTTGCTGTAAAGCCCGGTCGCAGGGACCGGGATCGTCCAGAGCGGTTTGCACAGGCCGATGATGACCGTGCCCGAGGCGTGCGCCGTGCCGGACCAGACCAGCGACACGATGTCGGAAACGCCGGTGTCTCCGGCCGCCAGCGGAAGGAACGGGTTGTACTTGTTGGCCGCCGCGCCGGTGTTCAGCAGTTGGCCGACGCCAAGGCTGGCCGTGCTGGTGAAGGTGGTCGTGGCGCCAGCATTGCCGGCCGTGCCGAGGTAGTTGACCACGCAAGTCGGCGCGTTGGCGCCCAGCGCCGTGTCAGCCGCGACGAACATGCGCAGGCCCTGGCCGTTGGCGTAACGGTCACCCTTGCTGCCCGAGTTGCTGAGGGCCGTCATGGTCACCGTCTTCGTGCCGGTGGTCGAGACGTTCGTTCCTGACAGCGGGACAAATCCGACCAGATCGATCGCCATGATGTACCACGGAGCGCCGGCCGCAGCCACGCAGGTCGCGCCGGCCGACAGGAAGTGTTTCGTCTCCGTGGAGACGTCGCCGCCGGTGTAGATCGTGCCCTCAGACCAAGTGTCGTCGGTCGCAACGTAGGTCAGGTCGGAGCCCGTGAACGTGGCCGCGGGCGGGTAGCCTGCATGCCCAGCGAGCAGCGTCCAGGCGCCGGCCGTGCCAGCGCTGGAAAGCGTCTTGGTCGTGACGACGGTATCGCCCTTGCCGTTGTTCGTCAGTTGGTTGATGAGGTCGTCTTGGCTGGTCCAGCCCATGGTTCACTCCCAGATTACTTCCAACGCGCCGGCCAGGATTGACGAGGCGAGTGACCCTGCATACCCGGAAGCCAGCAGGCCGAGCACCGCGCCGTCGATCACGCGCGGTGCGCCGGCTTGGTGGATGACGGATGCAAGTTCGGTGCAGGCCCCGTAGCTCTCAAGGTTGCCCGTCGTCGTGCGTCGGCTTTCCTGAGACACGATGCTCTTCAGCAGCGGCTTGACGATCACGAGGCACATCAGCCCGCCGCCGGCCGCGCTCATGGTCACGCTCTCGATCGAGCGCACGCCGGAGTCTCCGGCCTGCAGGTAGCAGAACGGGTTGTACGAGGCGCCGGCACCCGAGGCGCCGACGACCTGGCCGCCGCCGGCCACCGCGAAGGTGAAGTTGTTCTGCGAGACGCGCCCGGCCACGCCGTCCTGATTCGTGTAGCTGAAGGTGAACTGACCGATCGTCGATGCCGCCGACTGCGCCACCGCGACAACCTGGCCGCTGGTGTAGCGCGGCAGGGTCACGGTGTTGTCGAGAACCTGTTCCTCGCCGATCGCATCGGTGTCGATGAACGGGTAGTAGAGCAGGTAGTCGCACAGCGCGACCTCCTGCCGTCCGTTGGCTGTTGACGTCGCACCGCTGGCCGCCGACATCAGCATCAGGTTCTTGATGTGCTTCGTGGCCGGGGCCACATTGCCGCCGGTGTAGATGCCCTTGTCGGCCTCGACCAGCGCAGCCACGAGAGGCGAGCTTGCGTAGAAGTTGGCGACCGGGCTCCCGGGGGAATAGGTGTAGTCGATCCAGGCGTTTGTCGTCGTCGCGGCGCTTGCAACGGTCTTGCGGAACGAGCTGATCCAGACCTGCCCGGCATCGTCGGCTGCCGCGTACTCGGAGATGGAAGCGAAGCCCATCAGACGCTCCGGCCCGTGATGGCCGCGGCGATCTGCCACCACTTGACGGTGCAGCGGTCCTTGAAGTTCAGGCCGCCCTCGCCGGCCAGGATGGACTTGCGAGGGGCGATGATGGCGTGCCCGCAGTCTTGCTTGCAGGGCCGCTCGACGATGGGCTCGGCGCCTTGGACGATGGTCACCTTCACGGCACGTTTGCAGTCGTCGCAGAAGTACAGAGGCGGGCCGACGCGCTCGTCCATCGCCTTCTCGAATGCGCTGCGCTGGTCTGCCATCAGGTTTCCGTGATCGTCAGCGCGCCGGCCGCAAACTGCGGAGTGATGCCGCTCGACACCGCGAGGGGCGAGTTCAGTTCGCCGTAGTGCCACACGGCCGTCGAGCCACTTGATGCGACCCCGGTGGAGACGTGCGTCAGCGTGGCGCCGGAAGCGCCGCACTGCGGGAAGCTGATCGTCGCCGCGTTCTCGGTGGCGCCGCCACTCGCGGCGCTCCATCCCGTCGAGCGCGCCACCGCCTGCCGGGCGTAGTTCGTGTACGCCGTTTCGTCCTCGGCCTGGCTGTTCGTGCCGGCCGTCAGGTCCGCGGTGTGCATGCCGACGTAGGTGTTCGTCAGCGGCGACGAGGCGGCGTTGTCGGCCACGTTCGCCCAGGCCGTCGCGCGGTACATCAGGTTGATGATGCTGTTGCAGGTTGCGGTGCTTTTCGGCATAGGTTCCCCATCAAGTCGGATCGTTGCCCGTGACTGGATCAGCGCCGGCCGTGGTGCTGACCGTGGCGGTCCAGGCTGAGGTGCTGTCGTTCTCCTTCGTGACGGTCAGCGTCGCGCCGGAGATTGACCACTTGTTGCGCAGGAAGCGCAGCGCGTTGAGCGGCGACCGTGCGTTGCTGTCGCTGACCGCGCTCATGTCGCGATTGAGCAGCGCGTCGGCGTTCTCGATGGCCGTCGGCACGATGCCGATGACGGCGCGCAACGCGTCCGGGGTGAACTTGTAGTCGCCCGGCGAGCCGGCCGCGACCTCGATCATCGTCAGGAAGCGTTCGGCCGAAGTCGTCATGATGGCGCCGACCAGGTAGCCCGCCGTGCCCGCACCGTAGGCGCCAGGCAACACCGTCGCCCACGGATCGCCGGCGCTGCCGGCCGCGTTGAGTGCCGCGCCTGTCGTGCCGCTGGTGAGGTGGCCAGAGATCGCCTCGTCCCACACTGCAGCCGCGATCGCCGCAGCGCTCGAACCGCCGGAACTCGTCGGCGTGTTGCGCAGCGCGTCGGCCGTGAAGCGCGATTCTCCAGGCGACCCGCTCGCGGCTTCCAACATGCTGTGCAGCTTGTCGGTGACCTGCTTGATCTGCGGCACCTCGGTATCGATCCGCGCGTCGATGGTGGCCAGCGTTGCGTTGACCGTGCCGAACGCCGTTGCGATGTCGCTCGCGTCTGCCGGGTCGCTCGGGAGGTTGTCGGTCTTGGCCTTGATGGCCGCGACCTCGGTGTCGAGGTAGCCGGCCACGATGGCCAGGTTCGCCGCGGTCGCGAGGCCCGACTGGATCTCGGCCACCGCATCGGCAGCGAGTTCGCTCGCCCCGATCGCATCGGCCGCGATCTTCGCCGCCGTGATGGTGTCCGACGCCAGCGTTGCGGCACCGATGGCGCCAGAGTTCCAGGCCGTGCCGGCGGCGTGCGTGGTGTTGACCTCGGGCCGGCCGCCGCTGAAGGTGCCAGCCGTGCCGCCGAAGTATGTGACGTTGGCCGGCACGTACTGGCCGAAGCTGCCGGCCGTGGTGAAGTTCGCCCGCTCAGCGCCCCAGATCAGCCCTGGCATGTTGCGCAACGCGTCGACGCTGAAGCGGAACTCGTTCGGGCTTCCGCCCGCGGGCTCGAGCAGCGTGACCAGGCGCTGCAGGATGTCGGCAGCGTTGGCCGAGTCGCGGATCGTGTTCGTCGCGTCGGCGCCCTCGACCTTGACCGTGTTCGCGTCGGCCAGGCCGGAGGCGTCGATCGCGAGGGTCGTGAAGCGAATCGGGACGGTGGTCACCGGCCGGCCGACGACCGTGACGCCAGACGTCGAAGACTTGCCGGTGAACAGCAGCTCGTCCCCGTTCGATTCGGTCTGCGAGACGTCGAACAGATACCACCCTGGCGCGTTCGTCGCGTCCATCTCGGTCGCGCTCGTGTCGGTCAGCACCGTGACCGACCCGTAGTCTTTCGACACGTATGCCGTCAGGTTGGCGGCGTCGCCTGTCTTGGGCGCACCGGTGGCAGTCGTGAACGCGAAGAGCGCGATCTTCTGTGAGGCTTGGTTCTTGAACATTGGTCAGCCCCAGAGGTTGCCGCGACCAGCGAGCATGTCGAAGTAGTAGCGCGCGGGAACGGTGGTCGCCGAGGCGACGCGGAACACCCTATTGCTCCGCTTCGCGAATGCCGCGCCGAGGTTCCTGAGCAGCCTTGCGGAAATGAGTGCCGCCTCTGTCTTCGACATCTTGCGCGGCACGATGGCGACCATGTAGAGCGGGCTCGTCATCGGGCGAGCGCCGTCAAAGGTAGGGTGCGCGCCAATGAAGAATTGCTGTTCCGGCCGCGTCATCGTCCCCGAATAGGGCTGCCCTGCCCCCGGGTATGTGATGTCGACACCATCGCGCAGCATGTAGCTGTCTGTCGTGTCGATGCTGCATGACCAGCAGTGCAAGGCGCCATCAATGCCGCCGTCGTATCCCCAGCAAGCAAACTCAGATGAGGTGTTTACACAGGCCAGAGTGACCTGGCCCGCGTAACCGAGCGACCCATATGGGTTGACATTGAATTGGAACGTGACAGACGGGTATCTGCCAAAGGACCCTGCGTCTGATGACAAGGCAAACGCTGTTTCGGCGCTAGAACTCCCTGACACCGGAGCAGCGACGACGAAGCAAGTCATTGCCGACGTGATGTCAGGCCGCCAGTTCGGGAAGCGCAGGCCATCGCCGGCCGATGCATTCCATGCGCCGGAGATTCCCAGCGGCCCGAATGCTGTGCCCTTGAACTGCGGCTGCGCGGCGATGCGCACAACGCCAGCTTGCACAACAGCACTTGGCACAGCCCCAGACCAGACAAGTGCGCCCCTGCCGAAAAGTTCCTGGTTCGGGTATTGAAGCCGCTGCGGCTGGAACGCCCAGCCCTCCCGCCGATTGGTCCAGGCCATCGCCTACGTCGACGGGATGATGTTGCGCGGCGTGACGATCAACTGCCACCCGCTCGACACGGTTTGGCCGGTGTCGTTGTGCAGGTAGTAGTCAGCTTTGCGCGGAAGGTCTTGCGCGTAGAGACCGGTCAGCACGATGTACTGTGTCGACGTGACACCGTTGACGATGAACGACCCTACAGGATGCGTGGGCCGCGCCGCCTCCGGTACTTCGGTGTCGTTCGTGCTTGAGACGTCGAGAGGTCGCGCGTAGAGGTTGATCGACTTGCCCTCGATGCTGGTCGCGGTCGCGAAGGCGCACACCAGCACGAACTCGGCATCGGGCCAGCTGGCCGCGTCGCTCGACAGGGTATAGCTCGCGTCATCAGCCTGCACGACGCTGCCGTTCGTGATGCTGGCGCCGGAGGCTTCGAGTGTCTTCGGAGTGCCAGTGGAGAGGATCGGGTCGCCGGTGGCCATCAGAGCACCATCCTTCCCTGCGCGATGTTGAGCGCGCGACTCACGTCTGCCAGCGGCACCGGCGCGGCCTGCTGCGAGAGTGACTTCGCGCGTGCAGCCTCGTCGCTCGTGATGACGTTCCCGCCGGCCAGCTGCGCAAGCATGGCGTGCGTCGCCGCTGCGCCGAGGTCGAGGCCTTCAGGCGTGCCGAGGAACTTCAGCGCACGGCGGACGACGCCCGACAGCGCATGCCCGCTTTGCGCGAATGATTCGAGCTTCTGCAGGAAAGCATCGGCGTCGACCGGGCCCGTGGGCCAGCGCTCGAGCAACCCGGCCTCGGAGACGCGCGTTGTGACGTAGCGTGTGCGCCCTTGTGAGAGAAGCGCGGCGACCAGGTCGTCGCGGCGATCGTTGTCGTCACCGATGTAGGCATCGATGGCAGTCGACTCGTCGTCGGTCAGCTCTCGGCCGACCAGCGTTTCGAGTGCTGCGCGTTCAGCAGGCGTCATGCCTCAGCCCTGGCAGTTGGCCGGGTTCACCAGCCAGTTGGCATCCGACTGCAACGCGGTGCCGTCGAAGGTGTAGTCCGTGGCGGTCACCGTGCCTGTCGTCTTGCTCGTTCCGCCGATGGCGTGCTGCGTGTTCGTGGCGGCTGCGGTGCCAGTCTGCAGAATGGCTTCCGACACGCTGCCGGCGATCGCAGCGCCCCAGACGTCGACGACCGTGTTGCGGACCTTGTTCTTGCCGTAGTCCCGCGAGAACATCAGGAAGATTGCCCAGCTGTCGCGCTTGCCCTGAGCGAGCGTGTCGTAGCTCGTGTAGTTCGCGGCTTCGTCGCTTTCCTGCGGCGGCACGACCGCACGCCAGGCGAGCGCGGTCGGCGTGCGGGCGCCGTTCAGCCACTGCAACAGGGCAACGGTGTCGCCAGCCAGGCGTGCCGCGTTGGCAGTCGGATCGGCCTTTACCGCTGTGCAGACGGTGTTGAGCTGGCCGGTCGTGAGTGCCGCGGCGGTGCCGCCCGTCAGCAGCAGCGCCGCAGCGGCACAGAGTTGCAGGGCCATCAGGCGGATGGTGTGTGTCATGGTCATGGTTCCTTCAGTCAGACAGGGATCAGATCGACCTCGACGATCAGCATCGTCTGCGGGTCGCGCTTCGGGATCAGGCGCCAGGCGCCACGCTCAGCGGCCGGACCGGCCGGGCCCGCGGGCCCGCGTTCGCCGCGTGGGCCCTGCGGCCCCTCGGGCCCGGCAGGCCCGGCCGGGCCGACGTCTCCGGTGTCGCCCTTCGGTCCAGGCTGCCCGGGCTCTCCGCGCTCGCCCTGTGGCCCGGCTGGTCCGGCTGGGCCGGGCTGCCCTGTGGGGCCAGCTGGCCCGGGTGCGCCGTCTTGCCCAGGTGGCCCGGCCGGTCCGGGCTCGCCGGGTCGGCCGTCGCGGCCGTCGCGGCCGTCAGCCATCGACGGCCGCCTCGACGTCGAGCGCCTGCATGAAGCGGCGCACCATCGCATCAACATCCTCGCTGCCGTCAGGCTCTGCGGCGCGCGTGACCATCGCTGCGCGTTCGAGCGCTTCGAACCTGCCGGTCATTTCGCGCAGCTGCAGCGCGATTGCGTCAGTTGCCTGCGCGGCCGCAATGGCCTTGGCTGCGGCGTCGGCTGCGGCCGCGGCGGCGTCGGCCGCGGCGCTGTCGTCTGGCGGTGGCAGTGCTGGTGTCGGCGCCGGTTCCGGCGTCGGCGGCTTCGCTGTGGCGAACGGGTCTTCGCGCTTGTCTCGCTTGGCGAGTGCTGCGAGGCTGTAGTTCTGCTGCTGCAGATAGACCTGATCGCCACCGGGCACTGGGGGCAGATTGAGGCGGCCGCGCGCCTCGTCCGGTTTCATGATCGCGCCGCCGACTGCCTTCGCGAGCATCTCGACCTGGGTCTTTGCATCCATGCGGAGCAGGCCGTCGAGGTCGAGTTGCACCTTGTAGTCGGCCGGCAGGCTGAGGCCGTCGCCCATGCACGCCTCGAAAGACTCGATGAGGATCTGCAGGCAGCCGGTGTAGTACTGCACTTCGAGCGCCTCGACGTTGCCGGCCGTCGGCATGGGGCCCGCGCCGATCTTGTAGAGCGGAACGCCGTGCGCGCGCGCGACATCCTCGACGGTCCACGCGAGTTGCTCGATCAGCTGCGCGTCGTTGGCCGGTATGGTCATTGCGGCGTAGGACAGACCATCACCGAGAACAGCCAGGCGGCCGAGGTTTTCGCCGGAGTAGTTCTTCTCCCACTCAGCCTTCAGGCGGGCGGCCGTGACGTCGTCGATCGTGCCCGGCGCGGTCAGCATCCCAGACGGCCGGCTCATGTTCTCGAAGAACTTCGCCGAGTTCGTCTGCATGCGAAGGCCCATCGTCGCCGAGGTGGCGCATGCAGTGATGGGCGACACGCCGATCAGCGGATGCCAGAGCGTGTTGCCGCGGTCATGAATGATTTCGCTCGCCGGCAAGATGCCGCCGCCCGGCAGGCGGGCGAGGTCGTCGCCGCTGACGCTGTAGTAGACGTCGCCCTGCGTTGTGACCATCGGCGTGACTCGCCGCGGGTCGAGGATGTAGAGCGCGACGACCATCGTGCGCGCGTCTCGCGCCTTGAGCGCGTAGACGTTGCCGAACAGCAGCTTGAAGGTGATCCAGAGGACCAGGAACTGCACGCGGTTCTGGAATCCGTTCGGCTTGCGCAGGGCGGTCCAGAACGGCGAGTTGTCAGGTGCGCGCTGCCAGGTGCCGTCGGTCTGCTTCTTGAGCAGTACCGGTTCGAGCTTGCCGATGTCGTTCGCGATGCGGGTATTGCAGGCCCAGACGGCACCGAACGACGTCAGCGCGCCGATCGGCTCCAGCTGCAGGCCTTGCTGCCATCCGCCAGGCCTGCGCTCTGCAGGATTTCCGAACAGATCCCGCACGCCGAGCGCCTGCACCGCCGCCTTCATGATGGCGGCGCGCATCCGCGCCAGGAGCGGGGCCTGCAGCCGCATGTCAGTTCGAGGCCTCGCCGGCCGACGTCAACAGCCGGGTGCGCGCGCGGGTCGCCGGCGCAGGACGCTCCGGCGTGGTGGCTGCGGTCGGCTCTGTCTTGGCGACCTGGTCGCCGCTTGGTGTGTCGGCTGCCGGCTGCGCCGCCGTGTCTTGCGCGGCCGGAACCGAAGGCGTATTGGCGCCGGCGTTCGCGGCTTCGAGAACCAGCACCGGCACGAGCGTCGACGTCTCGCCGATTGGCGCCGCGGCCGGCACGAACTGCCGCGGAGCCGCAACCGGGCCCGCAGGGCGCGCGCTGCCGTTGCGCGTGAAGTAGCGCTCGTCGTCCGGCGTGGCATAGAACGAATCGCCGGGCTCGAGATCCTGGCCGGCGTATGTCATCGCGCGCTGCGCGACCAGGTGCCGGGTCATGTAGGTGATCATGGTCGTCCCCTCAGAGAAGGCCGGCGGCCGAGTGACCGCCGGCCGGGTTACCGATCAGCGATCGGCGATCAAGAGGCGTAGCTCTGCGCCTTGTCGATGAACTGAACCGCCTCGCTGCGGCGCTTGGTCCAGTGGATCCAGCGGTCGACCTTGACGCCCATCAGGCCGTTCTGCCAGAGGCTGCGCAGCGAGGTCGCGCCGCCGCTCGGCGCGTCGTTCATTTCGATCGAGGCCTCGGTCGAAACGTCGATCAGCATCTGCCCCTCGTCGGCCAGCATGACCTCGGGCTGGTTGATGAGGATCAGGAACTGGTCGCCAGCCGAGCCGGAGCCGACGACGTTGTTCGACACGATCACGGGCAGGCCGTAGAACGTGCCGCCGTTGACGGTCAGGCCCGGGAAGGCCGGCGTGTCCTGGTTCGTGCGCATCAACGACAGGCGGATCGCGCTCGACGCCGACATCACCCAGACCGCGCGGCCGAGCGACTGCTCAGCGGTCGCGAATGTCGTCATGACGGTCCGCACGTTGGCATCGACCGCCGCCAGCGTCGCGCCGGTGGCCTGTACCGCGGTGACGCCGTTCGTCAGCGACGCCGGCGACACGTTGGCCACGCCGGCATAGGCCGGATCAAGCAGACGCTTGTCGAGGTAGGCGGCGCAGCCTTCGAGCAGATCCTGGCGGACGATGCTCTCGGCGGCCGGGTTCGACATGCGCGCCAGCTCGGCGGTGAGCACGACGATCGTCGAGGCCTTGGACCAGGGCAGCGTCACCGAGTCGAACGCCAGGGCGTTGACCGGTGCCGGCGAGCCCTCGCCGACGAACTGGCTCGAAGACCCGGAGGTCTGCCGCGGCATGCGGACGTTGAACGGCACGCGGCGAAGGTCCAGGCGGCCGAGCACGGTCATCGGCCGCAGCAGCCCGATGAACTCGGCGGTCATGTCCTGGTACTGCACCAGAGGGCCGGCCCAGGTGGTCGACGAGGTCGAGCCAGCGGCGACCGCGGTCTTCATGGCGATGTCATCGCCGGAAGTCGCGCCGAGGTAGGACATCGCCTTGGTGACGTGCAGAACCTCGGGGGTGTCCTTCTGGAACGCTTCGGCCAGGCGCTCGGCTTGCACCAGGTTGCCCTTGGCGGCGGCCAGGCACATCACGTAGCGGGTGTACGCCGTGCCCTGCGGCAGATTGCGGACGACGCTGATCGGGCCGCTGCCCTGGATCTGCACCGCGCCCTGCCCGGCGCCGCTGCCCTGCACGACTGGCGACGCCTTGGCCACGACGATCGCCTCGTGCGACTTGAGCTGCGCGAGGGTGGTGTCGATGGTCTTGATGTCGGCCTCGAATGCCGCGTTCTGTTCGGCCTCGGCTTCGTCGAAGGTTCGCCCCTCGACGACGATGGCCTTGTCGACCAGGGCGTTCTTCTTGTCGACCAGTTCGGCGCGCTTGGCGGTGAACTCGGCGATGCGCTCGCCGATGGTCTTTGTCGTCGTGATGGCGCCGGGCCCGTTGGCCAGCATGAGCAGCGCCAGCGGCGAGTCGGGAGACAGGCCCAGCAAGTGCAGCAGCGGATCGAGCGCGCCGGTCGCGAATGCCGCCAGCGTGGCGACGCAAGCCAGCATCAGGCCGGCGTGGGTTCGAGTCATCTTCATGATCGGGAGTCCTTGAGGTGAGGAAGCCCAGACGCAACAAAGCCCGCCGATGGCGGGCTCTGCGTTGGGCGAATGCCGCGCGGGGTCAGTCGAGATAGACGACGCCCTTGCGGCGGGTGGTGTGGGCTCCCGAGGCGCCGGGATAGCTGAGGCCGGAGACCGCCGGCACGGTGTCGAGTCGGACGATCCGGCCTCCGCCATGTGCGCCAAACGCGGCGCGGCGGATGGCCTCGTCGGCCGACTTGATTGCAGTGATCGAGCAGTCCGAGTTGGCCGGGATGGTCACGGCCGACAGCTCGAGCAGTTGGGTCTTGAGGTAGCGATACCCGTAGGTGCCTTCGATGCGCGCGGACTCGACGGCGTTGAAGCCGATCGACAGGCCGCGAACCAGCTTTGCCTTGAGCATCTGCCAGGCGTCGAGCAGGCGCTCGCGCAGCGGCCCGTCTTCGTCGACGTTGGCCACCTCGCAGTCGACCTCGATGCCTGAGGCCGACACGCGGGCGGCGGTGACCCAGCCGATCGGCTCGCGGGCGTTGTGCTGCCAGAGCAGCGGCGTCGGCAGCTTGATCTCCATACCCTTGGGCTCGACGATGTCGCCCATGCGGTCAGTCGACGGCGTGCTGGCAATGCCGGAGAACGTGCGCTTGCCGTTGTCTTCGTTCATCGCCTTGATGTCGATCGTCGAGTAGGCGCGGATCAGTTCCATGGTTCGGGCTCCTGAAATGCGAAAGGCCCCGGGCGGATGCCGCGGGGCCTTGGTGGTGTTGTTCTTGTCAGGTGAAGAACATCTGGTACTTCTTGCGCCTGGGCTGCGGGTTGAGACTCATCAGCGCAACGGCATTGAACAGGGCCATCAGTGGGTCAATCTTCCCTGAGCCACTGACCGCCTTCGTGACAACAAGTGCGTTGCCCTTGATCTCCGTCCGAGCATTGCCGACGCACCAAGCCATGAGGGGCGAACCGCCGTGCACCAAGTCGCCGGCCGCCACCTTGCGTTCCGCGGTCTTTACTGCGCCGACCATCTTCCAACCTTGCGAGATCCCCACGATCTGCTCGTCCGTCAGCTTCTTGTCGTGAAGCGCATCCACGACTGACCCGATGCCGACCGGGTCAACACCCACACGGTCGAGGAGTCCGGACGCGTTGATCTGGGCGACGATGTCGGACACTTCCTCGGTGTCTTGGCCGACTCGGTCGCAGATGGTCAGGTCGCCGTCTTTCTCGAAGTCAGCGTAGCGCGGAGCCTCGGCTTTTCGGCGCTCAAGGGCGATCGGGTGAATCCATGCGTGGCCCCAATGAAGCCAGCGGCCGGTCGTCGTCTCGCGCCCGAGGACTGCCAGGCCGAACATGTCGTCGAGACCGCCGCCGTCCAGGCCAACCGTGACCACCTCGCACCGCTGCAACAGCGACTCCAGGGCCAGCTCCTCGTCGGCGTGTGCCGCCCAGAACTCGGAACCGGCCCAACCGTCGCCGCGCAGTGCGACGCCGATCTCGACGTCCAAGTGCTGCGAAGCCCAGGCGCGAAACTCGGCCGCGCTGGTCGCCTTCGCCGTCGCTGCCTCTTCCTTCAGTCTGGCAATCGTGATGCTTCGGCCCGCGTTCGGCGTGACCATGTGCCAGTTTTCGGCGTTGGCCCACTGTTCCGGATCGCGCTGCATGTCCTGCGGAAACTCGTACAGAACCGGCAGCATTGCACCGTCCTGTCGACCGTCACGGATCGCGCGGGCCTTGTCGAGCTCGGCCTTGAAGACACCGGCCGGCGCGTCCTCGCTCTGGGTTGTGATGAACGCCAGGAACGCTTCCGGAAACGGCAGCATGCCGCCTCGCAACTGCCGGATCGCGCTCGCTGCCTTCGACATCTTGGCCACGACGTGCAGCTCGTCGATCAGGACCCCGCCGGAAACCTTTTGCCCCGTCAGAACCGCGGGGTCGAAGGTCATGATCTCGAGTTCGGCCTTCGTCTCGCGGTGCAGGATCTTCTTCAGGTGCTCGCGAACGTGCAGCTTCTTGTCGAGCACCGGATCCAGCGCGATCGCTCCCGCCGCAGCCTGAAAGGCGGTGTCGGCTGAGTCCTGAACCGGTCCGGTGAGGATGAAATTCGCCCGCGGTCGCTCATTCAACAAGAGCGCCGTCAGCATCAGGAGCGCGCCGTTGGTCGTCTTCGAGTTCTTCTTCGGGACCAGCAGCATGACCTCGCGGATTACCCGCGCACGCGTCACAGGATCAAGAGAACCGAACAACGCTCGAACGATGTCGCGGAACCAGTCGCCGCCGGCTTCCGCAAGCGTCGGTGTCAGCGGCACATCGGCGAGCCGTAGCTTGTTGAACACCGCGACGGCCCGATCCCCTTCGCTCTTGTTCAGCGGAAGGTCTGGCACAAGCGACTGACCAGCCCTAAGCCTGGCGACCCAGTCAGGGCAGGCGAGATTCCAACTCACTGTAGAGCCGGCGGCGGTGTGCGGAGGAGGTCACCCCATTCGGTGCCGACCTGCGCCGTCTTGGCGTCGGCGTCGGCTTGCGCCTTCTTCCCTTCTGGCCGCGCCTTCGTCGGCAACGGATCAGAATCCCCGGCAGCCGCGCCGGATGGTGGTGCCGCCAGTTGCGGCTCGATGGCCAGATAGGCCTTCGCGGCCGAGCTGCTGCCACGCTTGGCGGCAGCGTGCAGGCCCTGAAGCACCTCCATTCGCCGCATCGTGGCGACGGTGGTCAGTTCGTGGCTGTAGTGCTTCTCGAGCGTGTCACGAGCGATGCCCAACGCGATCGCGATGTCCTCATGCCGCATCCCGCCACCTGCCGCGATCGACACCTGCCGACGCTGCGCGGCGGTCGGTTGATGCGCGGGCCGGCCTCGGCCGCGCTTCGTCAATTTCTCAGGCATGATCACTCATGGGGCAGATTTCCATCACGGCGGAAAAAACCTCTTTGAGTGGG
>ERZ650303.35-NODE-35-length-32963-cov-8.547253_pt1 | contig 32963 bp, 61 predicted proteins | sample MGYA00376239_ERZ650303 | MGnify/ENA primary metagenome ERZ650303 (study PRJEB26733, sample SAMN07839262) | wastewater metagenome | biome: small river; feature: stream; material: water | place: USA: North Carolina | collected 2016-04-05 ... | reverse complement strand
TGTTTTCATCTCTTATTTGTTTTTAAAATTCAAAATATTCTTGATGTTCAATTTTTTTTCCATAAATCCTTTCAGACTTATTCCATTTACCATCTACACAACTAAATATAATTTTAAAGTATCTTTTTTCTGGTGGTTGGGAAAAATGGATAGTTAAAGTTGCAAGTGATGTTTCTTCATAAATCATCTCGATACTATCTATTCGTTCATTTACTTGTAATCTTGTAGGATTAGTCCACATAAACCCAACAGTTGTTCCGCCTGTTCCTGTATATACTGTTCCTGTAGTAATTAATGGGTCATTTGTGTAAGTTTGTGATGTTCCTGATGTTAAATTTTCCATAATTTTTGTAGCACTTATCCTTGCAATCGGGGTTATTTGTTTTTAAATTTATGAGCAATAAGTAAAACTATAATTAATCCTACAATAATTCCTAAAAAACCACTTATAATACTTGTCATATCTTATTTGTTTTTAAATGTTTCTTTTATTAATTCTATTATTAACCTAACTAAAGCTATTACTATTGCTGTTGTTATTAATGTTGCTATAATATAGTATGACGTCTCTAAAATTGTTTCTAATATCATCTTATTTGTTTTTATAGTTTATACCACATTTTTTACAGTAAATAGTCAAATCAAATGAATCACCCGTTCTTATGAATTGATGTTGACAATCCGATTTTTTAAATTGTTCAAAAAGTTGATTTATCATTCCCTCTGCTTCTACATCATCTAAATGCATTATTATAGATTTATGTAGAAAATTAACTTCTTCCTCACTATACTTATTCTTGTCTTTCTCTTGTTGCCATTTAGCACCTTCGATAAAAGCCTTATATCCTTCGTATGTGCGTTGTTTTTTAGCAACTTCTTCAAGCGTTCCTTTTGTTTTCATCTCTTATTTGTTTTTAAAATTCAAAATATTCTTGATGTTCAATTTTTTTTCCATAAATCCTTTCAGACTTATTCCATTTACCATCTACACAACTAAATATAATTTTAAAGTATCTTTTTTCTGGTGGTCTTGGAGGATAAATTGTAAGATTCATAAGTGATGTTTCCTCGTAAATTATCTCAATACTATCTGATAATTCACGTACTTCTAATCTTGTAGGATTAGTCCACATATATCCAGCAGTTGTTGCACTTGTATGCGCTATGTTAAAATTATTAGTAGTAGTTTCTAAATTATTGATAGGGTCGTTAGTGTAAGTTTGCGATGTTCCTAATGTTAAATTTTCCATATCTTATTTGTTTTTAAGTTGTTTAATAATTTCAGAGAATGATTTATTTTCTAAATACATAGCAATTGCTGTACTAATATCATCTTCACTATACTTATTCTTGTCTTGTTCTTGTTTATCTTTTAATGCTTCCGTACTTAAAACTATTATTTCAATATCTCTCATTTCTAACTCTGATGCAATTGCTCCGAAATTATCATAAAGGTAATTGAATAATTCTTGGCGATACGCTTCTCCTTCTCCTTCATCAATCGTTTCTTCTTTTGGAATGATGATTTTGTAACCTGCATCAGCAAATGCGCCTAAAGCACCATAACATAAATTATTTACCTTAACCTCATCACAACTCGGATTCTTAACAAACCATTCAAGGAACTCATCATCAATAGCTTGTACACCATCTTTGATTAAGTCTTGGTCTGTTGTTAGGATGATTTTTTTGCATTCTTTATAAAGATTACCTTCTGCAAAATAATGTTGAAATACATATGAAGCTGCAGAATTAATAACATAATCTCCTACTTTAATTTCTTCATCAGAAGTGATGCAGATGTTAACACCATTATAATTTTCATAATCTGTAAATAATAAAGCTCCTCCTACATTGTAGAATAGTTTACTCGGTTTCTCTGTTGGTAATACGTGTATGTTTCTCATATCTTATTTTACTTTTAATAATTCGTCCTTAACTGTTTTGGCTAATTTATACTTTTTTTCAATAGCTTCTATATTACCACCGCTTTTTAAGTATTCAATTGATTTAGTAAATTCAGGTGTGTTTTTGTTTAGCCATTTCTTTTCGTCAACCAGATCAGCTATTTTAATACCGCCATCGTGTTTGTTATTAGCATCAGCATCTTGTGTATCATCAATTAGTAATAGGTTACCTAATGCGTACTTTTTAGCATATGAACTTGCTGAACCAAATTGTTGTGGAACTTGCATACCTTTTTGGTTTAAGTCTACACCTACAATTGCAATAGCTGATAGTTCATTAATTCCGTTGTTGTCATATACTGTAGCAGTAGATTCCATAATAGGTAAATCTGAACCTACATTAATTAATCTTTCTGTAATGGTAAAAGACACACCATACTTTTCATTGAATGGTTTTAAACCTTCTAATATATCTTCAGCACTTCTAAAGTTATATTTTCCAAAGCTGTTAAACCTTGACTTGTTAGCTTTAAATTCAATTTGAATTCTGCTTAATTTTTCGTTTAATGATAACTCTTTCATAATTAATTTTGTTTTAATTGGTAAATTTGTTGTTTGATTAATGTTTTGTACTCTTGTGTAATTCCTTCTTCTAATGCTTCAAAGCAATAAGTAGATAGTAAATTGTTTTCCTGTTTTAGTTTACAAATTTCTGCCTGTAATGCTTCTATTTGAAATCTGTTAAAGTCGATTAAATCTTTCATTAGTATCTTAAAATTATTTGGATTAAAAAATACAAGGCTAAAGCTTGTGCGAATAAGATCTGGTAATTTGCTTTTGTTAAAAATGTTTTAATTGATTTCATAATTTCTATTTGTTATTGTTTGATGAAGCAAATGTATAAATTCATTTTAGATAAAATACTATCTTAATTTTTTTTAACAAAAATTTAACACTTTTGCCAAAAAAAGGGCTACCGTTTAAAGTAGCCCAATTTAACATTAACCAAATTATAAAGAGAAATCAGAAAAGACTTATTTTATGTGTGTAGTGTTCAATTAGTTCTTGCAATTCTACATCGGTAAATTTACAAGTTTCTTTTGATTTAACGTATAGTTCTTGAGATAGTTTATCACCAAGATATTGACTAAAGATATACTGCTCACCATATCTGAATACATTGCATCCTGCACATTGTACTTGGCAATTGTCTTCATTCCATCTTGTAGACATATGCTTACGGGACATAAAGTGTCCGCATTGTAGACTCTTCCAGTGGTCTTCTTTACCACAAGTAACACATTTAGATATATCATTAACCGCATATCTACGTCTTATATATATACTAAATACCGCATCAAGCTTTTTAACTATAGAAGTACGTGTAGGTTTTTTAGGTTTCTTTTCCATATTCAAATGTAATTAATAGATATTAACAATTTGTAAATAACTTTGAGTTTTTATCTATTTACTATGTCAAAAAAAACAACTAACTTTGCCTTGTTCTCAAAACTTAAACATTTTAATTTTTAAAAAAAGAATTAAATAAATAGACAAAATCAAAATAAGATTTGAAATACAACTAAATAAGTAAACAAGAACAAAGAATTACAACAAGGCGAGTTGTGCAAACTTATCTACCCTGACCTGCGTATTTTTTCTTGTAGTTTTTACTGCTTTTAAGCGAAGAAGTTTTAGACTTTGAATGTACACAAGGTCTTGAAATTTTAACATCTAATTTAGCAGATACTTCAGTTTGTTTTTTAGCCATTACAGAAATAATTTATTTTTTAATTGTCTATAGATATACATTCCTATTGGAATAAGTAGAAGCCATAAATAAACAAAATTGTTTACTTTTTTATCTATGTGCTTTTCTTTTATATTTTTAGTTTCTTGCTTTGATCTGGAAACTTTTTTCAATACATTTTTAGACACTATTATCTTACTTGTATCTACTAATACTTTGTTTTGCTTTTTATACTTTAAAACAGCGTTAAAATAGCTTGTACCATCTATTACAATAGGTAAACTATCATTCAATGGTTTAATTTCTAATTCTGTAGTGTTTTCAGTAAAATAAACATTTTTGTTTATAATTGAAGTGCTATCTGTTTTTGTGATAGCTGTAGAATCTGTATTGGTTTTTATATCTGTTTTAGATACATCTACTTTTCTTGAAGCACAAGAAGTAATTAATAATAGTAAAACTAAATATTTCATTTTGTAAAGTATAATGCTGATTCAGCAATGCGTCTATTAGTCAAGCCATTTAGAACTTTACCATTTGCTTTATTCCACTTTAAAAACTCTTTGGCTATATTACCATCATTTGGGTTGATATTAACCAATTTCAACAAAGTAGATTTTTGTAAATTAAATACACCTACATTATACGCAAAAGAAGTTAATGCGTTTAACTGGTTTACCGTGATTTTTGAAGTTACAAGCTTTAATACATCTTCAGCAAAACCATCAGCAGTATGTGCTAATATTTCATTAGCGTATTCCCTTGTAATTTGTTTATCTGTGATTTTAACTTTAGTTCCGTTTGGGTAATAAGTGTTACCATATCCGATTGTAGAAATACCTGCAGGACATTTGTAAGGTCTGTCACTATACCCTTCAAACTTTTTTATTAACTCGTAACCTTTATCGCTTAATTTCATTGAAGTCTGCTTTTATTTCTTTAGCCCTGTTAAATGCTGTTTTTAATAATTGCCAAATATCAACTTTAAATGAAGCTTCAATGTTTTCTTTAATAGATACTAATTCAACAAAGATTAATAGTATAGCACAAATCTTGGTAAACATAAAGTCGAAACCAAAAGCGTGTTTTACGAATTCATTTAAAACGAATTTGTCAATTAAGAATAAAAAGATTATACATATTTCGTATAATGCCATTTTAGAAATTACATTGCTTAATTTTCTACTTCTTATTGATTGTAACCCTTCAAGTTTTATGCTTTTAAATATACCTGTAAAAGTATCTAAAATTATTGCACTACCTACGGCTATTAATAAACCGTAGATAGGTACAAAAAATAATATTAATGAAGCAAAAAAATAATTAATGTATTTCATTTTAAATGTTTATTCTTATTCTTCTATTACTTCTTCTTTAGGTGCTAAAGTATTAATAGCTTGTGCTACTGCTACTGCATCTTGTAATTGTAATAAACCACCTTTTTGTGCTAAATGTGCTACTTGTACTAAAATTTCAATTGCTTGTTTAGTTTCCATAATTGTTTGTTTAATTTTTATTTGATTTACTTAAAAATAACATAATGTTACTTTTGTTTTTAGTTTTCAAATGGTGGTGGTAATGTTACATTAACGGGGTTAATTATCAAATCCAATTGCTTGTCTAAATTTTCTTCCATTGCAGGTACATCTAATGTAGCTTCTAACCATCCACAGACTTGGTCTTTAGTTAGTTCTTCATAAGGTGTGAAATCTTCACCTGTAGGTAAAGGCATAGAAGTTGCTCCATACATATCTGTATAAACACCATCTTTTTCTGCTGCATAACGCCAATGAATTGTAATTACTACATCGTTTAAATCATCATCTTTTTTGATACATTCCATTGCTGAAATAATCCACTTAAATATTGTCATATTATTTGTTTTTTAAAATTTCTATTTCTGCTTTTAGTTGTGCCAAAACTTCGTTTTGCTCTTTAATAGCATTTACTAAAGCTGCATAAATACCTTCTTTGTCAAGTCCTAATCTTTCACCATCTTCAGTTTCAAATTCTTTTACTAATTCAGGCATTACTTCTTGTACTTCTTGAGCAATGAAACCAAATTGTTTACCTTGATTTATTGTGTCATCTTTCCAATTATATGATACAGGTCTTAATTGTAATATTTCATTTAAACCATATTGTAAGTCAGTAATATCATTTTTTAACCTACTATCAGATGGATTTGTGCTTGTTAAAGTTCCACCATTAGAATATACCAAACCTGTTCCCAAAGTTGGAATTAATACATTACCCGCAGCGGTTAAATTAAGAACAACACTCGAAGCGTTTCCAAATCTCAAAGGTCCTTGTCCACCATTTGCCCAAGAATACGATATTAGCGTTCCGTCTGAATTTGTTGGAAAAGTTGTTATTGAAAATAAATTTGTATTTGTTCTAATATCAAAAACTCTTGTTGCTGAACTTCCATAATCACCAATGTGAATATCTCCTGATACATTTAATTTTGCACTCGGACTTGTTGTGCCTATTCCAATGTTGCCTCCTGAAGTGATACGCATTACTTCTGAATATGATTCAGAACCTAAAGCACCCGTGTAATTATAAAACAATAATCCACCACCATTTAATGGAGCAAAAGTACTACCACCATTATTTAAGGCTGAAATCATTTGAACTCCACCACCCGAAGCACCATATAAAAATAATTTTGCAACTCCACCGCTTGGGGCAGTTGTTGCGCCTATTCCTACATTTGTACCATTATCAAATATTAAAGAATTACCTAAAGCAGTTGAACCCGTAAATTTAGGTAAGTAATTAGTAGTTCCCGTTCCCGTGATTGGATTGGTTAAAGCATTTTGTTTTCCGTTAAAAGTATTCCAATCTGTAGAACTTAAATATCCGTTTGAACTTGTAGTTGCTTGTGTTATAGAAATAACAGGCGATTTTCCACCCGTTGAACCTAACGGCGCACTTGCTGCTACTGATTCAACTTTATTATTAAATGTAGTCCAATCTGTAGAACTTAAAGCACCATTTGCTGAACTACTTGCGAGACCTAAACTTAAAACTTGAGTAGATAAAGACAATCCATTTGCAGTTCCAATAGTTACTGCATCGTGTAATTGGCTTGTTAAAGCATAAGTATTAGAATCTAAAGAACCATCACCTTTTACGAATTGTGAACTTGTACCACCAAATATAGTTCCTAAAGATTTATTTTTCCATAGTTGAGAACTACTTTCGTAAGTCAATACATCTTTATCAGTTAAAGACGTAAATAATACATCGCTACTTTCTTCAAGTTCTTGCGTGTTTTGAATCTTAACTAATATAGAACCATTACCACCTGCTTTTTTAATTACATAACCAATCAACACCAAATGTGCAGGGCTTGCAGGTTTAGTAGTTGTAAAAGCACCCGCAGTAGTTGACAACCAAAGCAAGTCTCCTTCATTAAAAGCTAAAGTGTTTAAGCCATTTACGATACCACTTGTAGTAATAAAACCATCCGCACCATTTGCTATTGATTCTGTAACAACCCCAACAGTAGCTGCTGAAGTAGTTTCTGATGTTGCATTTGCTAAACTTACACTTGGTAAATTACCCGTAGAACCTGTAACATAAACAACCTGACCATCAGTTAAAGTTGAACCCGTATTATTATGTACTAATATTCTTTGTTCTTGACCTATCTGTAAAGTAGTATCACCATCGCCATCAATTAAAGCAGCAGTTCTATTTGCAGAATCCCAATAAATTGTACCTACACCTGTAGGAGTTGAAGTAGGGGTTGTATCTAAACCTAAAAATCCCGCTGTTAATCCATACTCACCAAGATTAACATTACCTGTAGCACCCGTATAAGGTACTCTTAAATTTAAAGCATCTTGTAAATCTTCTTGGTCAGATAGTGTACCTAATATGTCACCCCATTTAGCAAAAGAAGAACCTTTATTTACATTGATTTCAATTACAGTAGGTGTTATGTTTAAAGTAACTTCATCTGTATTGTCAATTACACTTATATCTACGATTTGGTCGTTTGGTTGTGCAGTAACTTCAATATTATTTACAATTTCAGTTACACCAATAGTAATATCATCACCCATTTTTTTATCTTGTTACTTCGTTAGTAATATTAAACCCACCTTGTACATACGTTTTAACTACTCCACTCGCTAAAGTAATTTGTATGTCATAAACATAATTGTAAACTTCTATGTCTATAATTTGTGTGTTAATTTTAAATTCTCCATTTGTGGCATTTGTAATAGTAATACCTGCAGAAGAAACTGAAGTAAGAGATAAAGCAGCAGCAGTATCTGAATAACATTTGCGTAACTGCATTTTGATAATTGCACCTGTTAAATTAACAACCGTATCGTTAATTTTTAATTGAAAAGCAACCTCATCAAAAGTGTCCCCTTTTATATGTGTAAATTGTAAACTCATTTTTTATCTTTTATTTTATTTAAAAATAGTTGCAGCTTTTTAACATTAACCGCTTTTGGCTTATAAGTTTCTTTTTTTATCATAGTACCCAACTTACAAAATTAGCTTCGCTATCCGGAAACATATCACCATTTGAATTAGTGTTATATTCAGGAAACGTAGCAGTGTTATAACAGATGTAATCTAAAAATCTATTAGTATAGTGTTGAGCCACATCACGTTCTTTTTCAATCAAGAAATCTACTTCATTCTTTTCAACGTTTGTACTATTCTCACTATTGTGTTTATATACACCTTTATTAGCTATTGTATAAGCCGAATAAGGCAAATATTCTACCATAGCCCAATGTATTACCATCGGTTTGATATACTTGCTTAAAAGCGTTGTATATGGACTTGCTAAAGTACCTGCTACGATGTCATCGTTTATTTTATCATATAGTTTAGTTCCTAAATAGTTTTGAATATGAATATCCTGTGCTATTTTTACAAACTGAATGAATTTATCCGTGTCAACGTTTCCATTCATTACTGTGTATTTAACTATATCTTCTCTTGTTACGAATAAAGCTTGCATATTAAGATAATTGTAGGTTATTAATTCTTTTACCACTTAATTGCAAAGAAACTAAAGCACGAGAAACGTTTAAGTCTTTTGCACAATCACCAATGCTTTGATAGTGTTTATTAGTAATTCCGCAATATATATTTTTCATTCTTTTTTTAATTGCTTCAATTGGTTTATATCCTTTCATTCTTTCTTTTATTTTTAAAACATTTTCTTCAGTATGTTTTTTCCCTGTAAATCCAAAACCACCGCTAACCGTATCTATATGATTTAAACCTATATTTACAGAATCATAATATCTAATATATATACTTTCCATTTTATCTTTTTCGTGCTTACTATCTGATAAAAATAATATTTCTATTTTATGATTTTCTAAACCATACTTTCTTATAGAAGAATACAATTTTAAATTTTTAGTTTTAGAACGATATTTATGTTCAATCATTCTTCTATCTATATTTGAAGATTGACCAATATAAACTTTATTAGATGGAGATGTTATTTTATATATACCTGATTCTGCCATATTTATAATTATTTAGGTAAAAAACCTTGATTAGGCATATCAATTGGTTTTTGATACACTAATGGGTTATTTGTTGGTAAAATCTCTCCTTCTTTTCTTGCTTGTGCAGGTGTAATTTCTTGTGATAAAGGACTATTTACATCTGCTTTTTTACGATAAGTTTCACGTGTCCAAAAATGGTGACAAGCTCCTCCTCCTTTATATAAGAATACATCATAAGTATCTGCTCCTTCAGGGCCCCATCCTTCATTAACTTTTGATTGACTCATTCGCATTATATCTTCCTTTCTATATAGTTTATCAGCTGATAGCATTTTAACGCAAAATGGTCTGCTATTTTCACTTACATTGCCACTATATCTATAACGAGACTTAAATAATACTCCATCTTGTTCAGATTTTGCATTAGGATTTGCTACACCTGTACTTACAAAATTCCAAACTTTAGATAATAAAGATTTTTTAGGATTGTTTAATGCTTCTAATTCAGCATCTAATTTAGCTTCATCTTCATAACTAACTTCCCTTGCATCAATTAACTCCCATTCGTTTAAATCAATTTCTTCACCAAAAGAATCTAAATCAATAGCGTCTAAATGTGAACTCATCTTTACACCTGTTTCTTCTTCAGTAGTTTCTGCATTCATTCCTGAAGCATCTACAAATTCTAATGGCTGAATAGTTTTAAAGTATAGTTTTAAGCTAATATCATTTACTGCTAAAATTTCATCAATAGCATTAATCAATTCAAGTTGGTAAGGTTTAATTACAATATTGTCGAATAACAAAGTAGCCGTTTTAATTTCGTCTGCATTATTACCTAATCCACCGCCTGTATCACGAATACCCAAAAGCATAGGCGAAGTAACTCTATGCCCTACAATTAACTTTTCAAAACATTCTTTAGATAAATATTCATAATGTGCAGGTGCATCATTCAAAGGTATATCTTCTACTGTAGTTTTACTTTCTGCATTAGCATTAAAAGCTACAATTACTTTTTCACCTCTTGAACCTGTGATTTTACTTAATACGTCACGTTTGATTTTGTCACGCATTTCTTCAGAAGGAATACCATTATTGAAGTTGATTACTTTAGTACCACTAAATCCGTTTTGAACATCATTAATTAAGTAATCAGAAACTTCTTCTTCTAATTTAGCATAAGGTAAAGCACCTGAATAATCAATAGGTGTGTAATAATGAAATCCACTAACATAAGGATGTACCACATACATTTCAACTTCATTACCATTTCCGAATCCAAACGCAGGAATTCTTTTAGCTTGTTCAGAAGGTTTCTTTTTAGTCCAATCAGGGTAATAGTACCAAGCTTCAATTTCTCCTTTGTCATTGCATTTTTCTGCTCTTAATGTATTCATTGGGAAATGGTCAATAGATTTAACTTTGCCTTTTTCCATTACAACTTGCATTGCACCCATTCCGAGCATTTTTCGCTCCATAGCTACTTTCTTCAGCATATCACCTTTTATGATACTACGCATCTGTGCATATTCATTAGGTTTACGATTAGAATCTAATGCATCCAATCCTTTACCATAAATCATATTGGTAACACCTGTTATAATAGCGTTATTTGTTGCTGAATATAGATACCTATCAATTAAGTATTGAAAGTAGTTATTGTCTACACCATATTCAATATAGTCAGACTTTTTGTTTTCTTGAATTACAGGACTTGTATAAGCCGATAATTGAACAATTGATATATTACTCATAAATTATAAAATCGTTGTTTGTAGCGTGTGCTACATATTCATCCTTGTTTACTGTGTAATCTTTTAATACTTGATTTGTACAAAAAACTTTATCTTTATATACAACCTCAACACCGTTTTTAATAGTAAGATTGTAAAATGTATTTTCTTTTAAATCAAATACTTTTGAAGTAGATAAATAATAAGAATCTAATGTAAACGTTGCTGAAATAGTTTGTATTTCGTTTGTCGTTTCATTTCTTAATATTATTGTATCTGCTCCGTAACTTCTTGGTATGAATTTCAAAGTTTGAGCAGTTCCTTGCTCTTTTAAAATAATCATATATTTTTTTATTTATAAATACAATAAATAGAAAATTGTTTTAAAAAAAGTGTATAAACAAAAAAGGAGCAACCGAAGTCACTCCCTTTCCAATCAAAAAAACAAACAATTATGATCCTGAAACTACTGTAAATCCTGCAGATGTTAAAGTAGTAGTCAAGAAGTTTGCAGGTACAGGCTCTTGTCCTGATAATGTCAAAGTATATCCTGACAAATCACCCATAGCAGCACCTGTTACAATTGTACCGCCTGATACTTCCATACCGTGTTCTAAACCACACAAGAATAAGTTTCCGTTGTTGTCTTCAACTACTACTTGTGGTCTACCATAAGAAAGTAATTTAATTTGTTTGTGGTCTACAATCGACAATTTCTTTAAAGTTAAGTTCAAAGTTTGTTCAAAGAATGTAGTACCATTTTCTCTTGAAGAAGTAATTGCTTGTTCAAATGAACTATTACCTTTCAATTCATATTTGTATGCACTTGGAGTACCTGCAACCGCACTAATAGCATCTGTATTAGTTACGTCATAAGTTACACCTGTCATATCTCCCCAATTTACAAAGTAAACTGCTTTAAGACCACCTACTGCGTCTTTACATTTTTCTGTTCTACCTAAAGCGATTTCACAAGCCATTTTTTATATTTTTATAAGTTAATAAAAAAAAGGGAAGGCATTTTACCTCCCCTTTCATTTTAAAAAAGCTAATTTTTAGTTAGCAGAGTTTGTGATTCCGTAAGTTACAATATCTTCTACGATTCCGTATTGAACTGCAGCAGTAAATCTCATTACTACACGTACATTTTGAGAACCATCAATTGGAGCCATATCAATAACTTGTACCTCATTTTGGTCAGATAACAAACCTGTACCGAAGAATAAGTTAGATTTTTCAGCAGCGATAGCAGTGTTAGAAGCTAATCCGTTTGCAACAAAGATTTTAACACCATCAAAAGATAATGAACCATTGTTAAACCATTGTGTTCCTTGAGCGTTTGTACCATTAGCACCTAATCCTGAAGCACCAAACCCACCTAAAGCACGAACGTAAGCACGAGCGATGTTTTGAGAAACGTATAAGTACAAATCTTCTTTTCCGTAAAGTGAAGCAGGGATTGCATCAACAATCTTACCTAATTCCGCAACAACGTTAGAAGCAGTAACTGTAGTACCTGCAACTTCATTAGCAGTTGGTAAAGCAGCGTCTAAAGCTAACAAAGTAGCCAATCCGTTAAATTCACCTGCATTAGCAGTTACACCTTTCCAAATGTTTTGTTCAGTTTTTTCAGCAACTTTAGCAGCAACGTGTGAAATCAAATAATCAGCAAAGCTTGGAGGCAATGAATCAAAAGCAGAATATCCCATAGATACAGCTTCCCAAGTTGCGTGAAAATCTTTTTTACACAATTGTAAATTCACTTGAAATTCTTCAGGTTGAATAATTCTTTCGCTTAATGTTACAGTAGATGTAGCAGAAAAATCACAAGTAGCATCTTTTACGATAGCATCAGTAGCAATTTTTTGAATTACAGATTTATACTTAACATTAGGCATTACCTCAATCCCACCATTTTCAATAGTAGAAGCAGATAATAAAGCAGCAGAGATATATTTAGAAGCAAATTCTCCTGCATAAGTGGTAGTAATACTTGTAGTAGTAGCCATTTTTATTTATTTAGTTTATTATTATTAATTAAAAAGTTTTGCCATTACTCTATCTTGAGTAGTTAATTGGCGATTAGATGCAAATTTTTGAACTTGTGGAGCTTTTACTTCAGGTGAATGTGTTAATGGTTCAACACTTAATTCAACTTCTTTAGATTTTAAATCCTCATCAGTTTTGTCTTCTTCATCTGCAGAAAGTTTTACACCTTTTAATTCAGCAATTTCATTTCTTAATTTTTCAATTTCAGAAAAGAACATTTCTTTAGTGATTGATTCAACAATCTTTTTAGGTGTAGCTTCAGCATTAGCTTCAACAACAACCTCTTCTTCAGCAGGAGAAGCAACTTCTTCTTCAGCTTCAGGCATTTCTTCTTCAGGCATTTCAATAGCTGCAATAATTCCTTCAACGTCTACCTTTAGGATGTTACCATCTTCAAGTTTGTATTCGCCAACAGGTACTGCAATTCTATCTTCCTCGTTAACTATAAAAACAGCCATATCCATTTCAAAAGCTTCAGCTTCTAAAACAGTACCGTTCTCAAGTTTCATTTGGGCAAGTTTCACTTCCATTCCCAAAAGAGTTTTGATTTCATTTAAAACACTCATATTATTTTTATATTAATATTAATATCTTTATAATAAAATAAAAAAAGTTTGTTATAAATTAATTATATTTGTTGTTATAATTTTGAGTTATGAAAAAATGTACAAGATGCAAAATTGAAAAATCTTTTGATGAATTTTCAAAAGACAAAAATAAAAAAGATGGATTGCAATATAAATGTAAACTTTGCAATAGAGAATATGCTAAAAATTATTATGTAAATAATAAAGAAAATTTATTGGATTATAGTTCTAATTATAGAAATAATAATAAAGAGTATTTTTCTAAATATAGAGAAAACAACAAAGAAAAAATAAAGAAAAAAACAAGAGAATATTTAAAAAATAGAAAAAAAACTGATTCACTATTTAAGTTCACTTGCAATACAAGAAGTTTAATTAGTAATTCTTTTAAACGTGGTAATAATCAATTTAGAAAAGATTCTAAATCAGAATCCATATTAGGGTGTACAATAGAAGAATTTAAAATTCATTTAGAAAATCAATTTACAGAATGTATGAATTGGAGTAATCAAGGTCTTTGGCATTTAGACCACATTAAACCAATTTCTTTAGCGACAACAGAAGAAGAAGTAATACAACTTAATCATTATACTAATTTTCAGCCATTATGGGCAGTAGATAACATTTTAAAAAGAAATAAGTATTAAAAAGGGTAGCTATTAAACTACCCTTATATATTTATCCGTTACTTCTAACAATAGTTTTTACGCCATCTACTACAGTGATAGTAGCACCACCTTGTGATACAGTTGAACCAATTCCTTGTTCTTGTAATTCTCCTGTGCAGTTTTCAATTGCATACTTGCCATCTTTTCCAAGACAACCTCTTTTACCACCTTTCGGACTTGTAGATTTACCCATTATTTTATATATTATGTTTAACAATTATTTCTTTTATTTTGTTTATTAATTCTTCTTCTTGTTCTTTTTGCAAACTCATTTCTAATTTATCAGCAAACATTCCTTCAATAGAAAATCCTTTTACCTTACCTGTTTTTACAAAGTCATTCCAAATTGTATCGTTGTTTACTTTCATTGAAACCATCCAAGTACCTACTGAAGCATTTAAACCATATTTTTTAGATTTATCCATTTCAGTATCTTCTACAATCCAAGATTCAACTACAGACAAATCAGAAACTTTTTGTTCGTGTTCTAATGTAGCATTGTTTTGGTTGCTATTCATTAAAAATAATTCACTTGCTTTTCTTACTGTAGCATCTGAAAAGAAAATGTAATACTCGTCATCACCATTTCTTCTGTAGATGTTTTTATTTGGAATCAAAGCTGCACCCATTAAGATACGTTTTTCATCATCTACTTTAGCTAATTGCAATTGTTGGTTAAGTGCTATAAAATTTTCTTCTATTGCAGGAAACTCTACTACAGAAATAGCATCAACACCTGCTAAATCTTCTTTTTCGTCTATAATTAATTCTACTATTCGCATTTTATTTTTATTTATAAATTAAATTATTTGGTTTTTGTTAATTTCCTATTGTAGCAGTCTTCACAATATTTCTATCTAAACTTTGAGCAGTAGTTACATCGTTACTTACTACATAAGCTTTAACAGGTGCTTGATTGCCTAAACTTTGAGCTATTTGATTTTGACCTGAAGTACCAACTACATTAAATGTAGGAGCAGCAGCTGCTATAGGGTCAGGAGCTGAAGAACCGCCACCACCTACAGATGCTCCACTTGCTGAACCACCACCTAAAGCTTGTAAACCTTTTGCCGTTCCTGCTAAATTCGAAGCAATACCTATACCTGCATTAATTTTATTTAAAGTTATTTCTGCAGCAGCTAAAGCAACACCACCCGGTAATAAAGCATATTTTGTTCTTGCTAAAGCATTTGCAGTTTGTGTGTTAATAATAATTTTAGCAATACCAATGGCTGATTCTGCTAACAAAGCAGCTTTTTGTATTCCTTTATTTTTTTCAAATAGTTTGCTTATTAAAGCTATTCCATTTGATGCTGTATCTAATGTTGCTAATTGTATAGCTTTTTTTGCATCAGCTTCTGCTTTTTCAATAGCTATTTTTTTATCAGATTCCTCTTTAGCTTTAGCCGTAGCTGCTACAGAAGCGTCTGATTGTTTTGCAAAATACTCTAATTCTAATTTATTTAAGTTTTCTTTATGAAGTTTATCTAATTCTTCAGTAGATAAATTAGCAGAAATTAATAAAGCTTTCTTTCTTTCATATTCAGCATTTTCAGCTTCAACTTTTAATTGATTATCTGTTTTGGTAGCATCAAGGTTTTTCTTTTTTATTTCCCTATCTAACTTCTCTATATCTTCTAAATCTTGCCTTGCTTTTTCAGATTGGTCACGTTGCAATTTGTTTTTAGCAGCATCACGTTCTTCTTGTTCTTTATCAAGTACTTTTCTTGCTTCAGCTTCTTCTTTCCGTTTAGCAATTCTTTCATCAGCAGCAGCTTTTGCATCAGCAGTTTCTTGTCGATTAAGCATTTTTCTTTGCTTATTCAACTTTATTCCTATCATTGCATTTTCAGTTTCTGCTTCATTCAATGCAATAGTTAACTCCCTTAATTCCTGCTTCGATTTCTTTTCTGCTTCGCCACCTAATGCTTTCGCTCTTTCTTTTGCTATTCTTAAATCTTCAGCGGCAATCCTAACTTTTTCAGCACTTGATGCTTTTTCTGCTTTTGTTACTTCAGCTAATGCTTTTTTCTTTTCATTAATAGAAGCAGTTTCATCTGTTAATATTTCACGGGATTGTACAAGTAATTTATTTGTTTCAGATTGAACAACTGCTTGTTGTTTTCTCGCTTTATCTACTGCTTGTTGTTGCTTTGTTAAATTATAAATAATTTTAGCTGTAGTACCATCAATAGCATTACCAAGTTGACCAAATGATGTAGAAGCTTCTTTATTTGCTTTCTTCATTGATTCTGCAGCACCTTTAAAATCTAAAGTAATAAACTTATAAGCAGCAGCCGTTACATTTATTAAAGCACGACCCAATCCAAAAATAGCATCTTTAACTTGGTTACCTACACCTTCAACAGCAGCAAATATTGCTTTTAATTCTTTACCACCTGCAATTGAACTTTGGAATGCTTCATAAAGAAATTTTAAACCAACTACAATACCTGTAATGATTAACCCAATAGGGTTAGCTACTAAAGCTAAAAATTGTTTTCCTAATCCTGAAGCAGCACCTTCTGCTCCTTTTATTCCGGGAATTAATGATTCTGCACCTTGTTTTAATTGACCAAATACTTCACCTAATTTAGAACTTTTAGTTACTTCTTCATTTAAGCTACCTGCTTCAGTTTTTACGCCTTTTAAACTTTCTTTTAATTCATTTACTTTTTTAGAAGCATCAGGTATATTAGTGGTAATTTTTAATTCTACTGTTTTTACTTCAGCCATTTTATTTCTCTTTTAATTTGATTAAATCCTTTTGACCAACTATTAGGTAGTTCGTATTTACCTTTAGCTATTTCTATTGTTTCGCTTTGTCCGTAATGTTTGTCTAACATTAACAGATTCAATATTTCTTTTATCATAGTATTCTAAAATCGTTTATTAATTCAAAATCTACTTCACCACTTGTTAAGTCTATTTTCATATTATTAATAATATATCTCTTATCTCGTATTATCAATCTGTTATTTAATTTAATAGAAGTTAATAAGCTAATAGGTAAAACTGCTTTTATATTGTACTTTCTTGACTTTAGATTATATATGTTTTCTAAATAGTCTTTGTAATAATCAACATATAAACTATTAGTAATTGGTATTAGTAACAAACTACTAATTTCTAAACCAAAGTTTAAACTATGATTAATTCCATCTATCAAACTATCTTGACCAAAAGCATTATATGTGGTTATATTTGTAGCAGCACCCGAACCTTTTAAATAAAAGTCACAAGTTTTTAATGAATTATAATCATATAAAATTATTGGTTTAGTTATATATGCTTTATAATCTGTTTTTAAAGCGTAACCAACCTGAAGATTCTGCCCTGTAAATTTATTGAACAGCAAGTTTTCAAAAGGTAATTGAACATTATATTCACTTCCTTCAGAATTCAAATCTGCTTTTAAATCACCATATTCAAATCCGTTATTAGACAAATATTTAACATTCATAAAACTTTCACTTTTTGTATAGTTAAAGTTTATTTTTTTAAATGTTTCTAATTTACTAATATCTACATCGTCTGAAATTATATATTGAGTTATATCTTTTAAATTTCCTACAGTATACCAATCTTCTATTTGTTCAATATTATATATATTTTCTTCATAACTAACACAAGTCAAATTAAACATCTTTAAAATACCACTAAAGAAATCTTCTACTTTAATGTCAGGCATATAAAGTTTTAAATCTAAATTTGAAGTTGTTACTTGTGGTGTATTGCAAACTATATAATTATCATCATCTAAAACAATACCTCTTTCTTCATCTGTATATTCTACTACTACCCAAATTCTTGAAGTAAAAGTTATTGGTGTATCGCTATTTACTGTAATTTTAATTATACCTGTACCAAATGGACTTTCTCCTATAGCATCGTGCAATATTGCACCTGCATTTATTTCAGAAGTAGATGATGTAAAAGGAATTGTATATAATAAAACATCATTTCTATAAACATTAAAATAACATTGAACACCTGAAACATTACAAGTTGGTAAAAAATAAACGTTACAAAAATTAGTTCCACTTAAACCAAAATATTCAAATGTGTTTGCAGTTAAATCAACAGTTATTACATCGTTAACGGGATATTGTCCACCAAAATTATAACTTATAAAATCAACTTGTTCTTCATTACTTTTAGCTACAAATGTTTCCGAATTCTTTAACCATAAAAAAGCGTTTGTAAATCTTTCATCAGTTAAAAAGTCGCCTTCAAATGTAATTCCGTAATTTGTTGCAATAGAATCTAAAACTTTATTAACTCTTAAAGCAGGGAATAGTTCAGAAGTTAATATAGCACCACCTGAAGTAGTAATATTGTCTGTAGTTCCTACGTCAGCCCAAAGTCTATTAGATGTAATTAAAGGGAATTTAACATCATTAGCAATTTCACCACTAACTCTATCAATTACTTCTGAAGAACTATATGGTATTGAATATGGTGTGTAGTCTAATTCAGATAGTTTCTTACCTGCAAACGTATCTTTCAAAGAAACTAAACTACCAAAGAAAGTAATAGTGTAATTTTCAGGAACACCATTTTTAATAGTAGCTTTTTCTAATTGTATATTCCCGTTTCTAAAAGGTATAGTGTCTAATTCAATATAAGCTTTTTTTCTTTGTCTTGCATCATAACCGTTATCAATAGAATTTTCATACCAATGTGAAAAGATAGCGTTATTATGGTCATTAGCAGGTATTGTAAAAGACTGACTGAAGTCTGTATAAACCTTTGAAATATCTGAAGCATTTTGAACTGAACTATTTATAGATATTTTTTCATCATCAAACAATTCAATTCTTCTTGCTACATCATCTATGTAAATATATATTCCTACTGTTACCATTAAATAACGTTATTAATTAAGTTAAATGCGTAATCAAATTCTATTTCGTAATTGATATTCTTATCCATTAAAGAAGTTTTTAATGTGGTTGCTTGTGTTTTAACTTCAACAGGTTTACCATCCAATAAAACAGTTTCACTTAACAACAAATCTTGGATTAAATCTGAATAGTTTTCAGGAACAAATCCCGAACTTAATTTTACTGATTGCTTACCATTAATGTTAAATGATTTGCTTTGCCCTTTAGATGTGTTATAATCAATTGAATCTTGCAGTAAATTAAAGTTACTACCCTTAACATTAATATTATTAGTTTGTGCCTTAAAGAACGTTAAAAACTGCCATCCGCCAAAGCGATTAATAAATGAACAAATTACAGGTGCATATTTAGGTTCACAAATTGGCATAACATTATAAACGTAATCAGTATCGTTATAAGAAATAGTTAATGTATTGCCTTTATTATATTTTGCATTTGTAGTTGTTAAAGGAATTTTAAGCATTCCTTTTGTTTCTGTGTAACCAACTACTACTTCATTACGACCTCTTAAATCTTTATAGGTTGCAGTTATAACATCACCTTCAGCAGGACTTATTAAAACATTAACATAAGGAATAGATTTTGTAATGTCATATCTAATTTCTTTTGTATTATCAGATAATAACATAAAAGTATTTGAAGCATTGGTGTAATTATACCCATCTAAAAATTGAGTATAGCCATTAGTGCCTAAATAAGTTGTAGTGTCTAATAAAGAATATGTACCTACTGAAGTTTCTTTATAGCGTTTAACTTCAACGTTAACCCACATAGTAGTTGAATCAGTTTCTCCTGAAGCATAATTAGGTGCTACGTTGTCAATGTATTCTTTTACAAACGGACTTATATTATAGATATTTTCTATTTGAGTTGAACTTGCAATAGCTTTACTGAATGTATAAGTTGCAGGTGTAGGTGCTGAACCTGTACCATTCCATAATCTTAATTCTATGCGTGAACCTACTTGTGCAGATTCGTTTACTGTTATGAAGTAAGGACTTCTTGAATATATTATCATTTTATTTTATATCTTTTAAATTATAATCTACCATTGTTTCTACATCTTGACCGAATGCCTTCATTAAATCAGTGTCTATGTATTTCTTATATCCTGCTTCAAAAGGTTTAGTAAAAAACAAACTCGGTTTAATTCCTTTGTGAAAAATACTTCGAGTAATAAGATACCCTGTCTGCTGATAACTCATAAACTTCCCACTCTCTTTGTTTCGGAATTGAAAACCTTTCGCTTGTACCCATTTTAATATGCTTTTAGTTAAACCACCTTTTCTACCTGTACCTGAACCAAATCTAAACGGACTTTTAGGTGCTTTTAATGAACTTGATTTACCTCTAACACCTTGGTCTTGGAATTGTCCATATTCAGCCATAGAAAAGCCTACAATTGAATAATTATCTTCGGTTAGTATTTCGCCTTTCAAACTATTATATAGTTCTTTATAAACGTTCTTACCGCCTTTAGATAAATTACTACGTGATTGTTGTATCACATAATCTTTAAAGCGTTTTAATACTTGTTGAACTTCTTTTAATTCCTGTGCCATATTAGCAAATCGTCATATCATTTTGTGCAATCACATTCATAGTAACAGTTACACCTGCAATCTTATTTTCAAATCTGTCTACAAAGTATTCTATACTTGCACCATCCTGCAGTTGGTAACCATCATCAAATAAATCACCACGTCTTAACATTTCAAGTAATCTTGTAGCAACCATTTGTTGTGTATTTAACACATCCTGCTCGTTGTCGTTACCTAAAAAAATATCAGTAGTAGCTTCTTTAGATTCATCTACTATATCCATACACAAAACAGAAATACTATAGTTAAAAGTACTTCCGTTATAAGCTGCTGAATTAATCATTATGTGTGATAAAGGGAATATAGTTTGCTTGTTCAAGTCTACTTTGAATATATCACCAATGGTAACAGTATTTACAAAAGCATCAGCATCTAATTGGTCTTTGATTGCTTGGCTTATTTGGTAAAATCCTTTCATTTATTTTTATTTATTAATTTCATTTCTATTTCGGTTTTTTCTTTTTCAAAAGTCAACCAAGTTAAACTTTGGTGTACGGGTAACTTGGAAACTTCATCAAATCTTCTAACGTTTCCTTGAGCAAGAGCATAGATACTTGAATACCACCCCCAACGTTTTCCAAATTGTGCTTGTTCAGAATATTCTGCACCTCCGGATTCTCCTCCAAATAATTTATCGTACTGCTTAATAAGTCGTTCCCTAAATTGTAAAAAAAAACCATAGCACCTAATACTACATCTAATGGTGCGTGTCTCATTACATCAGCATATGTAATAGAACCTTGATATTGTTCTATCTCGTATTTATTTCCTAACTTATTTGTAATTGGTCTATATAATACAGCCATTGCATTATGCATAGTATCCCAATCAGTAATGTAATTGTCTAAATCCATATATTCGCCTGTAGACATATCGTCAAGGTTAGGTATAAATCCAAACTCTACACCACCCATTTTAAAGCGTTGTATGAACCTGTTTTCTTTGTTGAATAGATTATTAATGTTAGCAGTAATTTCAGCAACATCCTTGTATCTGATTTGAGCCACATCTTTTAAATCTATACCACAAAACAATTGCACCATTTTCTGCTGCAAGAATTCCGATTCTTCATTGTCTTTTGCAATAGCTAAAAACTTTTGATACTGCACCAACTTTATTTCTGATAGTGAAGTTGGTATTTTTAATTCTATCTTCATTGTTGTTTTTTTCTTTATTAATAAATATTTTACATTATTGTATTAAGCACAAAAAAAGGCAGCCATTTCTGACCACCTCTTTAACCAACATATTTAAAACCTAATCTTCATCTGCTCGTTCACATTGTTTATCACAATATGTTTTTTCGCAAGGTTCGCCGCAATACCTGCATTCATTTTCAGGGTATTCGTTTTGATAGTCGTAGTATTCCATTTCTTATTTGTTTAATGTTACAGCAAATATATAAAATTTAATTATATAACCTTAAAATATTTTTTTATTTTAATGCTATACCCTTAAATATTCTTCAGCTACCATATACATCTTTTGCATCTTCTTTATCTCACCAATGTTTCTTGGTAGGTTAATTGATACCTCAACACCTTTAACGTGGTGGATGTAACATTGAATAGTTGCTATGATTTGTGCGTATGTCATTTAGTAAACGTAATAAGTTCCTTTGTTTGGGTTTTCTAATTGTGATGTCATAGCGTAACGCATTGCATCTATAGCGTGATTGTATGCATCAATAGGTCTATTTAGTTTGTTACCTTGTTTGTCAGTCATCCAAATGTAATTTCTTAATTCATTAATTAGATTCTTGCTTCTTGATGTAACGTAAACTTTATTCTGATTGATTAAATTCAAGCCATATACGATACTATCTCTACCTTTGCTAACTGGTAACACATTGTGACCATAACTATTTAATTCAGCTATTGATTTAGGCTCTGCACTATCAGCATAAATTATGTCTTGTACTCCATTTGTTTTAAGCAAGTCACTAATATCTGAATTCAGCAATCCCTTTTGGTAAATCAATTCATCAAATATGTATGCATCATTGTATTTGTACATTGCTATTAATGATGTAGGGTCGTTTGAGTAACCCCAATCCATTCCATAACATAACAGCCTTGCTTCTGTAGGTAAGTTAATCTCTTGCCAATCAGGAATACATACACCTTCCAAAGAACCTGTTAAACCTAATCCGTATACCTGCCACCAATTAGCCCAATATGCAGAAGTTTCTGCTTTAACCTTTGCTGATTCAATTTCTTTTACAATCGTTTCAGGTAATGCTTCATTATCTAAATAGGTTAGTGTAATAAAATCTACATCATCTTGGTTTATAATTTCCCTATCTACCCAAAATAAGCTTGAAGGGTTGTAGTCTAACCAGATCTCTCCACTTGTTCTAATAGCTAATTGATAGTAAGAGTCAAAGTCTACATTGTTACACTCGTTAACATATAAAACATTTCTTCTTGCTCCACGTAATTTATCAGGTTGGTCTACAGAAAAGAATTCTATATAAGCACCATTGCCGAATGTATACTTAAGTGTTGACTTGTTAAATTGGTTATCATTGTACCTACCTAAAGCCATCATTATTTTTAAGAAGTCTTTTAACGCACCCCTTCTTAAATGTGGTATAGATTCAGATACTACACTTATCTCTAAATTAGGTGTCTTAATTGCTCTATCTATCAGTATAGGCAAAATGGAAAAGGTTTTAGAAGCGGATGTACCACCTCTAACCACCTTTATCCTTTTCTGTAGCCTTAATAACTTCTTTAGTGCAGTAGTTACTATAAATTCCATTATCGTTTATTACAAGTCACCTAAATCGTTTAAATCGAATATAGGCTGTTCAGTTGTTAGGGTTACATCTTTTGTTTCTCTTGGTTTACCTGCGTAGTAGTTGTAGAATAATTGAGTGAATTTAAAGTCACCCTTTTCTAATCCTTTTTCTAATGCAGCAAATGCTAATGGTTCTAATGGTGATAGTTTTTCTATCAAAGCTATTTCTTCTGCTTTTGGTTTTCTACCTGCACCTTCACGTTTGCCACCTGCTTTACTTTTATTTTCCATTTGAAATAATTTGTTTATTCAGAATGATAATAAATAATTGTTATAGTTGTTTAAAGGTTACTTGTACCTAAATCAATTCCTTTTAAATACATTTCTGTAAGTTGTTGCTTTTCTATTTCTTTAGCTTGTTTAAAAATTTTATCTGCTTTATTCCATTGTTCTTCTGTTATATTTGTAAATAACATATTTAACTCTAATCCCAACCATTCTACTGCTGTTTGTTTCATAATTAATTATTTTGATTTGATATAAATTCATATTCATCTTTGTATTTCTGCAATCCATTTGGTCTGTTATTCAAAGCTAAAGATAATGAAGAACGATTTAAACCCGTTTCCCTGCACAGTTGAATCATTCCACTAAATACTTTACCATCAGACTTTCTTCTTATTGGTTTCATTCTATGTGATTGTTCTTTCTGCATCTTTAAACTTTTATCAGATAGTTCTACAAAGTCAAGTACTTTCTTTTTGTTTTTGTAATCGTTACCTTGTTTGATCTGGTTTAAATTGTAGTAATCTATTTCATCCCATTTAGGTTTAGGTAAATCCCATAGGTAAGATGTATTATCGTTTCTTAAAATTTCTATTATTTCTGTTATCTTCATAACTTTTCTATTTCTTGTTTAACTTCTTGCCAATATACTTTTTTAGGGTCAATATCAATAAAAGTATTAATTATCTTATCAGCAACTATTAATGCACATTTCTTTAATTGATTATCATACACTATAGGGTGAATGAAATCTTTGTTTAATAAATTATCAAACATACTATATAATTCATTTGCATATTCTTTTGGTGTCATAATATTAAAGTCTAATGTTTTTATTCATTGAGTAGAATGCTTCTAATCGTAAAGTGATTAATTCGTGTTGTTCAGTTCCTTTAGTAGCTTCTAATAGGTTGTTTAGGTTTTCAATTATTTTGAATTCGTATCTTGGTTGATTCAATTGCTTTTCTAAATCGTGCAGCTTCTTCTTAAAGATGTCTTCTTGTGATAATTCTTGTTCTACTTCACCACCCAGTAGTTTTAATATTAAATTCTTACAATCTAATATCTTTGGGTTGTATGTTTCATATACTTGAAAGTTCTTTAATGAATGTACTACTGTAGCGTGATTCATTTCAAAGTCTGATGCTATAGATTGTAAGCTTCTTTTCTTATATAGTTTCTTTACCAAGTAGAAGTATAATGCACGTGCTTCTATTATTTCTCGCTTCCTGCTTTGTTCAGTAATATCTACTCTTAATTCTTTAAAGATTAGTTCTTTTATTTGATTCTCCATTTTGTTTATATATTTAATTATAGAATTCCACGTAACACATACTGGTTTAAATCTACTGCTTCATTTTGAAAGAAGTATTTGTAATTTGCTATACCTTGTTCAAGTTTGTCTTTACCTTTTTGGTAAAAGTCATCACTACATTCAAAGATTCCAATGTCTAAACTACCTTTGTCAATACATACAAATATAAATTCATCTACTCCAAACATTTCTTTATACATATAAGCTTGTAAGTCATAACTATATTTGTCTGCTGAATATCTAAATTCATTTAATCCTGTAGTAGTTTTTAAATCTATTATTTGATTGCCTCTTAAAATATCTGCTTTGGCTCTAAATGGTATTCCATCTATCATAGCTACTTCAGGTATTTCAAATTCTGCACCCATAAAGTAACTTGTGGCTTCATTGTTCTTTAGTATTGCATCTGCTAATCTTTCAGCATCTCTTAACTCGTTTGTAGTGTAAACGTTTTGTTTTTCTTCTACTGCAAGTTTATATTCTTTTGCTGCTTTAGTTTTGCAATCTACAAATGTAAAGTCATCTATCTTATTAGGTTCAAGTATCAATGTATGGAATAGTTTACCATCTCTTAATGGCTGTGTTTCTGCTTGACCATATTTTGTTACATACTTATATGTTTTAGGTGATTTAAGCACCATCTTTAGACTTGAAGATGATAATGCTTGTTTTCCTAAATAACCATAGTAGAAGTCATCATCGTACATATTATCTAATAGTTCCTGTTTGTCCCAGATCTTGTTGTCGAATGTTTTAATTTTTTCTTGCATCTTGTATAATTAAGTCGTAAATATAATAGTGTGTTTGTATATCTCTTTCGGTTGAATCTATCATTGCCATAAATTGGTCATCATTTAATTGTGCGTTGAAGTATTCGTGGTATATCCATTGCAAGTCACGCTCAAGTGATTGTATCTTGCTAAATATTTTTATTGTTGCATCTTCATTCATTGTCTTGGTCAAGGTTTAGTATTACATCTATTTCGTTTGTAAAGTATGCTGATTGCATCCAGTCGTGTTCTAAAGCTGATAGTACTGCTTTTAGTTTAAGTGCTGCGTAATCGTTTTCTAATGTTTCTAAAACGTAGATTACATTTTCTAATTCTGTTTTGATTTCTTGCTTTGTCATAATGTTTGGTTTTAATGTTTAAGCAAATATAAACAACTTATTTACATAGTGCAAGTATTAACATAATTTTAACAAAAAAAAGAGTAGCTAATTGCTACCCTCTAATTTTAGTTTTATAATCTTTCTATATACTGCATTTACTCTTTCGCTATTCAATCCTCTATTGTAATTGAATTTCATTACTCTTTGGATTCTTTGTAGTGGTGATTGTTTCATATCTATAGTCTTTTAAGTTTTTCTAAATTTTCGTAAGTTCTTTTTATCCATTTTGTAAATTCTTCTTCAGTATTATTATTTTTAGATATGTTACACATCTTACAACAAGAAACTGAATTTTCTTTTGTATATCCTTTTACATTGTCTACCCTATCTACACCATTATATGTAACATTATAATAATTTTTTGAATATACATTACTCGGTTCTATTCCGCAATAATAACAATTACCTTTTAGTAGTTCAATAAAATCTTCAAATTTAAAATCAAATATTTTATTTCTTTTTACTGCTCCACTTTGATAGGATTGATATATATGAAAATATCCTGCATCAGGTTTAGCCATCTTATGTCTTGATGTTCTTGAGTTAATAGCATTTGATATTGCTTTTATACATCCACAAGATTTTGTTTTTTCACTTGTTAATTGTCCTGTAGGAACTATTGTTTTTTTACCACAATCACATAAACATTCCCAATATCTTTTTTTATATTTTTTATTATTATGTGTTGGAGATAAAACCGTTAAATGATTAAACTTTAAACCAATTAGATTTTCTTGTTTTGCTCCCATTGTTGTTTTATTTTGTAAAGGTAAAGAGTAAAATCCATACTTTCTTCAATTGCGTGTTCTACCCATTGACCAAAATCTAAATCTTCACGATCTAATGTAGTATTGTATTTCTGTATTCCTACTTCACTACGTTGTTTAAATTTATTAATTACTGATTGAACTACACTATCTTTTACTTGTGCTTCAATCCATTGTGACATTGTATCTTTTACTTTCATATCAATTTGCTTTGGTTAACATATAATTCCATTATTTTTTTTGTTGCTTCATATTCGCTAAACTCTACCTTCTTATTATTTTCTTTTAGATAAATTATATTCTTGTAATCACTTGGAATGTATTTAACTATGTAGAATCTTTTGTTAGTGTTTGCTTCTAATGAATAAGCTACGTTTCTTTTAACACAATACACCATAGCATTTACCTGTGTGTAATGTGGCGAGTAGATTTCTATTTTCTTTTTAGCCATCTATTCTTAAAAATTCAGCTTGACCATATTCTAAAAACCATTCACGATTCTCTTTGTACTTTTCAATAACTGCGTTAATCATTACAAGTTCATCCAAATCTGAAGTAGTTAATTTTATAACTATGTCTTCAATGCTGTTTAGAATGTTTGTAGTCATTTCTGCATCAGCGTTATATATCTTTCTGTATTCATCGAAAACAGTTGTTTCGAGCTGACTATTCACTTTGTTAAGTAAATGCTTTAAAGCACCGTTATATTGCTTTGTGTAACGTAAATTTTCATTACATTCTAATAAAAGCTGTGATAGTAGTACACTTTTTAAATATTCTAATTGTATTGGATTATTTTTCATCTGTAAATATTATTAAATAATTATTAGGAACTATTGCGACTTCTTTTTCTTCAAGGTAAAGAACAGTTTTATCTTCATCTTTTTCTGCTCTTGTTAAATGTATCTTTTGAATTAATTGTTCGTTGTAATATATTTTTGCGTATTTCATAATTTTAATGCTTGGTTAATTTCTAAATATGCTACTTCTTTTTCTATTCGTTGTGTGTTGTAGAATTGCGTTGTAGCAGGATTCTTTGTGTTTGTTTCAAATGTTGGTTCTATCTTATGTAGGTTAAAGCTGAATACTCCTTTTGGTGTTGAATTTATATAAATTGGAATATCTAAATGCTTTTCACATTCTTCTATCATTGCAATATATTTCTTCTTTTCAAGTAGAAGTGTATCAAAGTGTCGTGTCCTACATTTTAGCTCTATTCGATGTCCTGTGGCAGGACTATAACAATCCCACCTTGACATCTGATTTTTAGACTTAACTAAATCAAAGTAAACATTTTCCTTGAGATAGTTAAATAAATCTATTTCTTTCCAATTATTCATTTACTTGGTATTCGTTAAATACCTTTCTCAAATCATTGATAATATCCCTCCAACAAGAAGCACAATTGCTATCATCTAATTTTACTTCAAATACTCTAAAGTAAATAGATTGAATCTGCCATTGCTCATTTGGTGTTAAACTGCCTTTCTTTGGTGAAACAAAAGGTTTTAAAGCTTCATAGTCTGATTCAGTTAAGCAATTAACTTTTCTTCTATATGGAATTAAGTTATTTAGTTTTGCTTTTCGTTCTTCGCAACCACAATCTAAACCTGTTGCTTTGCTAAATGTTTCTACTACTTTTTTAATTCCTGTGGCTTCGGTGATTTTTTCAATCGTATCACCAAGTCCTTGTGATGGTTTTTTTGTTCTTGCTTTTGCCATAATTAATAAATTGAGTTATAATCGTTTTCTATGTAATCAGTATAATCTTTTTGAAATTTATCCTTCAAAATAATCTTATAGTTTTTAATTGAATTGAATATTGAAATCAAACTAATGTTAGTTTCTTTAGCTATATCACGCATAGATAAATCTGTGTCCCTGTATAGCTTGAATAGTTTTCTATCGTACCAATCCCAATTTTTTATTTCTTCATCTATCAGCATACATATATCGTTATATGCTTTGTGTTCTTCTATATTTGAATCGTCAAATAATTCCCAACACCCATCAAAAGAAACTTTGTTAATCTTTTTCTTTTTGTTGTAGTATTGATAAAATAAAGAACGTAGTGTGAAATAAACGTAACCCTTTCGAACTTCTCCATTAGCATCTAAAAGCTTTTCAGCATCAGCATACTTCCACAAAGCTATATATGTTTCTTGTACAATATCTTGTGCGTAATCATATTCCCCAAATGATTGAACTACTTTAATCCAATCTTGATGATATTCTGCTACTTTAGCTAACCATTGATTATTCATAGGTTGTCCAAACTATTGTAAAACATATTACACCTAAAAGAACCTGAATAGTGTGTTCTGTTACACCGTCTTCTTCTTCACCATCGTAAAGCCATCCAACCATAAAACCAATAATAGGGTTTATAATTAATTCTCCACCATACTTCTGAATCATCATTAGGACAATCCAACAAACTGCTGCAATAGCAAATAAAATTGTAATCATATAAATAGTTTAAATTAATAATCAATTCTTCTTTTCCGATTATCTTTAATTTACTACTTTATATAGGACGGATTAGCCGTTTTACTAATTTATTTTTTATAGGTATAATTTTGCATCTATTACACCAAACTTTTTTTCTACTTCTACAGGTCTAACTTGAAAATTAACATAAACGTGAGTTAAATTTTCATCCTTCTTGTACATATTCTTAACTGCATCAGCTACATCTGTAAAATGTAATTCGTTTTCTAATTCAATTAAGTCTTCTATTTGTTCTAACTTCAAAAGTACATCTTGCACAAAAGAAAACATAACTTTATTATCACAGAATACTAATCCTGTTCTTGATGCTGTATTTTTTAATTCCTGAATTTGGTTTTTAATAGTTGTTTTCATTTTGTAAATATATAAAAAAGTTATTAACAATGTATAAAGCTAAAAATATGTTCAATTATTGGTAACGTCCAACCATCGCCTAAAAGACTACCTGCGTGTTTAGTTGATAGTATGTCACAATAGTCATCAGTAAAACCTTGTAGTCTGCACATTTCTATTTTATTTGGTAACCTACTTTCTTTACTTGATTCGTAAATAATCTGCATCATTCCCATTCTATACCTTTTTTCGTATTTGTCAAAATCTAATGCAGGTTTTTTAGTGTAATATCCTTCTAACAAACATAAACTTTTATCTCTATCTACAAATCCACTTGTGATAATATCTTTAAACATTATTGCTCTATCTTTTGGTTGTGGTATATCGGTCATAATATCGCCAAACATACCATCTTCTTTTGTCCTAATGTTACTCCAATAATATCTATCTCTTAATTGTGCAGTTACCAAGCTACTATTTATTCTTACGGGATATACACCTAAAGCTCTTGACATAATACCTACGTCTTCTTTTCTTGCACTACCTACATTTTCTTGAAGAAATAGCACATCAGGATTTAAAGATTTTATATGTTCTAATATTTCAACAAATGTAAAGAACAAACTTGACTTCTTGCCATTTATACCTGCACGTTTTCCTGCTGCAGATAAATCTTGACAAGGTGAACCTGACAAAACTAAATCAATACTTTTCCAATCTATATCCCATTCTCTCCATTTAGTAACGTCACCAACTTGTATCGTATCAGGAAAATGGTGTTGTGTTAATTCAATAGCGTATGGTTTAATTTCGCTTGAATAATATTTTTCTACTTTGATACCTACATTTTCTAATGCTTGGCGTCCTGTATTCATTCCGTTAAATAATGATAGTACATTCATAATTAAAATACTCCTTTCAATGGGTCGTAAACTGCTCCCTCTACTTGTGGTAACCCAAAGTTGTTTACTTTGAAAGAGAAAGTTTCAAATGATGCGTTTCTACTTCTTTTGCAGCTTACAGTTACCAAGTCTTTGTTTACTGTGTTAAGTTCTAATTGTATTTGCGTTTCAGTTTTCTTTTCTAAAAATGAACCTAAATGTCCTGTAGGTTTATCTGAACCAAAGTTACTGTGAATAACTGTTATAATGTGGCAATTCAATTCTTTTGACCACTTCATTAATTTCTGCACTACTGCATTTGATTCTTCAATATTGTTTACATCACTACATAAATCCGCTACACCATCTATAATTACTAAACCTACATCTTTACCTTCTAATTTGTCATACAAGTACCATTCTATAAATTGTATGCGTTCTTTAAATCCTAATTGACGTAGTGCAAAAGTATGGTATTTCTTTGTGTCTATTTCAGTCATATCAATTGGTCTTCTGAAAACCATTTGAGCGTGAAAGTTTCCTTGTTCAGTGTCAAAATGTATCAGGTGTTTTCCGTTGCTATAACCTTGTAATTCTCCACCAAATGCATCAAGTCTACCTTTCATATATACAGCACTTAAAAGTGAAATAAAGAATGTCTTTTTGCTTTTAGGTGGTGCTTGTACAAAGCTGAAGTTTCCGTATGTTCCTAATGGTAATGGAAATTCTTTTACACCATCTTTTGTTTCATATGTTTTTGTACCTAAAGATAAAGCAGGTTCAGGATGTTCTATTTTTTGTGTTGGGTCTATTCTTAATTCATCTTCGTACATCTCCATAAGAAGTTGTACTGCATCTTTATCTAATTCCATAATTTGTTTCCTTTTCTAATATTATCTTCTGCCCATAGTGGTTGTAAATTAGTAAAGTGATTTAACCTGATTATTTCTTCTTCAGTTTCAGCTAATGATGATGGGTAAATGTGGTCAATATGCCATTTTCCATAATTATCCCAATTCATTCCTTCTGTAAATTTACTTTCTAAATGTTGCTTCAACTCTATGTAATCACATCCAAGTATTTGTTTTGATTTTGATGTTTTTCTATAACCTTGTCTTGTTATTGATTTTGAAATCAAACTTCTTAAATTACATTGTAGTTTATACAAAGGATTCTTTTCTTTATTAATTTTAGTATTGTTTTTTCTCCATTCTTTTATTCTTTCTTTATTCCTTTCTAAATAATCCTTTCTTACATTTTTACTTTTACAAAAGTATTCTTTTCTGCATAATTTACAGTCAAATGAATAACCATCTTTTTTACTTTTATTTTTATAGAATTATAAGTAATCTTTTTCTTTTTTACAAATAGAACAAATTTTCATATAAAAAAAATATAAAAGGGCAGGTGATATCAAAATCCAACCTGCCCAAATTAATAAATCTAAAAAGGGAGGTCTGAAGTAGCTTCTTCTTTTTGTGCTACATTATCCTTTTTAATAGCTTTAATGTTTCCATCTGTCCAAACTACTGACCCGTTACCGATATAGTTTTTAGCTTTTTTAGCTTCACGCTCTTCTTTAGTTTGTGAATCTGTTAAAGAAACATTTTGACCAAATTGGTTTGCTTCATCGTTAATACCGATAGTGAAGTTATAATAAACTGCTCCATCTTTACCTGCTACAAATTTTTCTTTTGGTAATTTGTCTACTCTTAAACTTACGTTAATTAATGCACCCATAATTATTATTTTTTGATTGTTTACTTTGCCTACTCTATTCAGTTTTCGGCTACCCTGTTTATTATTTATCTATATGAATTAAAAAGCTAATCTTACGTTTTATTGTAGGATACTTATCTATTAACCACATTGTTAATTCATCTTTTTCTGAATCATCAATATGAAATTCTGCATAAGTGTGTATTTTATGTCCTTTAAATATTGTAGCTTTTTGTAAGTGTTCAGGAAGTTCTGACAACTTAATTACTGACCTTGTTATTGATTTCATATCTTATTTGTTTTTAAGTTGTTCTAATCTTTTGTATTCTTTAAACCATTCAGGTATCCATTCGTAAATAGTTTTTTCTCCTTTGTAGTTGTAAGTATAATCAAAGCCAAATTTGCGAAGCATTTTTAACATATCTTCCTCACTATACTTATTCTTGTTTTGTTCCAACACAAAGCTGGTCATTGGTATTAATGTTTTCATCTCTTATTTGTTTTTAAAATTCAAAATATTCTTGATGTTCAATTTT
>ERZ650303.34-NODE-34-length-34025-cov-23.848131_pt1 | contig 34025 bp, 57 predicted proteins | sample MGYA00376239_ERZ650303 | MGnify/ENA primary metagenome ERZ650303 (study PRJEB26733, sample SAMN07839262) | wastewater metagenome | biome: small river; feature: stream; material: water | place: USA: North Carolina | collected 2016-04-05 ... | reverse complement strand
TCAGAACAATAGTATTCAGCACCACCGCCTACTACATATCCGTCATTCATTCCACCACCACAACAAGTGCATTTTCTTGCAAATAATTCTAAATTTTCCATAATAATATTTTATAAAATTGCGTACCCACCTTGTATTTTTTCTTTATCCAATATGACAAACTCTAGGTAATCATCTTGGTCTAGTAAGAGTATTACTTTGCCGTTGTCAAGTGTTGCTTTTTCTAGTTCATCATCATAAAGAGCATATTGCTCAAATAGACTCTCTAATGTGTTTTGTTGCCAACCTCTCTCTTCTATTGGTAGGTCTTCATCAACCTCTAGCATATCTTCGTTTCTCAAATAAAACAAACTTGAAAACTCGCCTATTTCAAAATCCCAATTCCAATCTGATATATCAAATGCTAGTATTTCTTTATCTGAATAGTTTAGAAAAATTGTATCAATAAACTCTGATAACATTGTGTTTTTCTTACACAACTTAAGCAACTCTGATTTAAGAGCTTTTCTACTTTTTGGAAATTCTTTTTCCATAACTATCTTATTTAAAATTTTCTAAATACAATTCCTCACTCTCAATATAATCTCCGCTATCCCATTTGCTTTGAGCGTAGTAGTAAAAAGCATCACTATAAACAATAAACTGCTCTACATCAACTCTCCAATCTTCTACTTCTTGGTCTTCATCATTTAAGTAAATAACACTTCCCGATACATCAATTCTTATACTAGAGATAAACTTGTTACTTTTTATAATAGCTTGTGATTCTTTGATGTTGTACTTATCTTGCTCTGATAAAACAATATCAAGTTTCTCAATCTCGTAGCTTGATGAGTTATCTGTTCTGAATGCGATTTCTTTAATCATACTTTTAGTTTTTAAATTCTTGGTAAAGATATAACTTTATTATTTAATATGCAACTATCTTACTAATATTCTACTATCGCAACTCTTAACGAAGTTGTGTCTTCTTTTTTGTTGGGTATTCCAAAACCAAATACATAGGCATCTGCATCGGGGTAGGCTTCTCTAAATACTTCTTGGCATTTAGCTTCTAGGTAATCATAAGCATTATCCCAAATACCATCTTTGTCAAGTACTTTGTATGCTTTTTTTGGCTTGTGTTTGCTTAATTGTTCATACAATTCACAAGATAAATTTAAAATGTTGTGTATTTGTATTAAGCTATCATCTACCATAAGTGGTATTAATTTTTCTCTGTATTCAAAATTTACTTTTACTTTTTTCATAATTCTACTTCTTGATAATTTGTAATAACGAACTCTAGTCCGCTTTCATCGGGGTTTTCTATTGATTGTTTAATCTCTTCTTCACTTAATCCGTAATAGAAGATTTTATCGTCTGTTTCATCATCTACCACATCGTCATACTCTCTGACAATAAAGTCTCTGAACTCTAATAGGTCGTCTTTCCAATAGCCGTCAATACTAAAATACTTACTCATATTCTTGCATAATTTCAATTAACCCTGCTCTATCTTGAATATCTGCTAAATCTTCAAACGATACATAGTATCTTTTGGTGTCATCTTCTGCTTCAATCACTTCAATGCCTATTCCGTCCACTTTTATAATATGGATATCATAAACATTTCCATTATCTTGGCTTCTAGCTTCAAAATAGTTTTCGTAGTCTCCGTTTTCAATATCCTCTTCTGTTAAGAAGATAAACTCTTTTCTATTTTTTAAAAGTTCTGAATAAGCACCGCTTATATCTTCCTCTAACTTGTAATACCTATCTAAAAATGTGTTCATCACTTTACTTTTTTAATGTTTCTAAATAACCTTGAATGGCTTGTTCGTAGATTGATACTAGAGATTCATTTAGTTTCTCTTCTGCTACTGATATAACTTCTTCATCAAACGGCTCTGTACCAAATTTATTAATAAGTTCCTCTCTGATACTATTAAAGACTTCATCTGCTCCTGTATCTACTTGCCCCTCTAATAATTTTAAGAGGTCTTCGTTATGCAGTATCTCATCACTTGATGAGTAATTAGGGTAATACTTTTCTACAAAATTCCAAATTGCTTTCATAATTTTAAGTTTTAAATTCTTGGTAAAGATAATAATAAGTTTTTAAATACACAACTTTTTATTCAGTAAATGTTGAATTTTGTTCCCACTCATCAACTAAAGTAGCTGGGTCTTGCCAATCGACACTTTCAAAAATATTTACTGCCATATCGTGAGCCGTTATGTTGTTGCTATTACAATACTCTTTTACGTCTTCGTTAGTTTCGATAAAGTCTTTGGCTAGTTCCCAAAATCCTCTGTATCTCCAACCAACACTATCTCCCATAAAATCATCGTCTAGTTCTGAAACATAACAAACTTCTTCTGACTTATCGTGAAAGGCTTGATAATTTTTGTACACATAACCATTGCCTGTGTACTCTTTATTTATCGTGCCGTCTTCTTCAATACTGCCGATTGTTTCGGGGGCGTGGCATTTACCACAAACCCCCTCAAACCACATATCGTGTCTTCCTTGCTCTTTTCCACATTTAGAGCATTGCCAAACATCTTCTTGTCTTGTCATTATTCCAATTCTGATTGTACAAATGCGTAAGCGACTACTAGCTGCTCTTTTGTAGGTATTTCTCCCGTAGCAACTCCGTTTTCATCTACTAGGACTAATGCTTGTTTTTTCTCATAATCTGAAACTTTTTCGTATTTTTCGATTACATACTCTAATTCTAGCAGTTTTCTTTCTTCCTTTGAAAGTGCATCAAGTAAAGTCAATCCTTTGAAAGTCTTTTTTATCCACTTACTTTGAGCAATAACTTGGGTACAAGCATTGTCTATTTCTTCTCGGCTGAACTCTAAAGTCTTTGCTAAAGAAGTCAAACCGCTTTCCTGTAAACTTTGTCTGAACTTATGAATATTATCAATTTTTAATGCTCCTAGAGAGGTATTGTTATTATTCTCGAAATCAATATCATCAATAGTAATAAACCCTTTGTACTTACTACTTTCACATAATCTTGCATTGTAATAAAACTCTTCGCTGAAATTCCCCTTTGTTAGTGTGATATTTCCACATAAATTAAGAGAGGCATTCTCTTTTAAACTTTTTACTACTACTTCTCCGCTGATTGGTGCGATACCATTAAATAAATTTTCCATGATTTTTGTTTTTAAATTGTTGTACAAATGTACAAATTAATTTTTGATTTTTACTAATTTTTTTAATTATTTTTCCAAAAAATATTCCCGAATAAATGTTTTCTGTTTTCGGGGTAAAACTCTTTGATATTAAAAGCTACCCACCAAATTTCTAGTCTCCAAATGTGAAAGACTCTTTCCGATACATTTATCATACTATTATTTTTTTGTGTACTCTTGTACAAATTCTACACAAGCCTGATAAACTTCTTCTTTAGTACATAAGCCGTCCCAACCTTGCTCCTCTGATAAGAAGTCTAGTGTTGCATTCAAGCTATATTGTAGTATATCTGAAATCTCTTCTACCACTTCCATTAACCAATCCCAACTAACGTGAAACAATAGTATAGTGAGTGGTTGTTTTCCCTCTTTGTACCAATAGGTTGAATTAGGGTATTCGGGGTGCGGTTGTGTATAACCTAGAAACGTTGCTAATAACTCGTTATTTTCTTTCATAACTAATAACTCTAAAGTATGTTACTTGGGGGTTAATATCTGCATTGTTTAATTGGTGGACAAACTCTTCTAGGTCTTCCCAAATTAACCCGCTTATCTCTGCTTCCTCGATGAACTCATCATCACTACAAGTAATGTAGTCAAAATCATCATCTACTGCATCTGTCTCGATTGCATAAATTCTTTGTTGTATTATCTTAATCATCTTACTTCTTTTTAAATTGTTCAAACGCTTCTTCTAATGGTAAAAAATTATTATATCCATACGAATACATTTCTTCCATATCTTCCTTACTATACATTTTTGGAGCGTCTTTTATTTTTATTAACCCCTCTTCCCCAATTAGTGCTTCCCTATTATCATCTAATGTTCTTATTGCGTACAAAATTATATCTTCATATTCGTGTAAAGTTACTCCGAAAATAGTACCTACCTCTTTATCCCTAATACTACCATTGTATTGGGTGTTCTCAAACCCCATTAACTCGAACTTCTCTTCATAAGTTGTGTAGGTGTAGCCATAATTTGTTACTTTTACTTTATCCCCTATTTTAAATTTTGCTTTTTCCATTGTTTTAATTTTTAAATTTCACAAATTCTTAACCCGAAGTCTGTCTCTACTAAAACTAATTCATCTTTTTCTCCGTTATGAACCTCGTTCAAAGCGTATTCGTACTCTTCTACTGGGTAGTCCCAAAGCGTCCAATCTAAATGGTCTTCCATATACTCTTGTATCTCTTGCAAAGTAGTTGGTATATTGTCTTCAAACCCTAATCTCTTTGCGTACTCTTGTAATGATATTGCTTCCATAACTTAGTAATCTATCTCGCCATCAATTAAACTTTTTTTGATTAACTCTACCCTTTCCCCCGCTAGAAAAATACGAATTTCGTAATACTCTTCCATATCTTTATTACACTTATCTCCATACCTTAAAAGCGTATGTTCTTGGTAATCAGCAGTTGCTACTTCTAACTCTTGTATTAGGGTTTGCCTATGTTTTTTCTTTAACTCCATAATTATTTCTTTTGTTCGTTATACCATTTTACAAACTCTACACAAGCATTGTGAGTATTGGCTATTTTTATTTTTTCTTTCCACGAATTAATAGATATTACTTCATTACTGATTTCAGTTTTAAATTCTGTAATAGCCACTCGATAGCCTAAACTCTCAATCTTTTCAACTACTTGCATAAGCCAATTCCAATCGGTATCAAAATGCAGTAACTCTAATCTAATACCCCACGCAGTTGTTGGTTGGGTAAACCAATTACCATAAAACCTTTGTGTAGGGTCTGTCTCTTTTTCAAACCCCATAAACTCTGCTAATAGGTTGTTGCTTTCTGTTGTGTTCATCTTTTCTGTTTTTGTTAAGACAAATGTACAATTAAGTTTTTAATTGTGCAAGTTATTTTATAAATAATTTATTACCTATCGAGTAAATAAAATCAAAGGTGTTTCCGTCAACGTTGTTACCATTCAGCTCCCAATTAGGTGTTACTCTAGGGTTATACTTTAATTGGCTACCGTTTGCTCCATAAACCATATCTCTAACTCTTACTTCATCACAAAGTATCCACGCACATACGGTTTTATTACTGCCCTCGAATATTTTTTGGGAGGTCTTTTTACCATTCTTTGCTTGGCAACCTACTAGGTGTAGTTGGCTTTCATCGGGGGAAATATGCTGAACATCTCCATTAGGGTATTGTACTCTCCACTTCATAAAATTCTTTCCTTTGCCTAGATGAAATCTTACTTTAATTCTTTTCATAATGCTTGGTTTTAGATTCAATACAAATATAGTTATTAGTTTTTAATTGTGCAAGTGTTTAGTGAAATATTTTTAAAATAAAATCGGCTTGATAAAAAAACTGCCTTAATCTTCTCGTTGCAATTGCTCATACTCCAAACATACATTACGTATCTCTCTCAAAGTACTCAATGGCATATCTAAATAAGATAACCTATAATCATCTACAATAGAATAGTCTCTGTTATACACTACCACAATAGCGTGGTCTAAATAAAATGCTTCAACATAACTCTCTAAATTACCCCTAGTATCTAGTAGAGGGGAACTTTCTATCTGTACTTCCCCAATAGAGAAGATACCCCATTTACTAACCACCTTTTGAATATCTTGTACTAATAATAGTTTTTTCATTGCTTGTATAATTTATTGTATATAGTAATTCAATCCTTAAAAATCCACTTTTTACCACCTCTTACCACCCTAAAATCAGTGGGAGGGGTTGTCCACCCTCTTATAACCACATGAATATCAGCGACTTAAACCTAAAACTGCACCCAAAGACAACTGCCTTTATAGTCCCCCCACTACTCCGTCTATGCCTCCTGCTTCTATCCACTCGGCTATTCTTTCCTTTGCCCATTGCTCTCTAGCCTTTACGCTAGTTAGTTGTGGTATGCGTTTCCATTCAAAGTTTACTCCCCTTATTTCAAACTTGGTAGAGCCTTTTATCATTTCCCCCTCTAGTTCTAATACTTCTTTTCTAGTTAAATACATTATTATTGCGGTTTTTGTTGGTTGCTGACTTTATTACCCATTGGTTATCATCATCAATTATGTTTTTTACTCCTTTCAAGCAATTCTCCCCCTTACTTGTTACTCTTAAATTGCTTAGGTCTGCAATGTGTTCAGCAGGTATTCCATTTATAAATCCGTAGTGTATAGATATTTTATGGTCTATATGATAGGTATCAAACCCTCTTTTATCTATATACTCTAGGTTGTGTTTATTACCCTCTGTTAGTTTTTTAACTAGCTTTTTATACTCTTGCTTTTGCTCCTTATATGTGGGAGGTTTGATTACCTCTACATCGTGAACATTGGTTAAGGTATATCCGCTATTTTCTATTAACTCTTTGAGCCTATTATCCCACTCTTCTCTACTTGGTTTCATTAGTATTTTTACTTATCCAATACTCTAATAGAGATACCAGTTCATTAAACTTTGCGGTATGCTTTTTTTGTATTCTCCCGCTTCTAACTACATCAGGTCTTCCTGTTAATAGGGTACTTAACCCGCTAAAATTAATTAAGGTCTTTGCCTTGCTTTGATTGTCTTCCATATATTTGGGTACATTATCGGTTATTTGGGTACTATTACCCATATATTTGGCAAAGTTAATACTTATTTTTGAATAAAACAAATTTGTTAAAGATTATTTGCCCCCCTTAATTCTTTGCGAATTTCGCAATTACCCCCATATTAGTTCTTTCAAGGTTTGGTTTGTTACCTCTATCCTACCTGTATAAACTTCAATGGTTAGATAATCTTTCCCTTTATCCCTAGAGGCTTCTTTGTCAAAGGTATCTTCCAACGCTTCTAACTCTTCTAAACTACTTGCTTGGTACACTTCATCAATAGAACTGATTAGTGCGTGAGTGGGGAAAAAATGTATCTCCCCCACTATGATTGTAAACTTTGTCATTATTCCTGTACTTGTTTGATTATTGTATCTATCTCTTTACGCTCTACCTTGTGGCAACCCACTTGGATATACTTCGGGGTTATCTCTTTAACTTCAAAGTCTAAAATCTTTTCGACTGCTTCTGAATTGGATAATCTTTTATGAATACCTAACCCTATTGCTAGAGGTATCTCTATTCCTTGAGAGGTTTGAAAACGTTGGTTTTCTTTGTTGTATCTCAATAGGTCGTACTCTCCCCTAGTATATAGCCTAGACGTTTCAAAGGCTTTCCATTTTTGTACCTCTTCTTTGTGTTTCTTTTTTAGCAGTCGTAACTTTTTAGCCTTGTCTTTTTTGATTGCTTCGGCTTTCGCTTCCATATAGGCAACAACCTCTTCCTTACCTGTAATTGCCCACGCAACGCTTAGAGTTTCGGGTACTGCAATCTCAAACAAAGTGGCGTACTTTTCGGCTCTATATTTTACCCCCTCTAACTCTTGGATATACTTTTCGGGTTTACGTGCCTTTGCTAATTTATCAATGATAAAATTACACTCTCTTTCCCACGCATCAAAATTCTCGTTGTGGCTTCCTATTGGGTTATAGCAATATACAACTTGCTTATGACTACAAGCGTTTCTAACAATACTTTTATGCTTAGAGGTAGTGTTACTATAATCTCTTTCAGTAAACAAAATAACCCCATTGTCTAAATGTTTGGCTATGCAAAAATGTGAGCCGTACGAGTAGATTTTAGCACCTTCAAAATAGAGGTTATACGTTGGAGTTCTAGCTTCGCTTTGTAATTGGTTTGCCCATAAGTGAGCAACATTGTCCGGAGTGTGTACTTTTTTCATTTTATGTATTATTTTTTGATTAGTATTTCGTGTAAATAAACTTCTGCTTCTGAACCCTCTCCATATTGAATAAAGATTGGATAGTCTTCAATATCATCTTCATCAATATAATTAAGGTCTTCTATATAAGTAATTGTATAGTCATTGCCATTGATAAAGTCGGGGTCATTCCATACTAAAGGTATGTTATTTTTTATAGCTTCTTTTAATTCTTGAAATGTTTTCATTTTGTGTGAGTTTTTAAATTATATGTAAATGTAATTCTTTTATTTTTAATATGCAAATTTTTGGGGGTAATTTTTTTATTTTTTTCTTACCCCGAAAACCTTATCCTACTTCCTTATAGAAAGTTTCCCCATTGCTAAACCTAGCCACTACTTCTAACGGCTTACTAACTTGTGTGAATATACGCTCTAACTCTTCTACCATTTGCTTTCTTATTTTAATTACCCACTTTTCAGCGTTTCTACATTGTATTTTAGCCATACCTTGATTATCATTCTGACTTTCAAATTCATAAGTTAAGTCTAAAATATTATCGTAACCCGAACCCGCATAATAGTTTAATTCCCAATCTAAATTTGCTCCCTCGTAATACCCGCTTCTAATTACTGCCGTTAGTAATACTTCAACTTCAACGTTTCCAAAAGTCTTATAGGCTACAAGGCTTTTTATACCTGTTGCTTCGTAGTTTCTATTATCGTAAAACTCTACTCTATCAACTGCCTTGAATAGCTTTTGCTCGTCCATTAATTCAGTAACGTAGTCAATTAGATTATCGTAGTCCCACGATTCACATTGAACCATTTGCGTTTCTTCTGTTTCGTTGCCGTCTTCATCAAATACCACGTCTTCGTAGTCCATTAATACTGCATAGACATTTTTAGCGTTTCTGTTGTAAAAGTTACTTGCTCCCATAATTATAAGTGCTTTTAGTTTGGCTTCGTTGCCGTTGTAAATATACAAAATAGTTTTTAATTCTAAAAAAAATTTAGGGGGATTTTTTCGCTCCCCCTAATTAAGCTCTCACACTTAATTTAATAGCGTCCTAATATCGACCCCATAAATATCTTTTACTTGTCTTTGCAAGTCCGCCATAGTAAAACAAATTAATACTGCTCCCAAAGTAATATACTCAAAAACCCTGCATTGTTCGTTATAGTGTACCATAGTTATATTTTTTATAGCCCCCCGAAGAGGGCTTGATTATTATTAATTAATTAGTTCTAAAAAGTTTTGCTCAATAAACAACCTTTCAGCCTTATAGTTATTTAAGTCTTCAGTAGTTAACCTATTACCTAAGTGCCACGCAATGGGCTCACTTTTTAATTGCGGTTTAATATGCTCAATAATGTAGTCAAGGTCTTTTAAATAAGCCTTGAAAAATATACTTCTTTTGCGTTTGGTATCTTTGCCAAAATAGGTTGCCGTTTCTTTTAGTTCTAAAATTGTATTCATAATGTGAGAGTATTAACCCCCTTTCGGGGGTGGTTAATGTTATCCTTTGTAATTTGCTTCAATCCAATTGGTAAGCGTTTCTTTGTTAGTTTGGTCTAATTCCATAAACCAACGGAAGAAACCTTGTGTACCACTTCCTAATCTTTCAGCATACATATTGAACTTACTTCTTAAGTGGTTTGCCATATTAGGCTCGGCTTCCCAAACTTGCTCGATAAAGTCGTGGTTAAAGTTATAACCAAAATACATAAAGTTGTTAATTGCTTCAAAATTTGTCATAATGTGAGAGTTTAATGATAGGCTTCGTTGCTTATCGAGTACAAATATACAAATAGTTTTGTAACTACCAAACATTTATGTAAATTTTTTTAAATTATTTTTATAGCCCTAATGTTTTCGGGGCTTGACAAAGAAACCGCCTATAAAACTTAAAATAAGGCTCTCTGTTGCACGATTATTATGCTTATGGTATCATACTATTAAAAACAATAGTTCTTTCAATACAAGCAAAATCCCACTAAATACGTACCTCTGTTATTGAAACTTAATACGCAAGTAAATAGATAAAAAGTTATTAACAATTATATTAGTTTATATTCTATCTAAATAAGACTACATAAGACAAGAGAGACAACCTTACAAGCCTACTACCACTATAAGCTAAGACTATAAGACTACATACTACTATAAGAAAATAGTATAAAAATAAGTCAAAAAAGTCAAAACTCTTTTAAGGCTCTCTGCTGCAAAAAAACTTTTTTAAATAAAAAGGTGGGGGGTGGGGGAAAACTCCCCAATTTTGGGTGGCTCTTCTCCCTAGGTGGTTAGGGTATCCCCCACATAAACCCAATTTCATAAACTCAATTTCATAAACTCAAAAAATATAAACCCTACCATATACAACCCTACTAAGGTACTAGGATAAAGAGGGGGGGGTACCAAAACAAAAAACCCCTCCGTATTAGGGAAGGGTTCGAGTGTTGTGGTGAGGAGGGTCTATTGCTCTGATATTCTAGCTAGGATCTTCTGGGCCTCTTTCAAGACTTGCATATCCTGCTCTGGGATGCCAGGGTTCTTGGACCAATTGATCTGAAGCAGCTTTGCCCCCATGAATTCTAGGGAACCGCCTGACTCTGATGCTCCATATAGCCATGAGGTAAAGAAGCTAGTTGCGTACTTGTTGGTTATTTCTAACTCTAGCCATACCTTTGGTTGATGTATTACTAGATGGTCTATGTTGATCTTAGACTCTTCGTCTAGTTCCATCCATCGTGATACATCCTGTTTGGTATACTTTGCTCTGGCAAGTAGTTTGTTAGTGTCGTCCTCTACTTTTTGGGAGTGAGAGTAACTGTGATTTTTGGTATGGAATTCCATGGCCTAGCTCAACAGCTTTTTAAAGTTTTTCAACAAGTTTTGGGTAAGCTTGTTTTCTCCATCGATGTGGTCTTGCTCATCTCTCAAAGTGTTGATTTGTGCCTCTAAATCTTTAGAGTACTGTTCTTGCTGTTGTGCTAATGCGTTCAAGTCTTCTTCTACTTTTAAGAAAGAACTCAAAATGTCTACCCTCTTTTTAGATAGGTCTGTGGCGTTGGTTTTTGTTGTCCAAAACATGGTTGGTTTTAATTTAAAGGTTAATGTTTTTTAATCTGCTAAAATCTTTTCTGTAAAGTACTACGTCTTTACCTTCTCTGAAGTCCTTTACCTCTGATTTAGTAAGTCCTAGTTTTAGGAATTTTTTGGCCAGGATCTCGTTGTCATTGTCTAGTTGCTCTAGTAACGTCTGGATAGAGATGAACTGTTGTCTTCTTGTGTAGACTTGTCTATCAATCTTGTGAAACAATATGCAGTCTAGGCTGTCTGTTACTATGAGTTTGCCCTGGTAATCTGTCAGTAGGAATGCCCCGGCTGACATAATAACATCTGTAAGATAAATGTCAATGTCGTCTTTTCTACTATTCAAGTAGTGTATCAGAACCTTGGTCTCTACAATCTCTCCACCCTCTGTGGTGAAAAACAAATCTATCTTATCATGGAGTGCTAAGGTATCTATTAAACCTTGTACCGAATCCAGACTGATAGTATCATCAAAGTGATATACGTATCTTGGATTATCCTCCATGTTCAATATCATTTACTTTTTGTAAGTAAGCGTCTCTGGTAATAAGCCCTGAATGTCTGTCAACTTCTACACCGTCTTTTAAGAAAACTAATGTGGGTACGTTTCTGATTTTGTATTTGGCTGCTAACCCCTCTTCATCTTGGTCTAAATCTACCTCTTGTAAGTTTAGGCCTTCTAACTGTTTTGATACTACCGAACACGGCCCGCACCACGTTGCATAAAATTTTAATGTTGTTACCATTTATTGTACTATTTTTATAAATTGCCCTGCTTTATCGAACAGGAGTGTTAATTCAAATTTTTTATCTAGGTGTTCTAAGATAGGCCTTAAATCTCTTTCCTCTTTGTGCTCTACAAATCCCCCTGGAACTGGTACCTTTTCTATCCTGTAATACAGGTTGTCAAAGAAATCACCGGGAGCTGCTTTTCCACCTTGATCAGTGAAGTATCTATAGAACCAATGAATGTCTATGTGGCCCGAATTACGCATCTGAATGTACTGTTGTTTTAGCATAATATGTTTGTTTGACTTGCTGGAGGGACTCGAACCCCCGGTTTTCAGTTTTGCAGACTTACCCTTTGGACCGCTCAGGCACAGCAAGATTAGTAGCGTAGCGTGGACTCGAACCACCCCTCTGGCTTATGAGACCAGAATGCAACCTTTACACTTTAACGCAATATTTGGGGGCTGTCCAGGCTCAGTTCTGTCTTTCGACCTTTCAAACAGTATTGCCCTGCCCCCGGTTTTTTAGTAGTTTAGATTTATGTTGTATAACTCTTTTACTATAATTTCTTTTGGATTAAAGCTATCTTCTAACTCTTTTGCTGCTAAAAGATCGATAGATACTCCGTCAATCTTCTCTGCCCAAAACTCTTTTACAAATTCTGAAGAGATGATACTGTTATCTTCGTCTCTCTTCACTTTAAAAATTCCAATCTTTACTTGCATGTGTGCTTTTTTACTTGTTAAACAAATACTTGGTGGAGGGTTATAATTGTAAACCCCGGTACTGTTTGTACCTGATATCCCTAATAATCCTGTTGTTAATAATCCTGTTGTTGAACCAGAACTACCTATTAAGGTACTGTTACCCGTTAATGGTGAATCTCCCATACTATTTTAGCATTAATAAATTAGTTTCGTGAGTAAGTACAATTTTATGAGTGTCTGTTTCTTCGATAAGCTCGTTGACAACACCGTTAAAAAGTACTTCTGCACCTTCTTTGTCCTGTATAGAAGGATCACAATCCTGGGCTACGCTTATGATAGTAATCTTTGGTTTGACTACTTCCTCTTCAATAGCAAATGGATCTACTGGTTTCTCTTCTATTTTTTCTACGCTTAGTAGAACTCTTTTGAATAATGGTACTCTCATCTCTATAAACCTTTTCCTGAAATTAGACAATCTGTTTGCAATACTAAGTAAGCCACCGATTTAGCACTTTCTAGAGATACCTCAACAACTTTTGCAGAGTCAATAATACCTTTGTCTAATAAGTTTTCAATCTTTCTTGTTTTGACATTCACACCTTTTCCGTACTTATTCAAAACTTTTACATACTTGTCTTTTTCTAATCCTGCATTAATCAAGATTTGCTCAAAAGGTTTTTGGATAGCGTCCTTCATTAATTGGTAACCTTCTTTTTGACCACCTTTTAACTTAGTTCTCATCTTGTATTTTGAGATGTATAGTAAAGTAGAACCTCCTCCAGATACAAATCCACCTTCAAGGGCAGATTTTACAGCACTAACTGCATCATCTATACGGTCTTTTCTTTCTTTCACTTCCATACCATTCATACCACCAACTGTAACTACTGCTACGGCATTTCTAAGATTGGCTAATCGTTTAGTAAGCTTGCTTAGATCATTTTTGTCTTCCGTGTTGGCAATTTGTTGGTTTAACAACTCAATTCTTTCCGCCAATGGTGCCTGATTTGTATCGGGTGCTATTACCACTGTTCTATCTTTGTCTGAAATTACTTTCTTAGCAACTCCTAACGTAACTTCGGTAGAAAACTTTGGTGTAAACACCGTAGCTCCAGTAAATATTGCAAGATCTTCTAGGATCTTAGTTCTGTTGGCACCAAAATCTGGATTCATACAAACTAAAACTTTAAATGTACCTTGTAATTTACTCTTAGCTAACATGGTCATGACTTGCTCATCAACATCGTCTGCAAAAATAAGCAATGGTAAACCTTCTGATTGAGCCTTTCTTACATGCTCAACAATCTCTGGTAAAGAAGAAATCTTACCATCAAAAATTAATACGTAAGCGTCTTCTAAAACAGCTGTCATTGTATTGTTGTCCGTAATAAAGTGCGGTAATGACCAACCTCTGTCTAATGACATACCTTCGATGTAATCTACTGTAGTATCTCTGGCAACACCTTCTTGTACATCAACAGTTCCGTCTGGTCCTATTCTTTTGTATAAGTCAGCAATTATTTTACCAAGTACTGGGTCATTGTTTGCTGAGATCGTTGCAATTTGCTCTGCCTCTTTATCTCCGACATTCTTTTTTAAAGATTTTAACGCAGCTTTGATGTCATTCACTGCAATCTCCATCCCCTCTCTTAACTCCACGTGAGAGATCCCCTGTTCTGCAAGTTTTGCAACACCTTTGTTTACAAGTTCTTGCATAATTACTGTGGCAGTTGTGGTTCCGTCACCTACTGTGTCTACTGTACGTCTAGCTGAAGTTTTTACTAACTTAGCACCAATTTCTTGGTACTCATCTTCTAACTCAATAGCTTCCGCAACAGTAACTCCATCTTTTGTTACATGGTCACCAAAACCCATCTTATTACGGATAATCACTGTCTTACCTTCGGCTCCCATTGTAGTTTTAACTGCATCGGCCACGGTGTTGATTCCCGTTATCAAGGCTTCTTTTGCCTCTGTTCCTATTTTTAACATTTAGTTGTTTTTTGGTTTTGTAAATTCTTCTACACCACTTAATAATCTCTCATTATCTTCGTAGGCTAAGGTAAATCTTCGTTTGTCCTTTTCCCATGTCCCGGACATTCCCGGAAACAAGATTTTTAAATCCCCTGATTCTTTGAAACTATTGTACTGTTTCTCTATCTCCTGCTCCTTGTTCATAAGCTCTACTATTTAGATTGAACATAAGTCTTTGGAAATCTTCTGGGGCCAATTGCTCCAAAGGTTTCTCTATTCTGTAAACTACCTTATCTCTACCGCCAAAATCATTCTCCATAGTTGCATAAAATGCATAATACTCTTCTACCTTTTGAGTATCACTATTATAAGATTTCTCTTTAGAAAAGGAGAGGTGTTTGCACGCCCCTCCTAATTGTTTTTTGACTGATGATAGATTTTTATTAAGGTATTCTGAAAGCCCTAGTTCTATCGACATTACTACTTTTTCTCTAAGTCCTCGAAAGATTTAGCTACACCGTCAGTAACATTTCTTTCGTGAATAGTCATGATCAACTCTTGTCCTTGAATCATCTGAGGAGTAAGCTTCTCACCGTAGAAAGATCTAACGTTGTCTCCGTTAAATGTAGCGTCTTTATCTGTTACAATAACTACTTTACCAGATACTAAGTCTTCTTTACTAGGAGACTCAACGATAGAAGAGTCTTCAATGTTAATGTACTTGGTAACTTCCGGTAAGAAGTTTATTAAAGTTGCATTGATACCTTGTTCGATAGCTCCTTTTAATAATAAGAACTCTGATCCTGAGATTGTAATAGCCTCTTCTCCTGAATAACTATACTGTGCTGGGTTCTTCATTATTCTACTTTCTCTAATTTAGGTTCTGATTCCGGAGCTGGCTCTTCTTTTAGGAATTCGTACTCTCCAGTTTCAATACTGATATTTACTTTACCGTATTGCTCTTCCAACTCTTTTCTCAAAGCTTCAAACTCTTGGTCTTTTTGCTCTGCTTGTTCAAGCATTCTTTTCTTTGTTGACTCATAAGCCAATGTTGCCTCACCTAAGGCCATTTTTACATTTGTAAAAAAGTTTCTAAATTCTTGCAATTTAGCTAATTGGTCGTCTGTAATTTTTGACACTGTTTTCATTGTTGTTAATTATTATTAAAATGGTAAATCATCATCTTCTTCCTCAGCTAAAGGTGCTTCAAACTTTTTAGGAGCCGGTTCCTTTACCTCAACAGTTGCTTTTGGCTTTGTTTGGGTTTGTTCTGGAATATCGTTGCTATTAGCTGTTTGTTGATTGTTTGATGGGAAACGTGCTTGGATCTCTTTTAATCTCTGTGCGTAAAATTTGTTTACTGGCTTCCAATTCCAAGTAACTCCTAAATCCTCATCGTCTTCTTTTTCAGGTTTTGGGATGTCTTCAAAAGCAATGTAACCAGTACTTAATCCTTTTCCGTTGTCACCTTTTCTATTAACATAGTTTAGGTAGATAGAGATGTTTGTGTACTCTTTACCATTTTTACCTACATTTACAGTTTTCTTTGGTGTCAAAGTGTAAACCTCATTAATTTCGGCAGTGTTTAACGCTGATACTAAGGCTTTTACCTCATCCGTGTAATTACTTTTTGTATTTTTTAAAGGTACTGAGATCTTATTTGAATCATCTCCATCGATAAATGTAACCTCTAAGAAAGATAATTTTTTACCTTGGTAATCTAATTCTTTTACATCAAGATACTTTAATGTACCTGTGATAGAATCTACATACTTGTGGTAAGTAACTTTGTTGTCGGTTCCATAAGTTACTTTCTCGTAACCATCTTTTGCCTCTTTACTCTTAAGGTATAATTTACCTTTTCCTGAACTAATTGAATAATTGTTGTACGTCATTTTTTGATTGTTTAATTATTTGTACTCTGTTTAATTTTTTGAATGATTTCAGCTAAAGATTCTTTAACTGCAATTTTGTAATCTACGTCAATGTAGATTGTTGATCCAATGTCTTTGTTTGCAACCGCAAATGTTATTGTCTCTGGCCTAAATGCTCCCTCAGCTTCGATGATATCGTAAAGATCGTTATCACTGTCATCTTCTTGTATAGAGTCGTTTAATTCTTCTGGAACATCAATACCTAACTCTGTGTAAAAATCAGCGTCTCTACCGTAAGAATCTTTTTTTGAACTGTTGTCAGAACGCCCTGCTAGGTTTCTTAAAATAGAATCTGTTGTTTCTTGCTTAAGTTCTGTTGTTACAACAGTCAGCATTATGAAGTTACTCATCCTTTTCTTTTTTTATGAGTGTGGTAACTTTTACATCATTACCTACGACTCTGATTTCTAAATTTTGCTCAAAGTTTATCTCGTTTCTTTCAACTGGGACTCCATTAAGAAAATACTTAAATTTTACTTCTTCACTCATATTTTTATTATTTCTTGTGCAAAGATACAACAAATTTTTTAAACTACCAAACTTTTTATAAAAAAATTTTATTTTTTATTATGTTCGTAGTCTAATATCTTAGAAATCAACTCTGAACGGTGATTAGATTTTAACTTGTTCCAGCTTATTTCTGGAATAGCCTTAGATAAATCAATTGCATAATGCAGTCCGGTGTAACTCTCTTTGATATCGCTTTGCTCATTATCACCATTGATAATAATTCTACCGCCTTTACCAAGTCTTGTTAAAATAGCTAGCATTTCATGTTTGGTTAAATTTTGAGCTTCTTCCACAACAAGTACTTGACCTTTGTCAATTGTTTTACCTCTAATATACTGTACCGGTAGTCCTTGGATTTGGCCGTCTTTTATGTGCTTGTCTACTTTATCTTTGTCATAGCATTTATACAGGTTATCTCTAAAGGCTTCGATATATGGATCAAACTTAGAGTCTAATTCCCCCGGTAAAAAACCTAGAGACTTACCCACTTCTACTGCGGCCCTGGTTACAAACACTTGATTTGCTTCTTTCTTAAACATTAAGTCTAACACAGACTGTGCTGTAACTAATGACTTCCCTGACCCTGCGTATCCAGTAACAACCACTATCTCACTATTGTAGATTGCTTCTTTTACCTTTTTTTGATCTTCATCAAGTGTAATTTTGTACTTGATGTCGTTTTTTAAAACTCTGCCCTCTTTCAATGTGGCTTTCTTCTCTTTTGCTACGTGCATACTACTAATCGATTATTTTTTTACCGAATCTTCTTATTGATACTCCGTCATTTAGATATCTAGGATCCTCCAATGCATCAGAACAAATAATATGCTTTGCTTCTTGATAAGTCAAGTCATTATCGTTTGTAGAAAACATTATAATCTCACGAAAGATATCATACTTTGTGCTGTTAGCCTTTATATACTTGTTACTAGATACATAAGCTTTCCAGTCTCCCTCTTTTATAACATACTCGTAAGCTTTCTTTCTTTTATCTCCAAGTGCCGCTGTTTCTTTTTTACCAAAAGCTCTTTTACGCTTTGTGTAGACATTCTTCTTACCAATGTACTCAAATGCTACAGCTCCTGATTTTTTATCTCTCAGCGTAAGCTTATAGACAAAGCCCCATACTTTGGGGCAATGTCTTTGCATATCAGTAATTGAATTTATATCATGTCCTTGGTATATCCAATTGTGTACTGCCATATCTAGATATTAAAGTATTCTCTAATTTTTTGTTCTAGCTCTTCAGCCAACTCTGGGTTATCTTTCAAAAGTTGTTTTACATTAGCACCTCCTTGGCCTAATTTTGTATCACCATAGTTATACCATGATCCTGTTTTTTTGATAATCCCAATATTTTCTCCGATAGCCAAAATTTCACTTGTTCTGTCAATACCTTCTCCAAATATGATATCAAATTCAGTTACTTGGAAAGGAGGGGCAAGTTTGTTTTTAATAGTTTTGGCTTTTACCTTACTGTTAATAACATGACCTTCGCTGTCTGTGTCACCTTTACTTTTTCTCATATCAATACGAGTAGAAGCATAAAATTTAAGAGCTTCTCCACCAGGAACTGTTTCCGGACTTCCGAACATTACTCCAATTTTCATACGTATCTGGTTTGTAAAAAGCAAAACAGTATTCGTCTTACTTACAATTCCAGTAAGTTTTCTACAAGCTTGTGACATCAAACGTGCGTGAAGCCCCATTTTAGAATCTCCCATCTCGCCTTCAATTTCACTTTTTGGAGTTAACGCAGCAACTGAATCAATCACACAAACTGATATTTTACCAGATGTTATCAAAGCCTCTGCAATTTCAAGAGCTTGCTCACCATTGTCTGGCTGTGAAATAATTACTTGTGACATATCTAATCCTAGATGCTCTGCATAATTTCTATCGAAAGCGTGCTCTGCATCAATAAAAGCAACCCTTTTATCTGGGTTATCTTTTTGTGCTTGTATCATGGTGTGGATACAAAGTGTTGTCTTACCTGAACTTTCTGGTGCAAAAATTTCTACCATTCTTCCCTTACCCCAGCCACCGCCAGTGATAATATCCATTCCTAGGGATCCTGTACTTTGTCTTTCGGTTTGTATTACTGTATCACCTACAATAACCGCTCCTTTACCAAAACGTTTGTCCATACTTGCTAGTACGTCCAATAACGGGTCTTTTTCTTCTGCCATATTATTAATTTATTTATGCAAAGGTACAAAAAATATGTGAGATACTAAAACTATTTAACAAATGTTTAACAAAATAGCTATCTCTAATTTAAAAGCTTGTTGACTTTTATTAAAATTAAAATTTTCATACAGCCATACAAGATAACCTTTATCTTTTTCTAAAACGTAACCTAAAGTTTTTTCTTTGTATTTACCAAATGAAAGTTTACCATTTCCGGCAGTGTGTTTTAGGTTTACTGTTGCTGTTGACTTACTTGTCAGTGTTGTTTTAGTTGGTCTATACTTTGCTTCTATTGGATAGTTTGAAATCAGACTCTCTCCTTTGAATAGTCCCCAACCATAGTCTTCAACAAAGTCAATTGAGAATGTCTCTACTCTGCCAAACCTATTAAAATTTTCACTAAGATCAATTATCAAAGTTTTTTCTTTATCGGGGTGTAACCTTACGCCTCTACCTACCATTTGGTAATATAAGGCAAATGACATTGTAGATCTTGCTAAAATAATAGCATCCAACTCAGGGTAATCAAATCCTGTTGTAAGAATACCAACATTAATAACAACTTTTGTTTTGCCGGACTTAAAATTTGAAATAATTTCATCTCTTTCTTTTTTAGGGGTTAGTGAACTTACGGAACTAGCGTAACTTATTTTTGCACTTAATGCAGTAGCTTCCTGTATAGATGGGACAAAAACAAGTATTGCTTTCTTACCATGCTGGATACATTTGTCTACATAATCAACTATCTGATCTCCAATTTCATTATCTTCATAGAAATCTCTAAGGCTATCTTCTGTAAAATCTGACCCAGATGTATTAACCCTAAGATCTGAAGTATCTTGCTTTACAACCTTATATTGTAGAGGTGTCCAATATTTATTCTCTATCATATCTTTCATTTGATAGACATAAGATATGTCACTAAAAAGTTTATACTGTACCTTAGTAAGCATCTTTAATTCAGATCCAGACATACCACTTGTAAGAACAAACGGAGTGGCTGTCAATCCTAGGACATTTCTGATACCTGTGCTTTTTAGGAAATCCCTAAGCTGAGACCCAGACTTAACTCCGATATGAGCTTCATCTATAATAATCTTAGTTAGTCCCATATCTTTAAATGCTTGGACTTCTTTTTTAATTGAGCCAATAGTTGCAAAAGTGACTTTACTAATTTCTTTTACTCCTACAGATGCAGAATACATTGTAGCTTCTCCACCAACATCAATATATTTTTGGTAGTTTTGTTCAAGTAATTCTTTTGATGGCTGTAAGATTATAATTGGTTCATCTAGCTGCTTGGCAATCTCTGCAATAACAATAGATTTACCAGCACCGGTAGGCAGTACCAATAGGTTTCTTTTAGGGGCTTTATTCCTTAAAATATCTAGGCCTTTTATTACTGAATTTTCTTGGTAATCTCTTAAAATATACATACTTAATAATTTTACCGCAAAGGTACAAAAACTTTCTGACTTATGCAAACAATTTACTTATTATTTTACAGTTTTTTCTAGGTTCACCTTGAAACTGTAAATTACTAGGTTAACGTTGGTAAAAGAAAACACCCCCTTACCCCCTCTTTAAATAAAAAGAGAGAGTAAAGGAGTCCAGCAGTGGAAAAACACCGAATCCGAGCCTGCTGTAGATTTTTAATTGTATACTGAAAGACCTTCGTCTTATTCGGCAGCCTTATTTATTCAACTGCCTACTTGCGTAAGTGGGCTGAATCATAAAACAGCCCTCCTCTGGCGGTCTTCATTACAAAGTGTAATGCCCTCTTCCATTTAGCATAGGTTAATAAAAACCGCAACGTGAATCTTCTCAGATAGCCACACGTCATAATATATTTTTGCAAAGGTACAAATAAGAATTGTATTATGCAAGACTTATCTATAATTTTTTTGCAAAGTTACATAATCTTTTTTAAATATCCAAATTAGTTAATAAATTATTTAACATTTTTGGTTTTTAGTAATTTTATTTGTATCTTTGCAGGAATAAACCAAAACCAAAATAATATGTCAGTAGCAGATTTTACTCACGGAGATTTCCAGGAGTTAACCTACGAAGAATTCTACGATTTAGTTTGGGAAGATGTATCAGAGAAAATTGTATCAACTTCCTACTTAGATGAAAATGAAGATTTCGTTAGTAACTTAACATTCGATTTGTTTAGATTGTATCAAATGAATCAAACATTAACTATTAGAATTTTATCGAGAATGGCAGAAGCTTTCTTCTTTAATACTTTTAGATTTCAACCAATGACTCATAATATCAAAGAGATAGTTGATAGGTATTAGTTAAATATTTGTTAATGTACTTGCTTTTTACAAAAACTCTTCCTAACTTTGCATAAAAATTATACAACGTGAGTTTTCCAACATTAAGAAGTAAGTACAGAAATGAAATTGACCTTATCGACAAGATATTAAAAGTGTATTCAATTTCACAGGATAATCCACTCAGAAATTTTGAGAGGCTTATCCTTATTTATTATATAAGAAGTGGTTATAGCAAAGAGACCAAGGAGTTCATAAAAGAGGATACAGGAAAGAAAGATGGTGATATTAGAGTGGCAGATGTGCACCTTAGAGATAAGGGTTATATTGTAACAAGCGATAATAATATGCGAATGAGTAAGTTATCAAAAGATATGGAAAGTGTAAGAGATAGTTTTATTAAGAATAAAAAAGAAATCTATGTTCTCGCATTTAAAAAAGAAGACTAAAGCAATTTACTTTACTTCAGATATTTTAGACGAATTGTCAGAGAAACTGGGTAAAGATAGAGCAATTATTGAAGATATTATAAAGCATAACTTAGACTACGTAAAGAAAAGTATGGTCGAAGATCCAGAAATTGCTGTAATAAATTTCCCAAACTTCGGTAAGCTTAGGTTTAACTATTATCTTGGTGGCTGCACTATTTCTAGATTTAGTAGTAGAGAATCAACAAGGTGGATAAAAAACAAGATTGAATTTTTAAAAAGTATTCTAAAAAAAGAGGGCGGAGATAAATTAAAGAATTTTAATAAGCCGATGCTTTATACATTGCATTACAATTTAAAAAAAGAAGTGCCAAGAAATATAGTATTTTCTTTTTACAAAACTTGGAAAGTATTAGAAGAAGAACATAATAAAAACCATGAAAAGTATTTTAAATAAGATAAGACTCGCAATAAAGAGTAGGAAAGAATACCAAAAGACATTAACTGAACTTCAAAAAAAGAGGCTGAAGGTATGTAAGGTTTGCCCAACTAACTCTGACAATAAATCTCAATTAACCTTTGAGGATAAAGTTAAAATGGCTATGAATAAGACATTAAATTTTATAATGCGTGTCAGCGTGGATGATGATTCAATATGTACAAATTGTGGATGCAATTTAATATTTAAAAGCTCTCAGGAAGATCCTGAAAACATGTGCCCAGAAGGTAAGTGGAACAATTTAATTTAAACCAATAATGAAAATAACTAGTAATTTTAACTTAACAAAAGTTGTAGAAAACGAAATCTATGACATCGACTACGGAAATTTAGCAAAAGGATCTCATACAAAAGTAGAAGTTAAATTTGAAGATGTAGATCACTTAGTAGTAAGAGCATCATGTGGATGCACAACACCTGAAATTATACTTTTACCAGAGGGGGGATTTAGCCTTATTGTTAGTTACGATAGTAACAAAGTAGGGGTAATAAATCAATCAGTTGTCGAAAGAGTATTAGACAAAAATAAAAAAGAATTAGTAGTAACTTTTAGACTTAGAGGTACAATAGTATAAAATATGAATTTTAAAAACAACGCATTAAGAGAGCTTCCAGTATTATCAAAAGAGTTTCCAGAGTATACTCTTGGGGAAGTATTGTATTCTGTAATTAGATTAACAGGTGCAAAAAAGACATCAGAATTACTTTTAATCAGCGATGAGGAATTCTTCTCAGCTATTGAAAAGGCAAAACAACAAGAACAAGAATAATATGGAAACCTTATTAAAAGAAAAGATAGTTGGTTTATATGCTGACTACAAAGAATTAGATAGTATAGTTAAAGCAAAGAATAAAGAAATTGCAAACTTAAATACTTCAGCAAAAGATCTAATTGACGGAAAATCTATTGAAGATACGCAAAAAATACTAACCCACATGTATGTGGATACAGTTTTGTACAATAAGGATTTACAAATATGTTTCTTCACTTTAGTAAATAATATTGAAACTTATAATGAGTTGTCAGAAAAGGCTTTACCAGAAGAGATTTTAGAATTCTACGGTACTATGAAAACATGGGTACCAAGAAGAATGTTTATGATTGAAAAGGGAGATTTAGTAGAGACTGAAACAGGATTACTTGAATCAGAAAGAGCTAAGTTTCTAGAAAGTGATTTCTTCAAGCAAATATTAGAAAAAACAAAAGAGGCAAAATAATGTCAGACTATGTAGATAGTTTTATAAAAAGCCACAAAGAATATTTTAAGAGGAATCGTAAAGTTATTGAAAGTAACTATTGGAACGATAACAAAAAGTTTGAAGCGGGTATGAAAAGTTTTGCTCAGCAAATACTTTCTATACAAGAAACAGACCCAGAAAATAAGGAGAAAGAACTAAAGAATATTGAAAAAGATATTCGTTCTTTTTCTGAATCCTCTAAGAAAACAAAAGAGGCTTTATTTAAACAGGAAAATGAGCTTACCACGTCAATACTTGGTAGGCTTTCTGTGTTTATATCTGAGGCAGAAGGAGATAGAGGTCTTGAAAAAACACAAACCTTTATAGACGAAACTGTAGAGATAATTAATTTGCATATTAAAAAATGTGATGATTACTTAAAGTATAACATGGATGTTTTAACCCAAGAGGCTGAGACAGAAGATGAGGTAGAATATAAATCCTATGAGGTAGTATTCCAGGATTTAGTATTTAATGAGAAGATTAAGATACAGGAAAGATTATCAAAGTTAAAGATAACTAACAGTATTGAAAGCACCGACATAAAATTTTTCAATAATAAACAAGCATCTCTACTAATGCGAGAGCCGCTAATGCTGCTTCGTGAGGACGTAAAAGAGATTATTGAAAGAATACCTGTAGATTGGTCAGTTAGGACCTCTAAGGAAATGTTTATAAACATGAATCCAAGAGATGTACCTAAGTGGAATAGTAAGAAGCATTTCTTTGCACAAGATCCAGTTGTATTACAGTTTTGGACAGAGGAGATAAATAAAATAACTTATGGAGTTACCATTAATGGTTATTATATTCATCCATGGTTATATTTTCACCTAAACTTTTTTAGAACTCCTATACCACAAGCAGATGGAAGTGAACCTAATATACAACCTGATTTAAGGGATAATGAGTGGTTCTTTGCAGAAAATCTAGTAAAGGCAGTTAATCCAGACAATGAAAACTTCTATGCAAAAGCTTTGCTTATGTATGGAACAAGACGTTTTGGTAAATCAGTTATTCTAGCATCTCTGGCACACTGGAGAACCATAACAAAATTTAACTCTTTTGGATCAGTAATTGGAGGTAGCTCTTCAGATATCAATGCTTTAACAAGTAAGATTAAGACATCGATGACTTATATCGATAAGCCATTACAAATTGATATCTTAAAACAAGAGTGGGAAAATGGTGAAACAACCTTTGGAATAAAGGAAGATGCATCTAACCCAATTATATTTTCCACACTTATTGTACAAAACTTAGAGTCGGGGGCCAAGTCAAAAACACAAAAGACTGCGGGTCTAGCACCATCTGTTTCTATTTATGATGAGATAGGTAAATACTCATTCTTAAAACCATATCTTGCAGCACTACCATCATTTAAAACACCATTTGGATTTAAGTGCGTGACAGTTCTTGCGGGTACGGGCGGGGAGGCGGATTTATCAAAAGATGCAGTAGATGTACTATCTAATCCAGAAGCTTACGACTTACTACCAATGGATTGGGATTTATTAGAGAATCATATTGATCCAGAACATATTACTTGGAAAAGAAGAAAATTTGCTACATATTTCCCAGGACAGATGGCTTATGAAAAAGGGTTTGTTAAACAAAAACAATCTTTTGCACATTTCTTAGGTAAAGAAGATGCAGACGAACTTAATAAAATCACTATTCATACAACCAATTGGGAGAATAACACAAAGTTATTAAAGGATGGCATCGAGGAAGCCAAAAAGATAGGCGGATCAAAAGGGCAACTACTAGAACAGCAAAGAAGGGTACAATATCCAATTGACCCAGAAGATTGTTTTATGTCATCTGAAGAGAATCCATTTCCAGCAATGGAAGCTAAAAGGCAAAAAGACTACTTATTAGAGAGTGGCGGTGGAGGTAAAAAAGTAACCCTTATACAAGAAAGCAATGGTAGGATTACCTACGAAATGACAAATAAAGAATTAGCAGACTATCCATTTCAAGGAGGGTTTATTGATTGCCCTGTTGTTTTATATGAGGATCTTCCTGGAGAAAAACCAGTACCATATTTGTATGTTGGGGGATTTGATGATTACAAGCAAGAAGAATCTGGTACAGACTCTATTGGATCATTCCATATTTATAAAGTAAACATTGGGATGGATAAATGGTGTGGCAGAATTGTAGCATCTATTGCATCTAGACCAGATCCACATAGCAAGTTGTATAGGCAAATTTTTCTATTAATGCAGGCATTTAATGCTAAGACATTTATGGAGAATGCCGATATGGGATTTAAAGAATATCTAGATAGAAAAAGAGCAACCGACCTATGGTTAGTAGAATCTATGGATTTTAAATCGGATATGACACAACAAGGTAATGGTAGAAGAAGATACGGTTGGAACCCAAGTCCAGAGAATAAGAAATTCTTATTAGGATTAGTTAAAAACTATGCTAGACAGGAATTTACCATAACTGATGAAAACGGTGAAGAGAAGACAATATTAGGGGTCCAAATGATAAATGATATTGGACTACTAGAAGAAATGATTATGTACAAGAAAGATAATAACGTGGATAGGATTACATCCTTTATGTCTTGCCTTGGATATGAGTTTTATTTGTTCAATAACTACATGTTACCAACAGCTACAACTAGAAAAAAACAAACAGAAGAGCAAAAAAGAAAACCGGCCGAAAAAAGTATGGCAGAAAGATTTTATGGCAACTCAAATAGAGTGCAAAAATTTTACTGATTTTTAACTAATTTGGTGTTAAGAAAAAATTTAACTAATTTTGCAAATTAATCAAATAAAAAATGGACGGTCACAATTTACATTCTTTTTATAGCGGGGTAGGAACGTCAACTTCCTCTACGCACTCATTACCAACACAGACAGTATCTGATTCAATTAAGAATAAGGATTCCTGGAAGAAAAAAAATATGAATGCCCTAGAATCAATAGGTGTGCTACAATTAGCAGACAATATTAAATTTAGGGATTTGTATAAAATGCTTGAAGGAAGACTTGCATATTCAGATTACGAGCCTGATAATCAAGTCTTAGATAGAGTAAGAAATCTAGGAGATAGTATGGGAATACCAACTTTCGTAAAACATTACGATTTTATTGGTATCATCTCAAGACAACTTGTGGGCGAATGGTTGGACCAGAAAGATAATTTTAAAGTTGACTGTATAGATGACATTTCTCAAAATGAGTATATACGAGAACGTAATACAAAGCTTAGAGACTATGCCATGAAGACTTTCCAAAAAGAATTGGAGATGTCACTTCTTGAAATGGGGCTTGATCCTAATAAATCGGACTTTAAGTCTGACGAAGAGCGTCAACAATACATGCAAAAGCTTCAAGAAGAAAAGGATAAAATAATGACTCCAGCACAAATCGAGAAAGAGATGAGAGGCTGGAAAACTAAAGCTGCTGAATGGGCAGAGCATGTTATTGAAAGAGACCAACAAAGATTCTACATGGATAAGCTGGATAAGCAAGAAATGGAGGATTACGTACTTACTGGTAGGTTTTTTAGAAACTATTATATTGGTTATGACTATTACAAACCAGAAAGGTGGTCACCGATCGAAACGTTCTTCTCTCAAGATGTAACAGCAGAAAGCCCACAGGATTGTGAGTATGTAGGTAGAGTATATTATATATCTTCTTCAGACATTATCAAAAGGTTTTCACACTTAATGTCACCAACGGATATCAAAACGTTAAACAAGAAGTTTGAAAGTACAGGTAATGCAAATGCTGATGGTAAAATACAATCATGGAAGAATATGATGAACAATGGTATGTTTGGCCAAGTACAAACATTACCACATTATAACCATTATGATTATGATTTAGGATTACAGTTACAAAATGCTTTGGATATGCCAATGGGGGAAACTATTGTTGAAACCCCAGATGGACAACAAAGAATGCCAAACTGGCTAAGCCCGGTACAAAATAACAACTACCTTGGCTATAGATATAGCATGATACAAAGAGATGATATCTATGTAAGAAAGGATTTGTTACAGGTTACTGAAGCTTATTGGAGAAGCTGGAAAAAAATGTGGTTTTTAAATTATACTACAGATCAAGGATATCAAGATACATCTATTGTAACTGATGATCTACTTGCAGAGTTTATCCAAGAAAATAATATTAAAAAGGTAACTACCAAGTCATTAGTAGATATACAAAAGAATTTGGAACCAGATACAATGTACGAATTCTGGGCACCAGAGATCTGGAAAGGTATTAAAATTAATGCTGGTAATTCATTCTTAACAGATAACTTATATCTAGGAATAGAACCATTACCATATCAAATTAGAGGTGAGTCAAACATATTTGATGTAAAAATCCCAGTAGGAGGTATTATAGGAAACTCTGTCGCACAGAAACTTAGACCTTACCAAATTGGGTATAACATTTGTTTGAACCAGATTTTTAATCTACTTGAAAAAGAGATTGGTATGTTCTTCTTATTTGATATCAACTTTTTACCATCAGAGTATAAAGATTACGGAACTATTGAAGAATCTCTTGAAAAATTAAGAGACTTGGCTAAGGATGTTGGACTTGTTCCTTTGGATACAACAAAACAAAATATGGCCGGGGCCAATGGGCAAATGAATACATTCATGACACAAGATATATCTTTTGACAAACAAATCAAAAGTAGAATTGAACTGTCTGAATATTACTTAAGAAAAGCTCTAGAACAAATTGGTATAACTCCACAAAGATTAGGACAAGCCACTATGTATGAAACTGCAACCGGTGTTAAACAAGGTACAGAGGCATCATATACCCAAACAGCAGACATATTTAATACAATGTCTGTGGCTAGAAGAAAAGCAATGGAGTTGCACTTATCAGTTGCACAGTACTGCCAAAAAGAATTCTTAGATGTAGATTTTGTATTTTCAACATCCGATGGTGATAAAATCTTTATGAATTTATCAGATCCAGATTTTCCTTTAAGAAGACTTGGTGTATTACCAGTAAATGATCCTAAGAAACGTAGAGAGTTGGAAACAATGAAACAAGCTCTTTTAAATATGAATACATTAGGAAGCGATCTATTAGATTACGCAGAGTTATTCTCAGCTGATACAGTAGTTGAACTTGTAGAGATTGGTAAAAAAGGACGTGCTGAAAAACAAAAAGATACAGAGGCACAAAGAGCACACGAGCAAGAACTTGCAGATAAGCAAATTCAAGCAGCTGCTACAGAGAAAAATACTGATAGAGCTTGGCTGGCTGATCAAAATCAAAGAGACAGAGAAGCTAGGTTACTACAAGAAGAAATTCAAGCACAAGGTCGTGCAGCAGATAAAGATGCAAACCAAGCGTCTTTTGCCAATATTCGACAAGAAGCTGATATGGCATTAAAAGAGTTAAAAACTAATAATGACATAGAACTTGGGAATGAAAAGCTAGAATTACAAAAAGATCAAGATAGTAAGAAGTTAGAGTTTATGGACAAAGAGTTGCAATTAAAGCTTAAAGACCTTGAACACAAAGACAGAAAGCTTATGAATGATCGATACATTGCTGAAATAAATAAGAATTAGATTAAAGATAATTTAACATATTAAAAAAACCTTAACAACAGAAAACCTCATATAGCTTAATTTTAACTAATTTTGCCATGTGAAAAAAAACAATTAATTTTGCACCGAAATGAAAACAGAACAAAACCAACAAGAGCTGTCATTTGAACAATTAATGGAAATGAATGATTTTTCATTAGAAGATGGACAACAACCTGAATCAGACTTAGATCTAAACTTGAACCCAAATAATTCTGAAGAAGAAGAGGAGGAAGAAGGCCAAGAGGCTAAAAAAGAAGAGCAACAATTAGAGTTGCCTAACTTAGGTAAGGATGATGAAGAAAAAGAAACAGTAGTAAGTTTTGATTCAAACGATTCATTGTACTCTGAACTTATAAAAGAGAAACTAGAATCTGGAGAATGGGACGATGTCCTAATTGAGCAAGAAGATGGTACCGAAAAGAAATTATCTGAATTAGATAATATCGATAAAGAAACATACCAGACTTTACAGAAAGCTATTAAAGAAGAGAAACAAAAAGAGTTTAGTGAAAAATACGTAGAAGTAGGAGAACTAGACGAAGTTAAGAAACGATTAATTAGTATCGTTAAAAACGGGGATCTCGAATTAGCAAAAGCTTTATTTGCAAACCCAGAAGCATTGCAAGAACCTTTCCAAGGATATGATGTTGATAATGATACTCATAATGAAGAGGTTTTAGCATGGTACTACCAAAACGCATTAGGCCACAGTGCATCTGAAACAAGAGCATTAGTAAAAGCGGCAAAAGAGGACCTAACAGTAGATGTTAAGGCTCAGAAGATTGTTGACTACCAAAGAGGCCAATTCTATAAAGACTTAGAGAATAGAGAAAAACAAATCTTAGAGTCTAATAAGAAAGAACAAGAACGTATTAAGGATTACAGAAAAAATCTTAGCTCTTCATTAAAAGAAGAAGGATTGTCAGAAACATTAGTTAGAAAGTTTGTTGATGTTGCTACTAAGCAAGATCAAACAGGGTCTTTTGAAATTGATAATATCTATGATGAATGGATGAGTGATCCAACAAAAGCTAAGGAGCTTATCTACTTTATGCTAGACAAAGAAAATTACTTGAAAAAAGTAACGTCTGAAGTTAAGAAAAATGTACAATTGGACAACCTTAAAAAAATTAAGATTGTACAAGATACTAGTAAAGTAGAAAAAAGAAAACAAGAGGAACCACAGAATTCACTATCTCCTCTTGAAACATTGAATTTCGATTAACAATAAATAAATTAAAATTAAATTAAAAAATGGTAACACAACAAAACATCCCGTTCCAAGTTAATGGGGACCAGGTGATCATGTTTACTGATAAGAAAACAGTTGCTTCTATCAATGGAGCACAAGATTTACCTTCTCTTTATTCATGGTACAAAGAAGATCCTAATAAGCATCACTTAGGTTTGATGAACTTATGGGGTAAACAAGCTGTAAGAAGCTATGGTATTCTTCGTGAATTATTGCAAAACAAAGCTATCCTTGAAGTAAACGGATGGGACGGTGGTTTCACCTATGATATTCCAGTTGAGGAGTACAAAGGATGCTACACAACTCGTGATAATTCTTCACAAGAATTCCCAGGTATTGATGGAAGTACTTTCAAAATTACTTTGAACAGAGCTTTCACAACTGGAGACGTATTATCTAATGATAAATACTATGGACAACAAATCATCGTTTCTGGTGAAGAGCCTGTAGTTGCTGTTGGAGAAGGTTGGGAGCACACAGTTAAGTTGGCTGACAACGACAAAAACACTTGGTATTTAGCATCTAACTTGGCTAAAGGAATTCAATTCTTCAAAGTTGGACACGCTATCTTAGGAGAAAGAGGTACTAACTTCTCTCACTTTGATTTACCAGACACAGTAGGAACAATGAGATGTGAATTCCGTTTAGGATCTGCTTCTGGAGTTGAAGCTTACATCACTGGTATGGCTGACTCTAAGTCATTCTCTGGTGCTGATGCTCAATCAAAATCTTACTTAGATAAATTGCAATCAGAATTTGGTGGAAACGAGTACGCTGTATTGGCTAACTTGACAGTTAAAAATGGTAAAAAAGTACCAGACATGAAAACTGCAAGAATCGGAGCTACAATGGAATTCTTGACAATGCGTGAGTTAGAAAGATTAACTGCACAAAAATTATTATTCCAACGTGCTGCTACTGTTCGTGATTCAAATGGTGTTGCTAGATTAAACGAAGGTTTATGGCACCAATTGCGTAGAGGTAAACTTGTTAAGTACGGTCGTCCAGGTGGAATCACCCGTGATCACTTAAAAGAAGCTGCTGAATACGTATTCCGTATTAACCCATTCAAACAAGACGTTGAAAGACGTTTGAAATTCAAATGTGGTAAATATGCTTACCAAAATATCCTTTCTATCTTCTCTGACGAAGTTAACGCACAAAACTCTGCTGTTAATACTTTCTTAGGATTAGAAAGAACTATCCCGAACCCAGTTCGTGGTAATGATCCATTCAACTTGGAGTATGTGCCAATCCGTTTCACTAAAGTTTTCATTCCTGGTATTGGAAACATTGAAATCGAAGAGGATACATCATTGAACATGATGGAAGGTGTTGACCGTTTAGCAGGTGGTTTCCACCCAGAAAACTTGTCACCAACTGCTTACTCAATGGTTATTTGGGATGTAGAGGATCAAATGTACTCTAACAACAAAGATTTACCAAAAGGAGCTAGTTTAGTTGACGGTGGTAATGCAGGAGCTAACATCTATTTAGTAAAACCACAAGGTGAGATGACTTACTGGGGTACTACTAATGGACGTTACGATTATAGAAAAGCTGGTGATGTTATGTCTTCAATGAAACAAATTGGACAAGAATTCTGGGCTTTCAATATCGCTGATATCCACGTTAGAGATTTAACTCGTTTCGTTATGATCGAGTTAGACGAAGCTGCAAGAAAAGGCTTTAACTAATAAAAATTGTTAAATAATCTTACCCTGCCTAAATTGGTGGGGTAAGAAATTTAACGTATTTGTTTTTTTATAAAACATTTTGTAACTTTGCAAAGCAAATAAACCAATAAAAAGTTTGCAAATAGAATACCCACAGAAACCAAGAAAGAGTAACCAAAACAAAAAATAATGGCTGTAAAACCAAAAAAGGATACAGGTAGTAATGTAATCTTAAAAATCTATGATTTCGAGATTAAGAAAGATACCCTGTATGAAATAAAAGAGAAATTAGATACATCAGCACCTGATGGATTTAAAGAATTCAACACAACAAAAGTTCTTAGTGATATTATAGTTGACACTTTTCCAGGAGCTATCTTTGATAAAGAGAGAGGTATTTGGGATACAGGTCTATATCCAACTTCAGGGGCTTTTATGAGAGCTATACCACAAGAGTTAAGAGATATTGCAATGAAGTCTATTAAAGAAAACATTGTAGATAAGATCGAAGCTGAAAAAGGTGTAGGAGTTTTAGACCACACATCAAAAAATAATGACTTTTGGGATAACTTTAGATTAGAGTTACACAGAGGTAAATTATTTGACACATCTAAAGCGGAAGACCTATTGAGACTGTATTTAGTTATGATTCATAAAAGAGTTACACCTAAACACATGGAATCTCATCCAGAGTTTAAGCAACCAATTTCAATGTACTGTATTGTTGATAAAGATAGTTCAGTAAGTATTGAAGCGGAGAAAGAGATGAAACAAGCTAAGGCATCTGCTTTATTCTACAACTTGTTGAGTACAGATAAAGAAGGACTTACATATATCCTAGATTACTTAGGAATAAATGCAAATAGTACTACAGACGAATCAGTATTGTATACAGTATTTGGAAACTTTATCAGATCTAAAGAAGACAAACATCAAAACGATAAAATCTTTATTGATACAGTAGAAAGATATCAAACAGAAGCTGGATCAGAAGAGATTTATATTCACGCAAAACTTAAACAACTTTATGTAAAAGGTAAAGTAAAAGTTAAGAAAGGCGAAATCTGGATGGACGATATCTACGTTGAAAATAACTGGAAGAATGCGGCTAGAAAGATTAGAGAAGACAAAGAATTAAAACAAGTGTTCGCTACACTTATAGACTAAATTAAATAGGGGGATCACCCGGTCCCCTTTATCATAACACTATGACTACAGAACAAGCCTACGTAAGATTCTTAATGAAAATTGACAACAATTTTGAGAACTCAATTGTGTCAGGAGATAGAGGAAGATTCGTAATCATATTTAATGAAGCTCAAAATAAGATGTTAGAAAACATCTTAGATAGAAAAAAAGATGATGAAATCAGATACATACAAAAAATGCTTGTATCAAATCATCAAATTAAAAAAGAAAAAAGCGTAGAATACGCAGATACTTTTGAACTACCAAAAAACTATTTTGATTTTTCATCTGCATACAGTAAAGCATCAACAAAAACTTGTAAGGATGCAAAAATAAATCTGTATGAAATAAAAGATGATAATAAAATAGAGATACTACAAGATGAGTTTAATAAACCATCATTCCTAGCAAGGGAGGCACCTCTTACCATATCTTCAGATAAAATTTACATTTACAATGATGGGTTTACTCACGACAACCTATTTTTATCTTACTACAGATACCCTGCTCAAATAAGACTTCTTGTCGAGGATGATCCAGAATCACCTTTTGATACAGAAATTAATCCAGAGTTTGACGACAAGTTCATGGACCGTGTAATATCAATGGCCGCTAGTGAATTTGAGATTAACGCAAGTGATCCTAAGTATCAAGTAAATATCCAAAGAGCAATACAAAAAATCTAGAATAATACCGAAACAAAAATAACAATTAATAATTAAAATTAAAATTAAAAATGGCAAGTCACGCACCACAAACAATTTTATTTGTTACTAACGAAGGTTCAGTAATGAATA
>ERZ650303.31-NODE-31-length-34870-cov-5.036996_pt1 | contig 34870 bp, 55 predicted proteins | sample MGYA00376239_ERZ650303 | MGnify/ENA primary metagenome ERZ650303 (study PRJEB26733, sample SAMN07839262) | wastewater metagenome | biome: small river; feature: stream; material: water | place: USA: North Carolina | collected 2016-04-05 ... | reverse complement strand
AGGGTGAACTACTGAATTGCAAGCTGAGTGCTAGTTGATACTCGGTCTCATCTAACAATTTTCTTGCAATTTGCTTGCAAACTACTTGCAATGCAAGCGGGTAGCCGATATGATTGTGTATCGCCGGGCCGGAAGCCTTGCGAGGGAGTTAGAACGATGACGACGGCAACGGTAAAAGACGTAGAGCGACTGTCCAAGACCTCGCGCCCGTTCGTAGACGCTTGGCTCATCGCCAAGGCTCACGCCGAACTCACACGCGAGAAGATCGACGGGATCAAGCGGGAAGTCTTGGACTTCATCGACGCGCGCGACGAGGAAGGCAACCGAATCACAGACCCAAAGAGCGACTATCGCCTTCCAGAGGGGGCGTGGCGCGGATACTTGGACGAACTTCACAAGCGATACGTCGCGGCAGGTTACAAGGTGGAGCAGGACTACTGCCCCGCACTCGTTGCCGAGGATGTACTGCGCAAGGCCGAACACCTTCTGATCGACCACGCTGGCCCGACCTTCGGATTCACCGTGGACAATCTGATTTGCTCAGGCCTCAAGAACTACCGCAAATTCATCGACTTGACCGTGGGGCTGGTTGTTTCACGCAGCGACTACCGCTCACCGCTTGCGGCCTGACTTTTCCACCCTCTCCGCCCTACCCGGCGAAGGGGGTTTTTCCCAATAAAGCGGCCCCGCCCATTCCGCGTGAGCGGTTGGAGGACGGGGCCAGGAGTGAACACATGGACAGTACGACCGTCCCGCAGAAGGTGAAGCCCGCCTACGTCACAATCGCCACCCGTCCCGACCACGACATTCGCGGCAAGTTGCTCGCGCTTGCAAAGAGCCTGAGTGACAAGGCCGGAATGAAGGTGGACACGATGGACGCGCTCAACGTTGCCGTGAGTGAGGCCCTGCGCCGTCGGGGGGTGCAGCCGTGACCCGCAAAGCGCTGGTTCGCCTCAGGTCCAACGGAAATTACTGGCAGGCCGCTTGGCGCGACGAGTTCGGGCGCGAGGTGCGCCGCGGCCTCGGGTCGAAGGCCGACATGAATCGGCGCGAGGCCCTGGGGAAGTGTCAGGAGATGGCCGGCAGCGGAATCTTGCCCGCCGATGGGGGGGCGAAGACGCTGGGAAAGTACCTTGAGCGGTACGCAGCCTTGCGCCCGGATCTTGCCGTGGCAACCGATGCCCGATACGCCGCCGCAAACGTCCGGCTGCTTTCGTTCTTCGGTGCGAATACCCAGATGAAGCGAATCGCGCCCGAGCAGGCAAACAACTTTTTAGCACACCTGAAAACCGCGAAGGGACTCAAAAGCGAGAAGCCGATCAGCGATTTCACCGCGTGGGGCATTGCGACCTACGCGCGGCAGGTGTTCGAAGAGGCCGAGCGCGATGGGTGGGTGGACGCGAACCCGTTCCGCAGGCTCCGAATCGAGAAGCCAGCAATGGACGTGCGCACGACGTACATCGAAGATACCCGCGTGGAGAAGGTTCTCGAGCATTGCCAATCGGCCGGTTGGCGCCTCATGTTCGGCCTCTGCCGTTGGGCAGGGCTTCGGGCAATGGAGGCAATGAGTCTCGAGATTGACCACATCGATTGGGAGAAAAAGGTGCTGGCGGTGTGGCCTCGAGGTGGGAGGCAGACAACCAAGCAGCACTTGAGGCATGTCCCAATCAGTCCGCGGCTGATGACGCTGCTGTTGGAGGCTCGCGAGGCCGTGCCGGAGGGTCAGATTCGGCTTTGCTGGGACGTTGACAAAGACAACTATCTGCGGGCGGCTAGTCGCGCCATGAAGCGTGCTGGCGACTCGTGGAACCCGCCATTTCAGAGCCTGCGCCGATCGCTGGTGAAGGACTGGAAGAACGTCCACCCGGCGCCCGTGGTCAACGCTTGGCTAGGCCACAGCGAAAAGGTCAGCGCGGCACACTACTTCGGGGTGCTGCCGGAGATGATGGAGAGGGTGACAGGCAAGCCCGCACAGGCGCAGGAGGCGAATCGATGAATCAAGCCGCCGTGATGTACGCCGGAACGCCAGTCGAGCCCTGCCTACACGCGATGCGGGGCCGGCGCGTGGACACGATTCAATACAACCAGAGCGGTGGCTCGCAGTCGCCGGGCATCCGCACGCGGTAAAAACCAAACCTCTCTCTTCCCCGCCCCGGCGCGCTACGGCGTGCCGGGGTTTTTTCGTTTTTGGACCGTTCAGCCTTCCGACGCAACGGTGGAACGCTTGACGGCGACGATCGGCGCGGTCCCGGCGACGAGACGGCCAAATGCGTTCGCCCAGAAGTCTGCAGCCCCGAAGAAGAGAACCGCGACCGCGAGAGCTGCCAAGAGCGACTTGGGCGGGCGCTTGGACGCACCGGGCGAGCGTTGGCCCGGCACAAGCACGGGCATATTGGCAACTGGATCATGGATGAGCCGACGGGGGGTGTTTTCCATGTCCCGCAGACTACCGCACAGAACGCATACACGCAAGAGATGAAATCAAGAGCGGCCCCGCGTGAGTGGTATTTCACCACCTGAAGGGCGGAATCTTTTCAGAATCCCATCATGTTTGCCGACACAAACAATAGTTATCCACAACGTAAACCACTGCAAACAAAGCACTTCCGGCAATTATAAGAAAATCTTCAGGAAATGACATCAACGGCTTGCGGCGGGGCGAGAAATAACCGATGATAGTTCCATGCGGTTCGGTTCCCTTTCCCAAGTCAATCCCCTTCGCCCGGCGGCACGATGCTCGCCGAACCGCAATTTAGCTGCGTTGTGCCGTCCGGCGATCGGGATTTCGGGGAGTGAAAACATGGATACGCACGGCGAATTGGCGTTACTCGCGGCGATTGACGCGGGCGGTCCGGTCGCAACGAACGCGGCGCAGGCTGCGGAGCTGATCGCGGAGGAGAATCGGCAGGCCGTCGCGTTCGCGAGGGGCTGGAAGCCGACATCTGGTTTCAGGTCTGCCTCCGACTCCGGCATCGTTGTACGCGAGAACAGCATGGGCGGGTTGTCCGTCACGTTCGCGGGCAGGCCGACGATTGAGTACCCCGCGCGTCATTTCGACAACTTGGAAAATCTTCTGAGCCTTGTCGTGCTTGCGGTGCAGAGTGGCAAGTGCGATGGTCTTGCCGCGGCTCGCCGGACGATCGGCGGTGCGGCATGAACACCGAAACGACACCGTGCCCGCGCGTGCCATGCTCAACCGACGAATGCGAGAACCTGACGAGCGGGTACAGCATCGGCTCGTTGCGTCCGCTGTGCGACTCGTGCATAGCGAAGCGTGAGGAAGAGGAGGACGAAGAGACTCCTCGCCAGCGTCGATCGGCTGAGCGTTGGGATCGTGACATGCAGGCGTACAAGGAGCGCGGACTGTGAGCAACACCAACGACGGCGGACCGGCATTTGCGCGTCCAGCCAGCACGGGAAACAACTACTTGACGGGCGAGACGGATGCGCCGGTTGATTCACAGTCGGGCATGAGCCTCCGCGATTACTTTGCGGGCCACGCCCTCCAAGGACTCGTCAACCTTCGCGGTGCCAACGTGAAGCACGAAACCGAACTGGCGTATCTGTACGCCGACGAAATGCTTATCGTCCGCGCCGCCCTCAAAGGAGCCGCACATGCAAAGTGAAGCGGAGAACGACAAACCCATTGACCTGATCGCGACCGCCCGATGCTTTGCCATCTACAGGAATCTACAACAGCAGTGGCACGAAGGCTCGCGCGTAAGCGCCGCCGCGTGCATGAATCTTCTCGCGGACGAACTCACCCAACTCAAGGCCGACGCGGAGGCGCTGGCGGCAGAGGTGCGGTTACGCCGCGCGACTCCCGAATCTTCGCCCGGCGAAATCTGGGAAGCGATGGAAGCGGTTGACGCATCCGGTGCCCTCACCCGCCACACAGGAGATGGAACATGAGCGAGACAAACGAGATCGTGGCGAGGGTTGAAGAGGTCGAACGACACCCGAGGCCAACGTACTACGGCGCGTTCGGCTGGGGCAAAGTGTTCGCGTGGCTAACTGCTGATGATCGCGACTCATGGATGACGATGGCCAAAGGATCGCTCGCGTTCACGATCCCCGGCGAACTCGAATCCGCGCAAGCAGCCCGCATCGAGCAGGCGCGGGATGCGGTGATACAGGTTTTGCAGGGCGCGATGGATGACGGGAACATGAACGAAGACGGCGACGGCTTTGTGATACCGCTTGCGGACTACCGACAGATTCAGGCTGAACTGAAAGCTCTCGCCACGCAGGAGAACGCGAAATGAGCAGGCATACGTTCGGCCCCAGCTCCAAGATCAGCAAGGGCAAGGGCCACGCCGTCATGTTTGGCAAGCCGAAGCCGTGGGTTCACTTCGACGAGTTCCCCGATGGTGGCGGATACCCGATTGGGTTCGTCGAATGGGCGCTCGCCGAAATGAAGTGCGTCGATCCGTCGAAGGTGCTGCATCTGTGCGCGGGCAGCGTCAAGACTGGAACTCGAGTTGACATTCGCCCGCACCTATCGCCCGACATTGTGGCCGACTGCCGCGCCGTTCCACTTCCCGACAGCTCCGTTGATTTCATCATGGCCGATCCGCCCTACTCGCGTGAGTACGCACACAACCTGTACGGCACAAGCGAGAGCTACCCGAAGCCCGGAGAGATTTGCCGGGAGGCGTCACGACTACTCAAGCCGGGCGGCATGTTCGGCCTGATGCACTTTCAGGTTCCGATGATGCGCAAGCCGCTGTCGGTCGTGAACGTGTACGGAATCTCACAGGGACTCGGCTACGCGATCAAGGCGTGGACGCTTATGCGAAAGGAATCAGAATGACCACCCGCCCCAAGCCCCTGCGGAGGAAACGAACATGAGCGAGAGGATCAAGAGGTACATGATGATCGCAGAGTCGCACACTTGCAGTGACGGAACGCCGGGCGCAAAAGTGCGCGAGGCAGAACATCCCATCGGTGCGTGGTGCCGCTCCACCGACGTAGCCGCGATCGAGGCGGAGAATGCTCGCCTTCTCCGGATCGTGGAGGCCTCCGCCAAACTCCGCCGCTTCGCAACGAACCCGCCAACGTCGGCAAGCGAAGGCGACGAACTCGAAGCAGCCGTGGCGAAGTACGACGCCGCGAAAGCACAGGCAACGCAGCAAGGGGAGAAGAAGACATGAACCGAGTGGTGTTCAGTTCCGCGTCCGATGGCTGGTCAACGCCAGCAGAGACGTACGCCGCGCTGAACAGTGAGTTTGGTTTCGTTGACGACCCGTGCCCGCTCGGTGGCGATGCAAACGGATTGCTCCGTGAGTGGAACGGACCGTGTTTCGTAAACCCGCCATACAGCGACATCGAGCCGTGGATGGAAAAGGCCATGCTCGAATCGCAGCAAGGAAAGACCGTTGTGCTACTCGTCCCGAGCCGTACCTGTACTAAGTGGTGGCACAACTTCGCCATGCGAGCGAGCGAGATCCGGTTCATTCGCGGACGCTTGAAGTTTGGAAACGCGAAGACGAACGCGCCGTTCCCGAGTTGTGTCGTGATATTCAAACCCAAGCAGCAGTAACCCACGCGGCTCGCCGCAGAAATGGATGGAAGTATGACCGTTGGAGAACTATTGGACAGCGGACGACTCACTCGGAAGACAGAAGTCGTCGGCGACGTTTGCCTGATCGCAGACAAGAAGTTGATTGGCAAGGGTGCGTGGCTTTACGGAGTCGTGAACCGGGGCACGCCGAAAGTCTCGTGCGGGCGAGTCAGCGTGTACGCGACCGGAACGGGCTGCGCTCCCGTTGAAGAACTGTTCGCCGATCCCGACAACGCGCTTGAGGCCGTTCCCGCTCAATACCGAGACATTGCTTGAACTAACCCGCGAGGGTGGAAAGGTGAAGATGAGTACGAAAGAAGATGGTGGACCGGCTTTCCCGCAGCATGAGTCTCGATATGGGAACCCGATGCACAATGAACACGCCGATGCCGGTGGCATGAGCCTGCGCGATTACTTCGCGGGTCAGGCGCTGATCGCAAACACCATCGCCGCATTGTGCGTGGTAGAGGCGATCAAGGACAGTCCGAAAGCGGCTGAGTTCTCGCTGAACACCGACGCGAAGTCGCTCGCCAAAGAGGCGTACGTCACTGCCGACGCGATGCTCGCTGCGCGAAAGCAGGTGGCTGAATGAAAACCCCCCGCCAAATCCTGATCGCCGCGAGGAAGTTGATTGAGAGGCCGGAGTGTTGGACGCAGAATGCGCCAGCCCGCACGCAGTCAGGAGCGGTCGCCAAGGTTTTTGGCCAGAGCGCCGTGTGTTTCTGCTCGTGGGGCGCGGTCGTGAAGATTGACGGCGATAGCAGTTTCTTGAGCGATGAGGCTCGCGTGGCGATTGATCTTCTGACTCGCGCGGCAAGGGACAAGGGTGTCGCCGGAGCAATCCGCTTCAACGACACGCACACCCACCCCGAAGTCCTCGCGATGTTCGACACCGCCATCGCCGCTGCGGCAGAGGGGGCAAGCAATGGACAGTGAAACGACGAAGTTTGTACCGACGCAGGCGATGCTGGACGCGACGGCGGAGAAGTACGGTTTTCCCGAGGGTAAATGGGTCACTGCCGCCGGAGGGTTCATCGAGTGTGAGTACATCGCAATTGAAAGCCCGCTAGGTTGGAAGCCTGCGATTGCGTGCACACTCCCTCCGTGCAACCTCTGGCCCGAGTGTGTCGCACTGCACATTGACCAAGTTCGTGCCCTATCAAAGGCCTTCGTGGAACTCCCCCTCACCCTCTGCGAGCGCGACCACCTCGCCATCGAAGTCGAAGCCCTCCGCGAGCAGAACGGGAGGATGCGGGAGGCGTTGCGATCGCTGCCACTCCCGAGCGAGTACATGGTCGATCGTTCGTACTCGATCAAACTGACGGGCAAGCAGATTGAGTCGATCTGTGCCGCACTCTCGAAAGCGGGGGTGAAGTAATGGCGAAGTTCAATCCTCGTGCAATTCCGAACCGCGCCCATTACGACCGGCTGATGACTTGGGTATCCGGCGTGTTCGGTCGCGCCGACGGCCCCGAGCTTGACGAGTTGCAAAAAGAGGTGTCTCTGCGTGCGAGCGTTGCCGTAAACGCGGACGACGACGACAACAAGATCATTGCGGTTCTGGCAGAGATTGGATTCTGCGCCGTGATCGACCACATGGCTGACGTTATCGAGCAGGCAGAAGGCGGTGCAAATTGACCGACCTCTACGCCAAGTCCCTGTTCTGGCTCGTCCTCGCCGCGAGCGTGCTGTCTGTTGCGGTCACGGCTGGGGTGTTTGATCGGAAGGAAGTGAAGCAGTGAAGCAGATCGTCGCCAGCAAGTGGAAGTGGTACGGGCACGCGGCACATTTTATCGCCGCCGACAACTGCTTGTTTCACATGACCACGGTGATTGGCGATTACATCATCAGCACGATCGGCGACTACTACCCCAAGAACGAGCGGTCAAGCAATCCAACGCAGATCGGCCTTGACCGTCTGTACGAAACGTATGTGTTCATCGACACCAAGCGTCGGTGCAGCGAGAAGTGCAAGTGTCCCCTTGCTGATGGCGGGGAAATCGACGCGCTGCACGCCAACGACCGCGTGACCGCCAACGCGAACCACACGAAGCTGTGCCGCAAGTACGCGAAGAAGGTGCGCCCATGACCCTCTCCCGCACCCGCATCCTGCCGCCGAGTCCGGGGATCAACAGCACGCGCAGCCTGACCGCTTCGCTTGCGATTTCTTTTACTGCCCGCGCCGGGGCATCCACGGCGAAGAAAGGTTGGTGTGTTCGATGGCTTTGAGAGGAAAGAAACCGCAGGCGGCAGAGAAGCGCTTGAAAGCCCTGTTCTTTGGTGAACCGGGCGCAGGCAAGACGACGGCGGCGATTCAGTTCCCGCGCCCGTATCTGATCGACACCGAACGCGGCGCAGAGAATGCTCAATATGTCGCGGCACTTGAGAAAGTCGGCGGCAGCGTTTTCCAGTCAAACGATTTCAGCGAGATCGTGCAGGAAGTTACCGCACTGCTTTCGGAGAAGCACCAGTTCCGCACGCTCATCATCGACCCGATCACGACCGTCTACGACGACTTGATCCAGAAGGCCGAGCGGAAGGTCGGCACCGAGTTCGGGCGGCACTACGGCGAAGCGAAGAAGGAATGGAAGCGTCTCGGGAATCTGCTTCTTCGTCTCGACATGAATGTCATCGTCACCAGCCACCAGAAGAAGCTGTACGGCGAAGGTATGTCCGTCATCGGCAACACCTACGACGGCCCAAAGGGACTGGACTACCTGTTCGATCTGGTGTTTGAAGCATCGAAGCGCGGCAAGGATCGCGTCGGCATCGTCCGCAAGACTCGCGTCGAAGGTTTCCCCGAAGGCGAGGTCTTCCCCTTCGGATACGACGAAATCGCAGAGCGTTACGGACGGGCAGTTCTCGAACGAGACGCCGCGCCGGTCGCGCTCGCAACGCCCGAACAGCAAGAAGAACTCCGCACGCTCGTCGATTCCCGCAAGGGCGGCGAAGACCTGCTTGAGAAGTGGTTGACCAAAGCACAGGCCGAAACCATCGCGGAACTTCCCGCAGACGTTGCGGTGAAGTGCATCGCATTCCTGACCGGAAAGAAAGAGGTGGCAGCGTGAATTACAACTCGAAAGATGCAGATCAGGCATTCCCCGAAGGAACGTATCAGGCGACGATCAAGTCGTTCACCAAGACGGACAAGGAAGGCAAGCCGATGAAGTCGAAGAAGGGCGAGGCCATGTGCCGCGTCGGCTTCGATGTGTACGTCGGCGAATCAACTCGTTCGCTCCAGCAGTACTTCACGGAGAAGTCAACGCTCTGGATGTACCGCGAGCTTGCGAAGGCGCTGAACGCTTACGACGACTTCAAGGCGAACACGTTCACCGCTGGTGATTACATCGGCGGGAATGTGGAGCTTGAAGTCATCATCAAGGCTTCGGAGCAGTACGGCGATCAGAACCAGATCAAGTCTTTCGCGGCGTCAAGCGTGACTAGCAAGCGGCGCGCGACCGCTGGTGTTGCGCCGACGGACGATGGGGACATCCCATTCACTCACGGCTTCACGAACTGGGCGAACTAACCAGCCCCCACCCAACCCCCGGCGTGCGGCCACCGCCAATCGCCGGGCTTAGGCAGAGCACTCGGCGTTTCAGTTGGGGACACCCAGCCGCCGGGTTTCACTTTTCCTCTCGCCTGCGCAATCGCGGAAACGGTTGCGTGGGCTTGACTCTGGCGGAGTAAGGGCAAGCGAACATTGGAGAAGCATGGCGACGAACAGTTACAAATTCTTCGTGCCGGGACTGCCGGCGACGGCGGGGAGCAAGCGCGCGATCCCTTTCGCCCGCATGAACGGGAAGCTGGGCGTTCGCGTCACAGATGCCTGCGAGCGCGGCAAGGGCTGGCGATCGACGGTGCAGGCGTTCGCCTTGCAGGCTGGCGTGAAGCCGCTGTCTGGCCCGCTCCACCTTCGCGTGAAGTTCCAGATGCCGACGCCGGGGTACATGCACAAGGGCGGCAAGAAGAACAACGAACTCAAGGCCAACGCGCCAACGTGGCACACAACGAAGCCGGACGCGACGAAGCTGCTTCGCGCAATTGAGGACGCCCTGACGGGCATTGCGTGGCATGACGACGCACAAATCTGCAAGCAGGAAGTCGAGAAGGTCTACCGCGTCAACGAAGTCGGCGCTCTGGTGCAAATCACGATCGTGGGGGGTGAGTCTTGACCTGCCCGCGATGCTACACAAGGCCATGCCGCGAAGGGGGAAAGACATGCTGGGAGTGTCTGCCCGGCTCGCAAGGCGACGGCTTCGGCAAGGGCTGGGAACCCGGCGACGAACCGAAGTCGAGGAAGCACGAACTCGCTGCGAACAGGGCGATCGGGGCTGGCAGGGAATCGAAGGCGAAGGAACAGGGGAGGACCACTTGAAGAAGCCACGGAAGTTCATCACCCCAGCAATGGCCGCAAAACTCCCCGAAGTCGTCGGCCTGCGAGACAGCCTCATGGAATCTCTGGCAATCGACTGCAAGGCGTTTCTGTGCAACAAGAAGGGCAACCCGTCAAGAGCCAGGGCTTTGTGTGCCGAGCGAGCAAAGTTGTTCAGTGCGATGTACGACGCTGGGGCGACGTTTGAGGAAATCGCGCTTGCGTGCGGGTTCCACCACTCCAGCGTCATGAGCAGCCTCGATCGGTTGACTGGAGTGAAAACCTAGTTTTTTCACAGATTGCACCAAGATGTTGTGGGCGCTTGTAAAACGCGATCCCGCCCGGCGTAGATTCGAGACGGTCACAGATTGCAAGGATGCAAATGCTTACAGAACTCGACAAGCGAAGAGCCGGGCAAGAGTGGGACGTTCTCGCGTCGATCGCAACGCGGTACAACTCCGCCCCACTCTTCCGCCAAGCGATCATCTACATCCTGTCCTGCGATCGCGGCACGTTCATTGAACGCGGCGGCTTCGCTTACGTCGATGCGAAGACTGCCGAGGCCGTGGCAACGCTCGAATCCGCGAAGGCTCATCTGTTCCCGGAGGTGCAGTCGTGAGCCAAGAGCGGCACGCACCACAATCCGAAGCGGTCTTACTGGGCGCGATCGTCTGCGACTTCTCCGCACTGGACGAGGTTGTATCGCTCATCCCGAGTGGCGTGTACTTCTACGCCGAACACCACCAGACGATCTACAACGCCATGCTCCGGCTCGCGGCGAAGTCGGCAAGCCCGGACGTGGTGCAGCTTGTCGCGTCGTTCTCCGCTGGCGAGAAGGAAGCGTGCGAGAAGGCGGCGCAGACCGGGCTGCTTGAATATCTGGCCCGGCTCGCGGACCAAGCCCTGTCGTCCGCTGTCGCCCTGTACCACGCGAAGATCGTTGCCGCGGCGTACCGCCTGCGCGAGCTTGACACCGTGGGGCAACAGATCCAGCACGGTGTAGCCAAGCGTGCATCGTTCGACGAAGCGTCCGTCGCCCAAGTTGCCGAAGACGCGATGCAGTCGATCTTCGCCCTGACCGAGCGCAGCGACCGGGAAACTACTCGCAACGTCTCCGATCTTGCTTCCGAACGGCTCAAGCGGATGGAAGACCGCGAGCCGGCTTGGGGCGTGCCTTCCGGGTTCGCCGAGCTTGACGCGCTGGTGCCGAAGTTCCGCCCCGGCGAGGTCATCATTCTGGCGGCTCGCCCGGCGATGGGAAAGACCGCCCTTTCCACCTGCATCGCGATGAACGTGGCCGACGTTACCGAAGAGACCGTCGCGATCTTCTCCCTCGAAATGTCCGGCGCGTCGATCACCGATCGGATGCTTGCGATGGAATCGGGGGTCGAGTTCGCCATCATCCAGGACAACCAATCGACCGACCAGCAATTCCGGGCCGTCGCCGGGGCCGTCCACAAAGTCAGCAAACGCCGCATCGTCATCGACGACAACGGAGGGGCAACCCTGACCGGCATCCGCGCCAAGGTCCGGAGGCTGGCGAAGCGGGCGAACCTGCAACTCGTCGTCATCGACTACCTGCAACTCATCAACTCCGCAGGCCGCCGCGAGAACCGGAACGTGGAGGTTTCAGACATCAGCCGCGGCATCAAGGCGATGGCGTCCGAGCTTCAACTGCCGGTCATCTGCCTGTCTCAGTTGAACCGCGCCGTCGAGAACCGGCCTGACAATCGCCCCCGCATGAGCGACCTGCGCGACTCGGGCAGCATCGAACAGGACGCCGACGTTGTGCTGTTGCTTCACCGCGAGGATTACTACCACGCTGGCGACCCGAAGTGGGCCGACGAGAACCAAGACAAGGTTGGGATCGCCGAAGTCATCGTCGCCAAGCAACGCAACGGACGCACCGGCGTGGCCCGGCTCAAGTGGAACGCTCCCCGAGGGCGGTTCGAGCATTTGTATCAGGGGGCTTTCGCGTAATGGCAAACGACTGGATCAAAATCAGGGCCGGGCTTCATTCGAGCGTTCGCGTTCACAGGATTTCGCGGCGGCTGGGGTTGACATCTTCCGACGTGTTCGTGCGCCTGTATGCGATCGCCTCTTGGTTTAGTTCTCATGGCAAGTACGGACGAATGCACGGTGAAACGAATTTGGTGGACGCCATCACAGAAACGCCTGGACTTGCCGAAGCCATGATTTCAGAAGGCCTACTGCGGAACGAGAACGGGTACATGGAACTGCGCTGGTTTGCCTCGGTGGGCACAGGACGAACAGGCCTCGGGGCGAAACTCCGCGATGATGTTCTTTCTCCGGGTCGGTGCATGGCCTGCGGAACGACTAGCGCCGCGTTTGTTGTCGATCACATCGTCCCAATTTCCCGTGGAGGTACATCCGAACGAGAGAACCTTCAACCCCTCTGTGTGTCCTGCAATTCCCGCAAGGGAACAAAAACCATGGAGGAGTTCTCTCGTGATAATCGACCCTGATTTTCTGGATCACTGGAAGACGCGGATGCTCGTCGATCTTCTCGACGACGATCAAACCGCGCCTCAGTACATCATGCGTTTGTGGGCACACTGCCAACTTCGTCGCCAATGGGTGTTTGACAATCTCCCGTCCGTTGCTCTCAAAGCTCTCTGTCGCTATTCGGGCCATCCAAACAAATTGGAGGCCAGCTTGGTGACTTCGGGCTGGGTTCGCCGCGATGACGCCGGGATTCTCACAGCAGTCGATTGGGAGATTTACAACGCGAGCCTTGTTGCCAGTTGGGGCAACGGGAACAGAGGCGGTAGACCACCAAAGGGAAACCCACTGAAAACCCATGGGTTACCCACGGGTAACCCGGCGCTAACCCACGGAGAACCGATAAGAGAAGAGAGGAGTAGAGAAGATACAAAACCAAAACCCCCGCCTGCGGCGGACGCGCTCGCGGGATTCGACGAGTTCTGGGATGCGTACCCCAGCAAGGTTGGCAAGAAGGCCGCTACGAAGGCGTGGGTGAAGTTCCGATGCAGCACGATGGCCCGGCAGGTCATCGACTCCGCAAAGGCCTGGGCGCGTTCTCCCGGCTGGCTCAAGAACAACGGGGAGTACGTTCCGAATCCGGCAACGTGGCTCAACGGCGAGCGGTGGAACGACCTGTTCCCCGGTCACGCACCAGCCGCGCCGGCAGATCCCCGCAAGGCCGAAGCGATCGCGTGGCTCCGCGCCAACCCGACCGAGGCGCGAGCGATGATCGACGCACTCCGCAAGCGTTCCCCGTTCTACGACACCTGCGAGGACGCCGCGATCGTGAGCAGCCCGCCGCGGGACGTGATTGACGAGGTGCACACGGCTATGGCGTCCACCCCCACCCCGGAGGCCCCATGAGAAGCGAAGCGAAGCCCACCGTCTACGTCTTCCGCTGGGGCAAGTACCGCCCCGAGTTGAAGGGCCGAACGTGCATCGTTCTCGCACGCGGCGCGAAGAACACGGCGATGGTCCAGTGGGCGGACGGATCGCGCGACATTGTGAGTCGGAACGCATTGATGAAACAGGAAGTTTGAGCAACCCCCAACGAAAGGACCGCATGAGCAGGACGATTGAGGTGAAGGATGGCGACACGTTTTTCCGGAACGATTCTGGTTCGGTCGGTATCTGCCGAGACGGCAAGCGGCGGTGGATCGGCCACGCTCATTGGATGGACTCAGGCAGATTTCTGTCGGGTTGGCCCGAATGCACCCGCGCCGACTTCGAGACGATCGCCCGCATCGCAGGCTACGAAGTCGTCACCCCCGCGCCGGTCGTGCAGGCGGTAAGAGTCGAGTGGGGACTTCGCTGCGAGCACGACGGCAAGGTCCGCATGTACTCAAGCCGCAAGGAAGCCGAGGCGCGTGTGCAGGGTCCGTGGAAGCTCGTCCCCCTCTCCTTCTCCGACGCGGGGGGTGTGTGATGGCAACCATGTTCCTCTATCTCGTTGCGGCGCACTTCCTCTGCGACTACCCGCTGCAAGGCGACTTCCTCGCAACGGCAAAGGCGAAAGGTCCGCTCCGCGTGTGGCACCTCTTCGGGCACTCGGTCATCCACGGCGGCGCGGTCGCGCTCATCACCGGATGGCTCTCGCTCGGCGTTGCTGAAACCGCTTGCCACATGCTCATTGACGAACTCAAGGTGCGTGGTATCACGTCGTTCGCAGTCGATCAAGCCTTGCACCTGTCATGCAAGACGCTCTGGTTCACGATCATTATCGCAGCCGCCGCACACTGAAAGGACCCGCAAATGACCACCCGCAAGCGAAAGAAGAAGTCAGTTGGTAAGCGTTCCTTGCACACTGCCAAGCCCACCTGCGAATACCGACTTCCCGGCACGCCCAACTTCTGTGGCAATCCGGGCCGTTACAGGCACATGGGCCAGTGGTATTGCGAAGGCCACTTCATCCCGTTCCCCGCCACCGGCTCGCGAGAGGAACCGCTCGCAACCGTCAAGCAATCCTTGACACCTCGCAAGCCGTCACCCGGCATCGTCCACCGCACGTTCGGCGCGGAGACGGAGCCGGAGAAGCCCGCGAAGAGCGTGGGGATGAAGGCGACAACACCGTTCGGACTCAAAGAGATTCGCCGCATCTGCGAACTCAACGACAAGCACCCGCTCGCTTCCCCCGGCGCGGTTCAGCTTGCGAAGCTTGTTCTCGTCAACCTGATTCCGGCAGAGGCCGAAGCCGCGAAGATCGAGGAGGTCAGGAAGCTGGCAAAGAAGTGGTCCAAACTGACACCGATGATGCACAACGTCTACGACCAAGGCGTTCGCGAGTGTGGTCGCGACATCCTCGCAATTCTCGACAAGGGGAGGAAGACGGGATGCTGAAACTCTCCGACTTGCAGAACGTCCAGCACACCGAATGGGCTTCTCAACGAGCCGACTGCCCGAAGTGCGGATGTAGGGAATCCCTGTTCCCGCGAGAGCATGTTCGCGCCGGTTGGTTCACACCTGAACGAGTTCTGTGGTTCTGCACAACTTGTGCGGCTCGTGTGCCCGTAGCCCCTGCAACACTTGAAACAAAGGACACCCCCCATGCACCCTGAAACACCCGCGGCGGAGAAGGTGGAAACACCGGAGCACATCGCGGACAAGATTTGGTCTGACTGGCAAGACGCGGTACGCACCAACTTCCTGTCCGTGGCTAATCCAAGGATCGCAATCGCCCAAGCCCTCACATCCGCCCGCTTCCGCGCCCGCCGCGAATGCGAACGCGAACTCGCCGCACTCGGACTCAAGGTCGCATTCCAAGACGAAGGCGTGGCGGAGCAGACGTTCGCCGAATGCAAGGAAGGCCACATCCTCGACCACTCCGGCGTGGTGAGGAATGCAATTCCAGTCAGATTCGGCGAGGCGATTATTGGTTGGGCAATCAGCGACCACATTGAACTGTGGAAAATCATCGGCGGAAAACTGTTGGCAGACGCGAAGGAGGCAAAGTGAATCCGAACACGATGACGGTGGAGCAGTGCCGAGACTTCATTGCGCATGAGAACGGTTGGACTCTTACGAAAGACCACGGGTTTCGCACGCCACATCCGTTTTGGATCAACTCCGTCACAAAGCTCGGGTCCGTCGGGAATCACCATCCGATCGACACGACACTTGACGCTGCCGCTGGCCGCGATGCCGTGAACCGCATGGCGATGGAAGCGTTTGAAAAGCGAGCGACGTACGAGAAAGAAGCTGACTGGAATTCGTATCACGCTGGCTTCGTTGCCGGATACGTCAAGGCGACGTTCTTCTACGTCACGTCAAACCCTGAGCGACAACACGAAGATGGAGAACCAGTGATGAATCGGATTGCGAGTAGGTTCGTTGTCAAGTCCGGCGACATGTTCGGAGAGTTTGAAGGAACTGAGTTTGGTGAGCGCGTCCGTAAGGTCGTGACCCGCACCGAAGATGGTTCGGCGGGAACGTGCATGTTGGGGGGAGAGATCGTTCGTTGCTTACCGGCTGTCCACATCTCGGGGCTTGGCATGTACGGCGAGAAGTTTCCGTTCTGCCGAGTATTTCAAACCGCAACGGTGCGCACGATACACCTTGCGCCGGATGGATCGATCAACCCTTGCAAGTACGACCGCATCGAAGTGTGCGCTCTGCTTCGCCCGGACTGGCAGACGCTCCGATACGAGACTCCGAAGGGCGAGCAATACGAGGCGGGCGGGACATGGCCGGAGTTTCAGCCCGTCGAGCACATCATTTCTGTACGTGGCATCTTCATCCATTGGTATCAGCGCGGCATGGTCACGTTCACCGCCGCGGACGTGTGCGATTGGTTGGCTAATCAGCACTCCAAGCCGTACCTGGCGGACCCTCAACACCGCCGCGCCGTGAATCTGCTGCTGGACGGAATCGCCAACGTCACGAACACGGCATCGACGCACATCCCGTACATGCGACTGATCCGCACATCGGGTAGGCATCGGTACACATGGCAGGCGGTCCATTGCGAGCACGGGCACGACAAAGCGCCTCCGCTGGCGGCGGAAGCGTGCGGATACGCCGCTGACATGATAAACGTTTCCCTCCCCCGCGCCGCCAACACGCCCGAAAGGACACCTCCCCATGACTGACACACCCAAGACGCACGCGGAGGTGGCGAAAAAACTCTGGAAGCGACTACTCGATGCCGACGTAGACGCCTGCAACCCCGACTGCGATGACCAAACCCGTGGGCCGGTTGCGATACTCGCCACCGCTCTCCGCGAGGCCGTCATTCAAGCCCGCGAGGATCACGTCAAAGCGTGCGGGCTTGAGTTTGTCATGGGCCACCCCGACTTCCGCATCGCCGCACCGAAGGGCTTTGTCCTCGACGACGCCGGGAACGTGCGGAGGGTGCTGGAATGGTCGCACAACCCGCTCACGAATCGCATTCACGCGGAGATTGACGTCACACAAGGAGAAAAGCCATGAACGGATTCACACAAGAGCAACTTGACCAACTCAAGGAATCGTGCGGGGATTGGAAGTTCATTCCATCCGCAAGCGACACGGGCAAAGGTTTCCCGAACCGAATCGCGGTCGGATCAATTGCTCCGATCATCTACATCAGCGAAAGCCGCGTCGGGCAACTCATCGCGGAAGCACGCAGAGACGAGCAATCCAAAGCCGCCCTCACCGCAAAGGACGCACATGCAGGCGAGTGAAATGAATCTTGACCAGTGCCACGCTTGGCTACGCGCGAACGGCGTCGAACTCACAAGCGACCCCTTGCTCGTTATGTCCCTCGACGCCGCAGCCGCAGCGATGCCGGAGAGGTTCACGCAATCCATCGAGCAGTACGAAACCGGCTGGACCGCGAAAGCCATGTCGTGGGATTGCACCTTGAACACGGGCGTCATCGAAGCCGACACCGAACTACTCGCCCGCTTCCGGCTCGCAGTCGCCTGTCGCATGGCGATGAAGGAGAAAGCATGACCCCCAACCAGATCGACGAGGCGGTGGCGACGGAGGTGATGGGGTACCCGTCCTCGCTTCGCCCCACCCAGCACGGTGGAGCAGTTCGTTTCTCACCCTCAACCGACATCGCCGCCGCGTGGAGGGTGGTGGAGAAGTTCGTTTCGCGCGAGATTCGATTCTCGTGCATCGACGATCACAAGTACAAATACGCAGAGTTCTTTTCAATTGAAGACGGGAAGAGGCTGGGCGATGCTACCGAGTTGCAATCACTTCCCCTCGCAATCTGTCTCGCCGCCCTTCAAGCCGTCAGGAGCAAGTAATGAACGAACTGTCAGATAAAGATCAATCCCGAAAAATTGACACATTGAACCTGCGGCTCGTGGCAGTGCTGGAGAGGCATCCGAGGCTGAGGCCGACAGACAAGGGCGCAGGCCTTTACTACGACTCCACCGAAGAATACTGGGAGTGGATCGACACCACCGGGCCTTGCGATACACCAGACGACACCGACGCACACAACGCGATCTTCCGCACGATGGTGGACGGACTGCCCAAAGCGCACGGCATCCGCAATTCATGGATCACCAACGACGCACGCTGGTACGTCTTCGACGACTCGGGATCGTTTGTCAATAGGACGTTTGGAGAAACCGCAACCGACGCCCTTCTCGCGTTCTGGATGAAACAGGAGCCGCAGAAGTGAAGATCCAGAGATACAAAGTCACTCCGTTCATTGGCCGTGATTCTGGCAAAGCGATACTTCGGGTCGTTGACCGCGAACATGGCGACTGGTGCAAGTCCACCGACGTTGCCACCCTCGAATCCGAACTCGCGAGGTTGAGGGAAGTGGAGAAGGCGGCGACGAAACTGATCGCGTTCGTTCCCGAACGGGCCGATTTCCAATGTCTCGACTGTTGCTGTCTCGAATCGCTCCAAGATACTGACGAGTGGAAAGCACTTGAAGCAGCCGCGAAGGCGGAGGGGGTGTAGGTGGGTACCGATACCGTCGAAAACCCGCTCTCGTTCACCGAGAAGTTTCCGGGCGTGACATACACCACGCGCGAGTACAAGAAGGCTCGCAAGGTGGAAATCTATTGCAACGTGTTCGGGCGGGTTCGCTGCACCACTCTTTCGTTCGACCAGATCGACACCGCCAGATTCGACATCGTTCAGGCAACTCGCGACCGTTTGTATCGCGAGCTTTCACAGGAGGCGACGCGTGGGTGAGGCAAGAGGCAAGGCGCATCGGCACTAAGCACACAGGAGACCGCGCATGGAATCGCTCTTGACCGGGACGGAGCTTGCGAGACAGATTCAGATTGAGAAACGCGCGACCGAGGAAGGGCGCCGCCGGTACTTCCAGAAGATCGACGAGGACGCGAAGAAAGGCAGGCACACGAACAACGTGCCGGCGCAGAGGTGGATCGCGCATTGGGTCAAAGTGGTGACACTGGCAATTCGTGCGGAACGGCGCAGGATGAAGACCGAGCCGCACGCCGGCGGAAGTCCTGGCGTTCGCAGCGTGGTCGCGTTCGGGCTGGTGTCGCCCCCCAAACTCGCGGCGATTGCGGTGAGTGACATGCTCGGGGCAACCCTTGCCGAACCAAATGGGTGCTACTCCGCTCGCCTGTTCATGCGCATCGGCCGCACCGCACTGGCCGAGGCACAGTTGAGCCTCTGGCGGAAGGAGAAGAAGTGGGATGCGATCAAAGCCCTGCACAAGAAGAAGCGGCGCAAGCACACCCCGCTCGACGTGAACCGGCTGTCGAAGAAGATCGACGACGAATCGATCTACGACCGCCATCTGTGCGCCGCCATCGGAGCAAAACTCGCATGGATCGTCACGCACAACTGTTCGCGCAATGGGCCGGACGAAGCGTTCGAACTGGCTTTTCACAACAAGGTCAAGCCGTGCGGAGGCGTGAAGACTCGCGGATCGTTCTACCTCGACGAGCGGATTCGCAACTCCATCGCGTACGACAAGATCGCGCTCGCGTCCATCAAGCCGATCTACCCGCCGATGATCGTGCCGCCGTACGCACACAAGGACCAGACCCGCGGCGGCTACGTCACACTCCCGTTCAAGTTACTTGCGAACGCGACGAGGGAGCAGCGGCAGATCGTGGCTGAGCGCCTGCCGAAGCTCCACAACGTCACCAACTCCATTCAGAATCTTGGGGCCACGCCGGTGCGGGTGAATCAGTGGATGCTGGACGTGGTCGACGGGCTGATTGAGGCTGGCGGCGGAATCGCTGGCCTGCCCTTTTCGGTGGACTTCGCCATCCCAAAGAAGCCGAGCGACCCCGCGGCAGAGGACGAGTGGCGGCTGCAATGCTCGAGACTCTACCGAAAGAACATCGTGAATCAGACCATGTTCCGGCGCATGGCGGACGTGACGAACACCGCGCACGCTTTCAAGAACGAGCCTCGGCTGTACATGAATGGCTTTATCGACTTCCGGGGCCGTTGGTATCCCCGCCCGATGTACCTGAACCATCACGGCGGCGACTTGGAGCGGTCGCTGATTGAGTTTTCCGAAGCGAAGACCGGGGAGCGCGACCAGTACCACATTGCGATTCAGTGTGCCAGCATGTTCGGGCTTGAGCGGGTGAACTTTGCGACGATGGTTGCATGGACGCGGGACAACCTGCGCCAGATCCACCGCGCAGTCTCGAACCCGATCAATGATCGCTGGTGGACCGAGGCAAAGAACCCGCTGCAATTCCTAGCGGCGTGCCGGGCGCTGTTCGACAAGGATGCGGCATCGCGCCTGCCGATTCAGCGCGATTGCACCGCCAGTGGGTTCCAGCACTACGCGGCCATGATGCGGGACGAGGTTGCGGCCCCGCTGGTGAATCTTTGCCCCGGGGACGAGCCGTACGCCCTCTACAAGGAAATGGCCGAGAGCGTAATTGGGGACATTCGGGAGCGGAGCGATTCGCCCATCGTGCCGCGGCTGATTGAGGAGCTTCCAAAGGACGACGGGAAGCTGGTGAAGCAGCCGACCATGACAAGCATGTACAACGTGACCCCGTTCGGGGCGCGGAAGCAGATCAGGAAGCGGCTCAAGCTGGAGCGCAAGTGGGAGAAGGAAGACGCGCTTGAAGGGGCGCGGGTTGCCGCCGAGTCGACCATGCGGATCGTGCGGGAGAAGTTCCCGCGCGTGTGTGCCGCGATGGATTGGCTGATCGACTGCGCCAAGAAGATTGCGGGCGCGAACCGTCTGGTGATGTGGGAGGCCCCGACCGGCTTTCCGGTCCTGCAGGGCTATCGCAAGCGGCGCGTATCAGAAATCGTGACCGAGTTTCACCGGGTCAACCTCTGGATCGACGACGCGGCCATGCCCGTGAACGTGAAGCGGCAGGTGAACGCGATCGCGGCCGACGTTGTCCACTGCATCGACGCGGCACACCTGCAAATGAAGGCCGACGAATGCGTCCGGCGCGGGCTGGCCTATCACGGCGTGCACGACTGCGACTGGACCCACGCGGCCACCACGGACGAGGTGAACGCCGTCGCCCGCGAGACCTTCGCCCGTTTGCACATGGATTCCTATATATATAGATTGTGGGAGTATTGGACCGGTCAGCATCCCGACCTCCAATTCCTGCCACCGCCAGAATCCGGAACCTACGACCCTGCGCAAGTCGTGAATGCACCGTACTTTACATGCTGACGGAATCCTTATTGAGAATGAGAAATCATTATCATTACGGGTCTGATGGATGAATGAAGCCGAAACCATCTGGCTCGGCTTCTCGATCGGCCACCCGTGGGCGCTCGGTTCCACCCTGACGAGGACGCTGACGCAGTGCCATCTCGGGCACGTCTGTTTCGGCGATCAGCGCGGCATGTTCGACCCGGCCTACTCCGGCGACCGCCTTCACGAGTGGGATTGGTTCCTTGAGCGTTACCCGACGCTCCAAACCGTCGTGCAGATCCCCGTCCCCCGGGCGATCGACCCTCGCGCGTTCCCGCTCGACAAGCGGAAGATCAGTATTCCCCGCGGACTCGTGTACTTCTTCTCCCGCGGCAGAATCACCAGCCGCAATTGCATGACCCGGACCCGCGAATATCTCGCGACGTGCGGGCTTGTGCTGCCCCGATCCGTCATTTCCCCCCGCGACCTCTATGAAGATTCCCACCGGCGAAAAGCCCACGAGTGTGTCATCGACGCCGCCCACGCCGTTTACTGCCGATCAGCTGGCATCGCTTGCAAATTGGCTGCGCCCGAAGTTCCCGCCGGCCACGGTGGTACACCCGAACGACTTGGCGAAACCGAATGAGCTTGCGTTTGACGCGGGCGCGTACAGCGTGATCCGCTTCCTTGAAACCGAGGCCAAACAGATGCGAGAGAAACCCCAGTGAATCTCGACATTTTCGACGGCCTGCTTGGCAGCAAGAAGCAGTCGGCCCCCCAGATCGCACCACTCCCCGATTACAGCGAGCAGCTTGCGGCTGACGAGGCGAAGGCCTCAGCGGAAGCAGCACAGCGGCGCCGCGTCGGACTCCGTGAGCAATTGACCATCGACCTCCCCGAGGGCGACAACGTCGGCACAGGCCTCCAGATTCCATGACACAAACCATTCAGGCCCGCTACGAAGCGAAGCGAGCGGCGCTGCAGCAGGTTTTGGACCGCGCCCGCTGGTGCGCCAAGATGAGCCTGCCGTACCTGATGAACGACGAGGGGTTCCAGCCGGGGCAGTCGATCCCGAACCCGAACACGTCTCTCGGCGGTCGCGGCGTGGTCAACGTCGCGGGCAAGATGCGATCCGCGCTCTACGACGATATGTGGTTCGAGCTTGACGTGGACCCGCGCGAGCGTTGGGCCATGCCGCCCGCCCACTATCAGGGACTCCGCGACCGACTCTTCATCGAAGAGGTGAAGCTGATCGCGTTGCTTGAGAGTCAGAGCGTCAACGACAGCCGGACCTGTGCGGGGTTCCAGACGAGCAAGCGGCGATCACTCACCCAGCTTGTCGCCACCGGCAGCACGCTCGAATCCATCGGCATGCGCTCGGACGAGAATGGCAAGCCGGACTTTGCCCTCCGCGTGTACAACCGCGACCAGTATGTCACGTTCCGCGACCCCTACGGCTTTGCGTACGCGTACGGGGTCAAAGAGCAAATGCACCCGTCGAATCTGACACCAGAGCAACTGGCGGCGTGCGGTATTGAGGTGACACCGGATGGCGAGGAACCCAAGCCGTTCGACTCGTTCCTGATCTACGAGTACCAGCCCGTCACGAAGACTTGGACGTACCGGCAAGAAGCGAACGGCAAGAAGTACAACGAAGGCCAGCACAACGTGGCCCGCATGTTCGGCACCGAGTTCGAGATGGAAGCGGGCGGGCAGATGGGGCGCGGACTGATCGAGCTTTGCGCGGGCGACCTGTCAGCCTACGACGACATCTGGGGCTACTACAAAGACTGGCTCAAAGCCGCGTCCAAGCTGCACCCGGCGATTGACGCGAGCTCCAGCATCCGCGCGTCCGACCTTGAGAAGCCGTCTGGCGAGGCGATCGTGAATGCTCGCGTTGAAGACGGCCAAGTCAAAGACGTTGGCTTCATCACGATCGGCACGATGAGCAACTTTCAGGTTGTCATCGACGGCATTGAGCGGCTTCGCAAGGAGCTTGGTACGTCGATGCTCATGGAGGCCGAGAGTGCACCCACGGGTGAGGCGGGCAGGCACTCGACCGGCTGGAAGATCGTGGCCGAGCAGTTGCAGGGCCTGACCGGCGGCGTGCACGCGAGCATTGCGGACGAGAACCAGATTCCGACCCTGCACGCGACAATGGACATTGCCGCACAGCTGTCGTTGATTTCACCGAAGCTGCGAGACCGCGCCCGCGTGGTTTCGACCAGCGGACTCGAAGCGCTCGGACGCAAGAAGCGGCTGGAATCCCACCTTGGATTCGTCCAGCTTGCCGCGCAGCTTGGACCGAACGCGATGGCCCGCATCGACGAAGGCGTTCTCATGCGGTTCGCGGCGCGTCAGCAGCGCGTGGACGAGCCCGGCGTTGTCCGCACCGACGAGCAGATGCGACAGATGCAGGCAGCGGCCGCAGAAATGCAGGCCAAGCAGGAAGCTCTTTCCAAGGCGATCGACGTGGGCGGCAACGTGGCACAGGCCGCATCGGTCGCGCAGATTCCACAGGCAGCGTAAGAAAGGAACATAATGCCAGAGGCTCCCGTCATTGCCGCAGAAGCGGCACCAGTGGTCGCACCGCCGCAAGGAACAGTTGTCCCTCCAGTCGTTCAGACTCCCGCACCGCTTCTCTACGACAAGTGGAAGACGCCCGAGGAAGCGGACAAGGGCATCGCCGAGGGCTTGAAGTTCCGCGGCATCGAGGTTGACCCGGCCAAGATGTACGGCGAGGGCGGCATGTTCACCAACCGCGACGCCGCCGCGAAGGTCTACAAGAGCGTGATGGGCAGCAAGCCAGTCGGCGATGTGTCCGAAGTCGGCACCATCGACGATCTTGTGAAGGCGTCCGGGCTTGACCCCATGGCGCTGGGAACGAAGTGGGCGCAGAAGCAGACGCTGGACGACGACGACTATTCCAAGCTCGGCAACCTCTCGTTCACCGACCCGGCGACTGGCAAAGTTGTCAAGCTCAACAAAGCTGCGGTGAACGAGTTCATCGGCGGTAGGTACGAGCAGGCGAAGATCAACGCCGAACGTGCAGCGGAGATTCACGCGCAGGTCCACAACGAAAACCTTCGCATCGCAGGCGGCACGCAGGCCCAACTCGACCAGTTGCTTCTCGACGCGAAGGAATACCCCGCTCACCTCAAGGACGACGTGAACCGTCGCCTGAAAGACCCGCTCACGCAGAACGGGGCGATTCGTGAGTTGAAGGCTTGGCGGGATGAGAAGACGGGCGTGCGAGCGGCGGGTACGCCTGTGACCGGGACGATGCCCGCCCCCGCACGAGGCATCGAAACCGCCGACGAATTGCTCGAAGTGATGAAACAACGACGCGCCGGCAGTGCCACCGCCGAAGCGCGTTGGAATGCAACCCCCACGGCAAAGCTCAAAGAACTCCAATCACCACCAAAGAGGTAATCCATGTTTGTCCCGACCCAACCGCAATTTCAGGCACTCACCGACCGCAAGATCAACTGGGGAATCACCCTCTGCACAGGGAATACCCCCCACGACGGCCAGATGTGTTGCCAGTTCATTCACGGGCCGACCAAGGCAGTGCTTGCGACCGGCTACGGCCGCGAGGACTTGGACGCATTCGAGGACGCGTACAAGCAACTCCCGGCGGCAAACGTGATCCCGTCCGGCGACCCGGCCGAGAACGCAGCCCTTCACGCCAAGATCGCGGAGCTGGAAGCGACGATCGCGGCAGGGAAGGAGAGCGCCAAGACCGCGCCCAAGTCTGGCAGGGGCGGCAGGAAGACCGACCCGGTTCCTGAAGTCATTTCCGCCTAATTCCACGCACCGTTCGCCAACGCGGATGGTGCGTTTTCTGGTTGACCCGCCACACAGCGCGCACGCGCCGCGAGTACGGGACGACCTAGCCCAGCAGTTCTAAGCAAGCCGACACGCAACGCGCGGACACCCGAGTAATCGGCCCGCGCCCAAGTGGCGACACCTTCGCCCACGGACTTCGCGGCTGAATGCGTTTTTGAAACCGCACTCACCACGGAGAAATCCAAATGTCCGCACTGAACGTCATTCCCGCTCTCAAGAGCGGCAGCGATGACTTCGCGCTCACTCTTGAGCGTGAAGGCAGCGCAATGGTCACCGAAGCCAATCGCACCGGGGCCATCCTTGTCAACGACACGAACTCGGCCGCGATTCTGAAGAAGACCGACACCGCCGGCGTCACCAGCCAGTTCATCCGCAAGGCATGGACCCCGCGCCCGGAAATCGCCTTCGACTTCAATCAGGAAATCGTCGGCCAGTCCTACGGCTTTCAGGAAGTGTTCATCGCGCAGGACCCGCGACCGATCGTGGCACACGCTTCGGTCTCGAAGTTCCTGCGTCGCGCGTCTCACTTCGAGATGGTCCGCCCGATCTTGCAGGGCATGGTCATGGAAATGACCCGCGAAATGGACCGTCGCGCGTTCCTTGCTCTCCACAAGGCATCTCGCCAGACCAGCGGCGCGACGCTCTCGGACAGCAACGGCGTCAACACCATCAGCAACGGTGCCAATCGCGTGACCGTCACGAACGCCACCGGCGTGACGACCCAGTATCCGCTTTCGTCTGCGGGCGCACTGGCCGTCCGAAGCTCCATTTCGTCTCTGCGGCTCTTGGCCCGCCAGCGCGACTTGGACGATTCGCTCAAGTCCTGGCTCTACATCACGCCGTACATCGCGCAGGTTCTCGGAAACGACACGGGCATCTACGACGTGCGGTTTGCGCAGAACGACAGCGCGAACAACTTCCAGCGCGCGCAGATCGGCATGATCGAAGGGTTCAACATCGTTGTTGTGCCCGGCACCGATCGGATGCGCAACACCAACATCAACTCTTCGACCGGCGCGACCGGATACCCGACGCGGTATCAGGGCGACTACTCGTACGGCGCGAAGGCAACTAAGGGCGAGCCGATCGCGGTTGCCGTGTTCCAAGGTCCGGAAGGCGCTGCGCCGGTTGGCATGCGTCAGCTTGGGCCGGTTGACATCGAGCAGGAGTATCGCGTTGGCAATCAGGCGGATCTGATGGCCGTGTCTGCGTGGGTCGGCTTCGACGTTCTCGACAGCTACCTCTGCGGTTCTATCGAAGTCACCAGCGACTAAGCAAGTCGCGCAACACAAGGACACACACCAATGGCAGACACTGCAACTCCCACAATCAAGCTGGAGCGGCCGTCGAACGCGAACATTGTCGGTTCGATTCCGTCCGCTATTCAGGCATACGTCACGAAGGTCGAAGAGGCCGGAGTCGGCGTGGTTCGGCAGACCCGTATTTACGTTTCGGGTCTTCCGATCACCCTTGCCGACAACGGTTCCAACGGCAGCGGCGGCGTCAAGGTCTACGACTTCCCCAAGGGCGGCATCTGCGCTTTGGGCGGCGGGACCAAGCTGGCGCTCGCTTACGGAAGCGTGACCGACAACAACCTCATCGGTTCGCTCGGTTCCGCAACGGCCGGCGCGGACGGCACGCTTGCGACAACCGAAATCACTTTCGGCGCGTCTACGGCGTGCGCAACCACCTCGGGTGTCGGCGCTTTGGCGGTAACACCGAATCCCGCCATCGCCAATCTCAACGGCACGGGCACGGCGGCTGCCGTGTTCCTGAACCTCGCCACCTCAAGCGATCCCGGCACCAACAACGCCGTGACCGCGACCGGGTACATCGAGTTCACCTGGGCAAACCACGGCGACATCACGCTCGCCTGAGTCTTCCTTCCTCACTCCACGACGGCCCCCTTTGTTGGGGGCCGTTGTTTTGTCCGAAGCGCCAAGAGGGCGCGCACCACACGGCGCGGAGTTGTTCCGCTCCGCGCCGTTTTACTGGAATCGCCCATGCCAAACGACAACGTAGTTCGCTCGGTGCTTGAGAGGCTTTACGGGGAACCGTGCTACTCCGGCCCAACTTGCGGACACGATCGCAGGCAATGCGAAGTGGCGTTGGCCCAACGCAAGTTTGTGTGCTTTGAGTGCATGACGGCGTTCCCAATTCTCAAATCAGATCAGGAGTATGACACATGATCTTCTATTCGCATGCGCCAAACTTCACGCCCCCCGCGTGGCTCGATGCTGACGAAACCACTTCAACGATTTCGTTCCGGTTCGAGCTTCCCACTGGCGCGATGATCCGAATTGAAGGTCGCAACGCAACAACCGACAGCCCGACGATTCTGGGCTACGCCTACGACTCCGGCACGCTCATCGTTCCGTTCTACAAGCAGTACCGCGCCGTGCGATTCGGGTCAGTGACGGGCGGCGCAGTGTGGACCGAACCGCAGGTCAATCGCGCGACCCCGGCCGGCAACTCGATTCGGCTGGCGCCCGGAATGCAAATGCGCCGCCGCCTCACCCCCAAGGGCGTTCGCAAGGGCGGATACAGACTCACGCAGGCATTCGCGTGCGACTTCTACAACGTGGCATCACCGGCAACGCGCGTCGCGGACGGTTGCAGTGTCAGTGTCGGCACGGCATCGCGTGACTACACGAATTGCCGGAGCGGCGTCATTCAGTCGGGTGAGACTGCGCCCTACTCGATCAAGGTCAACGTCGCGGACGGCACTTCGTCGCAGCTTTGGTACGACCTGCGAGTGAGTTCAGGCGGTTCGGGCGGCGTGGACATCACCGGCGGCACAGGTAAGTGGCCCGTCATCAAGATCGTTGTCTGGGTTGATCCGGCAATTCACGGCCAACTGTCGGGCAACCTGCGAGACGTTCAGCTGACGATCAACGACGACGCAGGCAACAGCAACAACATCACGCTCGGCAGCTTCCAACAGTTCAGCGCGGGTTGCACTGGCTCGGGCTGGAACGTACTCGTCGGTCGTCCCCCGGCATCGTGGCCGGTCGATCCAACGGACGTTTCGCTGTTCCGGCTCTTCATTCGGTCCAAGGCTGGCACAACTTGCGCGGTCACGGTCGATTCAATCCAGTTCCTTATCCCGACGCCATCGCAGAAAGTTGTCGTGTTCCGCGACGACGACGGGTACATCGACTGCATCAAGACCGCGCAGGAATATGACAAGTACGGCATCCGCGGCAACTTCCACATTCACCCCCAACTCACCGGCACGAGCGGGTACTTGTCGAAGGCCGATCTGATCGCGATGCAGCGATCGGGTCACGTCATCGGCAACCACGGTTGGTCGAAGTACTACGGCGACGTGATGACCGGCACCGACTACCTGAACGTTCGGTATCTCACCACGGAAGAGTTCGTCAACACGATCATTCGTCCTGCCGTCTGGTGGCTTCAAGACAACGGATTCGAGCAGGGCGCACGCATCTACGCGACACACCAGGGGAACATCACGCCGGATCAGGCCGCGCTCGCACTCGAAACCGAGCTTGACAGCATCTCGAACACAAGCACGCCGGGCGAGCAGGCTGATTTCGTCAACTCGCCCGACATGATGGAAACCAACTTCGCAACGGGCATCGCGACGGCGGGAGCTGCCACACTCTTGGCAAACCTCGACGATCACGGCGGGGTTGCGGTGACGTACGGGCACGCGAACACCTCTGGCAACTCGGCGACGATGGCGAGCTACATGAACGCGGTTGTGCCGAAGCTGAAGGACGGCACGTACAAGTGCAAGACGTTCCCGGAAATCATCAACGGAGCGTGATCGCAATGAAGAACAAAGCACTCGCGTGCTGGCACTTTGCCAGAGCAATCGCGCCCGACATCATCGGGCTTGCAGCCGTCACGGCAATCTTGTTCGTCGTGTTCTTCTTCTCGCTCGGCTGCGCGTCCGGAACGAAGCAGATCGCGCGGGCCGCAAGCAACACCGACACCCTGACAGCGACAATTGACGACCACACGCGAGCACTCAGGCCGATTGTCGGCGACAGCCCAGAAGGCATTCAGCACATCGACGGGATCGAGCAAGCGACACGCGATATCCGCGTGGAAACCCGCAAGGTTCATGAGGCGCTGCCGAAGGTGAAAGACATTCAACCTTGGTGGGCGCAGATGCTGGAAAACACGACATGGATTCTGCTCGGTGCGGGTGTCCTGTTTGCGTTGTTCTACTTCGGGCTGGCTGCTCCGATCAGAGCGTTCTTCGTGTTCGTCGGATCGCATTTCGCGGCGATCCTGCCAGCAAAGGCCAAGGGGCAGGCGAAGTTGGACGCGGAGGCACTGGAAACCAACCCGACGCCGGAACTGGACAAGTCGATCGCGGTGCGCCGGGCCAGTGACCCCATGTACGACGCGGCTTGGAAGGCGCAGAAGCGCAAGACTAAGGCGGTCAACCCTTGAGCCGACTCGGACCAATTCAACAGCCCGACCACGGCACAATCGCGGCGGAGCTTGCCATGCTCCGGCATGAGCTTCGAGCAAATACCGAAGAGACACGAGACGTCAAGCACCTATTGACCGGCAACGGAGAACCTGCAAAGGGCTTGATCGTCCGCATGGACCGCATTGAGCAGGCAAAGGTGCGGCAAGACTGGCTTGCGGGCGTGGCGCTCACGGCAGCAATCGGTGCGGTTGGCACAACTCTCTGGCACAAACTCACGGGGAAGGGATAAATGGCATCCTTCGACCTCAAGTTCGTCCCCGGCGTTTCGGCATCGGTGAACGCTTCGGATACCGAGCTTGGATTCGACCCGTTCTACGATGGCGCACTTGAGCCCGACTGGATGAATGTCGGCACAAACCCCCGACTGACCGCCGTGGACTCTTCGGTCATTGGCTGGACTACTGCCGCAGCCGGTGTCAGTAGTCGCAAATTCGATCTTTCGTCATTCACCGCGGTAGTTGGCGGCGCGACGCTCAAGAGCCACGCGGACAACTGGGCGACGGTTTCTGGGTTCTCCATTCTGCTTGACGGAACGATCGTTGTCACGAGCCTCGATCTGACCGCGTGCATCATTCTCGCTGGTCTTCGCCAGCAAGCGTCGGGCGGAATCTTCACGCCATCGACGGGCGGAACCCCGCAGTTCGTTGACACCGACACGATCATCAACAACGGAGGCTCAGGGCCGGGGACGTACCCATTCTCTGGCGAGATTCCAACGATTGACGCGCGGGGAGGGTTGAGCTCCGCCGACGCGCTCACCATGTTCCGCGCCACCACCTTTCGCGCCTGCGGACTTCTCAACAACGACACTGGCACCATCTTCACGGCCAACCTCGACCGCTTCCAGTTGCGAATCGTGGGAACGACCGCAGAGGCGGCCAAGCCCCGGTATCAGCAGAGCGTTCTCCCTGACGGACGAATCATGGCCTCTCGCGCCCGCATCCGCAATCGCGCACAGTCATAACCCATGCTCAAACTCGAAGCTGTGAATATCTGCATCCGCGCGCTGGGCGATCCGGCGGTGACTGCGCTGGACACCGGCGGCAACAGCGACGAGGGCGAAGCGGAAGCGATCATCGACCGGCAGTCGGTCATCATCCAGCGGCAGGGCTGGGCGTGCAACATCCGCACCGATCTTGTGCTGGAGCTTCCGAATCGCACCGTCTCTTGCTCTGGCGGCTCCGGCACGTTCACCTACGGCGAGACAATCACGCAGGCGACGAGCGGAGCGACCGGCACGTTCTACTACGAAGAGGGCGGCAAGGTCTACCTCATCGACATCGCGGGCACGTTCGACAACTCGCACGCACTGACGGGCGGGACGAGCGGAGCGACGCGGGCGACAGTCACGGCGACGGCCGCGATCACGATCGCAAAGCACGCTCTGCCAGAAGAGGCGTTTCTTGAAGCGAAGGCAACGATGGGAACGATGCCCTTTGCAGTGGTTGGAGGCTTTGCCCGCGATTACGCGGGCACAGACTACTCCGCTTCGCTCACGGTGAACGCTCTCGTGAATCTCGCCTTCGAGGACCTCCCCGGCTGGTTGCAGGAGTATGTCGCATGGGAGGCTGCGCAGGAGTTCCAAGTCACGAAGAAGCGCGGTGTCACCGATGATCGCATGATTGATCGCTCTCTGGCGAAGGCCCGCATGATGGCCCGGCAGAAGGATCAGGACATCCGGCGATGCGGCATCATCCCCGCAGGCGACAGCACGCGCCGCGCACCCGTTGGACCCATGCCCTAATGCCAGAACAAACCCTGATCAACGTCCCGTTGCTGTACGGGGGCGTTAGCAGGCAGCCGCCACATCAGCGGCACCCGTCGCAGGTCGAGAGTGCGGTGAACACCGGATTCTCGCCCGTGGCTGGTGCGTTCAAGCGACCGGGCACGAAGTTCGTCGCGTATCTCGGCAACGCGCGCGTGAAGGTGACGAGTGTTACCGGCAACTTCTTCGTTGGAGATACTGTCACGCAGATCGGAGCAGTCCCCGCGACTGGCACCGTTGTCTCGGTCGAGAACGTGTCCGGCGAAGCAAACTCCCGGTATCTCGCGCTGCAGATCACCAGCGGCACGCTTGAGTTGACCACGACACTGACCGGCCCGTCCGGCAGCGGTGCGCTCGGCTACTTGCAGTCGTACTACGCGGCGGGCGTGGAAATGCGTCTGCACCCGATCCTGCGTGACAAGCGCGAGGCGTACTTGATGGTGCTGGCGGGGTCGCAGGTGCCGCGGTTCTTTCCACTGACGGGGCAAGAGGCGCAGGTGCTTTACGAAGGCGGCGTGGAAGCGACGCAGAAGGCTTATCTTGCATCGAGCTCCCCCGCCGCTCGCGACTACCGAATGCTCTCCGTTGCCGACACGACCTTTCTTGCGAACACGCTTGTGTTGATGGCGGGCAACCACACGAACGGGACAATCGACGCAACGACGATGCCCCGGTTCATCCAGCGAACCGCCCTTACGCCCATCGCGCAGTTCACCATCTTGGCGAACGTGTGGCCCGCGCGAACAACGGGCACTGGCCCGGCGACGGCAGCGGAAAGCCCGCTTCCGCGAATGTTCTTCGACAACGCAGGCACCAGAGATCCGATCCCCGCAAACAACGTCGGCAAGAAGATTGCCGACATGGCGATTCACAAGGGTCGGTTCGTCATCGGCGCCGGCCCGTATGTCACATTCTCCGCCGTCAATAACTACGGCATGTTCTTCAACAACGACAGCCCCATTGTCGCCAGCGATCCGATCGAAATGTCCCTCCCCGGCAGCACGATCACCAGCGTCGATCGCATGATGGGCTATCGCGACGACATGATCGTCTTTGGCACCCCGCAGGCGCAGTTCAAGATCACGGAGATCAGCAACACAACGGCAGGGTTCTCGCCCGGCAACGTCCAGATTCTGCCCGACGCGCAGTTCGCTTCGCTCTCCCTGCCGCTGGTCCCGTTCCGCACAGGCATTTGCTTTGCCGCGGCACAGCGTGAAATCGGGTGCGTCTACTTCTTCCGATACGACGACCTCGCGATTCAGAACACCGCCGACGAACTGACGGTCGCGGTGCAAGGCATGCTCGGCCCCAACATCGTTCGGGTTGCCGGCGACACCAACACCGGAAGCCTGTTCGTCCTCACGACCGATGAGCCGACCGTCGTGTACCCGTTCCAGCAGACGATGCAGGGGAACAAGATCGTTGCGAATGCGTGGTTCGACCGCTGGGAGTTTCCCGGCCTCGCGCGCATCTGCGACATCGGCACACTGAACGGCGTTCTCTACATCCTTGGCGAATTGGCTGGCGGCATGGGCTACGTGTTAGAGGGCATGTCGATCGGAACAACCCTGACATCGAGCGACGGCACGATTGCGCCCACGGGTGGAACGTCTTCGATCACGGGTGAAGTCGCGCCGATCACGGGCGAAACCATCTCGTACGAGGTGCTGCCAATTGCCTAGCTTCACCGTGCACCTTGACCGGCGTTATCAACTCACAGCGCACATCAACTCGGGCCACTCGCGATGGGCGCTCCCGTTCCACGACACGGCGGTGAATTGCCTAGTCGTTGGCGACGGATTCGGGGATGCCGGAACCGTCTACCTCGCGGGCACAATTGACGGTGTGGTCTACAACGACTTCAGCATCACGGCGGGCTACCTCACGCTGGATGCGAACACGAACGACTACACCGCGCACGAATGCACGATGGGGTCGCTGTACTCGATGGAGCTTGAGCCGACGCGGCCGTTCTATCGGGATCGTGAAGGCAACGCAGATCCGATCACTCGCATCGGCGTGCGGCACCTTGATGTGTCCTACTACAAGTCGTCAGGCTTCCGCGTCCGCCGCGAGATGGCGGGGCGCGGCGACAAGGACAAGACGTTCCTAGGCGATGGCTCGGTGACACAGACGGGCAAGCTCCGCGCGAACCTGAACGGAAACACCAACGACGCATCGTGGAAGATTCTTTCGCTTCCCAGTGTGCCGAAGCGCGTGGTGATTCCAAGCATCCGGTTCGACGTTGACGCAAACGCAAGGAGAGACGGCTAGTGAGCTTTGATCCGATCACGATGGGAGCGGCGGGCGCACTTCTTGGCGGCGCACTTTCCATCGGTCAGGCAAGCTCGCGGAACAGCCAGATCAATTCGCAGCAGGGCGCCCTCTCCAACTCCGCCCGCGTGCAGGCCGCACAACTTGCCGATCAGCGTTCGCAGCAACTCGAGGAGCGTCGCCTTGAAGCAGCACAATTGGCGGGACGTTTGGCGACCCAGACGGCTGGTGCAGGTGTTGGCTTCGGCACGACATACGCAGGACTTGATAATGCCATTGCCACCAGCCTCGCGCGTGCATCGACGAACATCGACCGGAACTATCAGAACTCGCTCAACGCATTGCAGGCTGGAACGCAATTGAGCAGCGACCAGCTTGAGGCGCAGCGTCAGAACGTGTTCCTGACCGGGCTGACTGGTTCGCTCTCGGGCCTGACGACGGGGCTGCAGATCGGCGGCGCGGTTGACGAATACAACAAAAGAATCGCCGAGAGGCGGACCCCGACAACGCCCACGCGCGGCTACTACGGCAAGGAATACACCATTTGAGCCAGTACAGCGTGTCCCCGGTCGCACTGAACGCGCCCGGCCTCCCGTTCTCGTCGGTCGTCTATCAGGACCCAGAGTTCGTCGCCTTGCTGACGTCGTTCGGGCTGGCGGGACAGGCGGCATCGACGCTCGGCGAGCAGCACGCGCGGGACCGTCACTTTCGGGACCAGCAGAACGCGAAGTCGGACGAGATTGATCGGGCGGTGTGGTCGCGGGCGGCAAACGAGGACTCGGCCACGATCCGGCTCGGTATCCGCAATGGAACGGTGAAGCTCCCCGCCGGTGCAGAACCGGGCAAGTTCGCTGACGAGCTCGTGAGTGCACACCTTGAACGGCTTGGGCCAGTGAGTGAAGCCGGACGACAGGCCTACATGCGATCGACCGGGGAAGTCGCCGAAGCTCTGGCGACTCAATCCGCAATCGACACGGCGAAGGACCGAAACAACTTCGCGGACGCGCTGTCAAATCAGGCGTATCTGGGCGACGATCCGGCCGCAGCGGTGAAGTCTGCGATGGGTGCCGGGTTCGACGAGACGACGGCATACGCAAAGATCGTTATCCCGGCACTAAAGACGGCCGCGCAGCTTGGCGACGGCGCAAAATTTCAGAAACTCGCGGCCACGCTGCCGGAGGGCCAGTTCACGCAAGACGTTTTGATCTATCAACGCCACTTGGTGGCGGCACAGGCGGACCAAGCAGCCAAAGAGCAAGAGACCATCGGTGCCGCGCTTTTGGCGATGGAGAACGACAACGCTCCTTCGTGGCAAATGCGGCACTTCCTTGAGGAAGCCAAGCCGAAACTGACTCCGGCCAACTACTCGCGCTTTGGCCAGAGGATCGAATCCATCGAGAAGGCCCGTACCATCGAAAGCAAGACGATCGGGCTGGATGCAGCCTGGGGCGCAACAAAGCGTGGAACGCTGGAAGACGGCGAAAAGATCATCGACGCAATGGGGCTTGGTGAAAAGG
>ERZ650303.30-NODE-30-length-35130-cov-5.969465_pt1 | contig 35130 bp, 23 predicted proteins | sample MGYA00376239_ERZ650303 | MGnify/ENA primary metagenome ERZ650303 (study PRJEB26733, sample SAMN07839262) | wastewater metagenome | biome: small river; feature: stream; material: water | place: USA: North Carolina | collected 2016-04-05 ... | reverse complement strand
CTAACGCCACCAAAGCCGGCTGGGGTACCAGCTTGATGCACAAATACTGGCCGTTTTAATCATGAATACGATGTCTCAATTTCTGCGCATTGCGCTAGCCAGCTTGTGCCTTTTGGTCACAAGTGCTGCACAAGCTGATCGTGTCAAAGACTTGGCTACGCTGGCTGCCCAACGTCCTAACCAATTGATTGGTTATGGTTTGGTGGTCGGTTTGCAAGGCACAGGTGACGACGCCTCTGTGCCATTCACCACACAAAGCATGAAAGCCATGCTGTCTCAGATGGGTGTGCGCATTGACGGCCCATTGACCGACTTTGAACAAGCAGCCACGGCGGCACGTGTGGATATTAAAAATACCGCTGCAGTTTTGGTGACGGCTGATTTGCCTGGCTTTGCTAAACCTGGCCAGCGCATTGACATCAACGTGTCTGCCATTGGCAAAGCATCCAACTTGCGTGGTGGTAGTTTGATCATGACCGCCATGCGTGGTGTGGATGGTGAAATTTATGCCTTGGCTCAAGGTGCTCTGACTGCGACTGGCATTGATGCCAGCGCTGCTGGATCAAAAGTCCAAATTGGTGTGCCCACTTCAGCTCGTATTCCAGGCGGTGCGATTGTGGAACGCATTGTGGACACGCCTTTCGAAACATCGGAAAACGTGATTTACAACATCCGCGAAAACGATTTTTCGACCACCACTGCTATCGTCAATGCGATCAATAAAAAATTTGGCGGTGACGTTGCACAAGCCATTGACGGTACTTCGGTATCGGTACGAGCTCCCCAAAACTTGAATCAACGTGTTGCTTTTATGAGCATGGTCGAGGGATTAGAAGTGACACCTGGTGAACCCCCAGCACGCGTGGTGATCAATTCGCGCACAGGCACGGTGGTGATCAACCGCTCAGTGCGTGTGACGGCTGCGGCGGTATCGCACGGCACCATCTCGGTGGCCATCACGGCAACCAACGAAGTATCTCAACCCAACATGCTCGCTGGTGGTCAAACGACCGAAGTGCAAAACGCTGACATCAAAGTGGCCGAGCCCAATAAGCCCATGTTCTTGTTCCAGCCGGGTGTCGAGCTGCGTCAAATTGTGGATGCGGTCAACCAAGTGGGTGCCACACCTTCTGCTTTGATCGCCATTCTTGAAGCCTTGAAAAGCTCCGGCAGCTTGCGCGCCGAGCTGGTCATCATTTAATCGAGTTTTGATATGAGCAACCCCATCGACACCTCTTCCTCGAAGTCCTACATGGACTTTTCGGGCCTGGGCGAATTGCGTGGCAAAGCTCAGCAAAACCAAGACAAAGCGCTGAAAGAATCAGCGCAACAATTTGAAGGCCTCTTCATCCAAATGATGATGAAGTCCATGCGCGAAGCCAATGCGCCCATGAAAGACGAAGACAACCAATCGCATGCGATGGAAACCTTCGAAGGTATGTTTGACAAAGAAGTTTCTTTGCAAATGTCTAAGCGTGGGGCAATGGGCGTGGGCGCCTATATGGAGCGTGCCGTGCGTCAGCAAGGTACACCACAGCCAAGCACACAAGCTTTGCTCAAGGCACGTAGCCCTGCAATTCCGTTGAATCCGAAGCAAGAGCCCATGGCGCTGCCCACTGCAGCTGACATGGCTCGCGGTATCCTCATGGAAAAACCCGCACCGCTCAAGAGCTTGCAAGAGTTCAAGATGCCATTTTCTGGGGGTGTTAAATGAGTGACATGCTCGGCATCAGCAGTGGTGCAATCGGCGCATATCAACGCGCACTGACCACGGTCAGTAACAACATCGCCAACGTGAATACCGAAGGTTATTCACGTCAAGACGTGGTGTTGGCTGACTCAGCCCCCAAAAAACTAGCCAGCATGTACATCGGTACCGGTGTCATGTTGCAATCCATCAAACGCCAATACGATGCGTTTGCAGAATCCAACTTGCGCAGCAGCACCAGCGATTTGTCGAGTCAAAAACCCATGGTGGATTACGCCAAGCGCGTGATGGACATCATGGGTGACAAAAGCATTGGTTTGAGCTCTGCGTTTGATGACTTCTTTGCCGCAGCGGGTGCGCTTTCAACAGACCCAGCTTCGACTGTGCAACGCACCAGCTTTTTGCGTAGTGCAGACGGTGTTGCCTCTCGATTTGGTGAGTTGTCGAGTCAAATGGATTTGATCTCTACAGAAACGCGCCAGGGTTTGGCGAGCGCTACAGATCAGGTGAATACCTTGACCAGTCAATTGGCTTTGATCAACCAAGGCTTGGCTAAATCACCCACATTTGAAGGTCAGCCCGCAGAGTTGCTCGATCGCCGTGATCTGACGTTGCGTCAGTTGTCAGATTTGGTACGTACCAAAGTGGCGTTTTCGACCAATGGTTCAGTCACCGTGAGCTTAGGCTCAACCATGACAGATGGCTTAGTGGTCAGTGGCATCAAAGCACGTCCTATTGGTATCAACAGCGCAGTCAAAGACAAGGTCGAGTTAGTGCTCGATCCTTACGGTAAAACAGAAACTTTATCGAGTGTGAGTGGTGGCCAAATTGGCGGCTATCAAAGCTTCATCAGTCAAGTTTTAGAGCCTGCACAAAAGAACCTCAGTGCACTAGCCAAAACATTTGCCAACGAAGCCAATGCGATTCAGAAAAACGGGATCGATGGCTACGGTCAAATGGGCCAAGACTTGTTTTCATTTGCTCCTGGTGTCACTCCAGATGCTGCCGCCATTCGCCTCGCTTTGAGCGATGGCATGCGTGTGTCTACAGCGGCACAGTTCCGTGTCAGCGAAGGCAACACCAACGTCACAACCACCCGTGCATCTGTGAAGTTCACAGGCACTACACCGACGGCTGCGTTGAGTAACACCAATTTGGTGAACAACCCCAACAAGACAGCAGGTGTGACATTCAAAGTGGATGGTGCTGCGGTGTATGCACCTGTCACCACGCTCAGCGCTGGTGTGAAAGCCACGTTTTATTTGGATGAGGCGGAGCCTGGCCAGCAGTTGCAGGTACTGACGCGAGATGGTCGTCAGTTGCTCGGACAAGCGCTCTCTGAGACTGAGAAATATCAGCTGTTGAAACCAGCAAATGGTTTTGCAGCAAACGCGACCTACAGCGATGCGTACCTGAACAAGTCAGGCGTCGATGCATATCGCGGTCTTGACATGTTTTACGGCGCCAAAGCCACCGTGTTGTATGGTCAAAATTTCGACCAAAACGGCTATTCAGCTGATCCATTGCCGATTCCTGCCATGCTTGAAAGCAGCCGTATCGGTTCAGCTGACTTTAGTTTGCCCGCTGGTGCGATGAAGCTGAATGGCATTGATCTGTCAAAGTTCACGCCAGACACAACGGGATCAAACATCACGATCACTGGATTGAAGCTTTCGAATACGTCGCCAAACTTTAATTTTCGTGCCGTGATTGGCGATTTGCCTCCACTTGAAATTCCAATTGCTTCAACAGATGCGCAAGATGTGAGTAGTTTGGCAGCGAGCTTAAAAACAAAGCTTGAACCTTTAGGTTTGACAGTCAATCTGCTCAATAACAATCAAGATTTGCAAATCGTTGATGGCCGTGGTCGCGAGATGAGCGGCGTAAGTTTGACACCAACAACTGGCGCAACCCTCTCTGGCGTAGCCTTTGGGGCGGGGGCTGAGCCTAGCTTCTCCAAGTTTTCTGCAACTATCGGCGGTGTGCCGATGCAAGTGACGGGCTTGACAGCTACGACCCCTGACGAATTAGTCAGTCAAATCCAAGCTGGTTTGCGGAGTCAAGATACTAAGATTGGCTTGAATGTTGCGCTCGTGGCTGGCAACATTGAAATACAAGATTCCCTGGGCCGTTCATTTGGCGATGTGGCTTTAACGCCATCGGCCAGTGCTCCTGATGCGATCGCTGGCAGTGTGGCACTCTCCAACACGGATTCTTTTGGTGGAAACATTCAAGTGACCTCTGCTGCATCGCAAGTTGCAGCTTGGATGAATGGATCATCACAAGCCACCATCATTGCTCCGAGTTTCGGTACAGTTGTATCTGGCAATAGTTTCAGCCAATTCAAAGCAACGATTGGCAATGTGGGTATCTCCTTGCCATTGAGCGGTTTGAGCTCCAACAACATATCTGCAATCGCCCTTGAGATTCAAACCCAACTTCGCAAGCTAGATAAAAATAGCAATATCAGCGTCATCAGCGAAAGCGGTAATTTGAAAATCACGGATGCCGCTGGTCGTGAATTCAAAAACTTTGAATTGGTGCCAGCCGCTGGATCAGAAGCCTCGGGTGGTACGGTCACGATTGACAACAGCACGCTTTCAAAAACAGATGTCCGTGCTGAAGTTTTCTCAGAAATTCGTGTACCTGTCTCTCAGTTGCAGTTTAAAAAGCCATTGGTTTTGAACGGTCAAAGCATCACTGGCTACAAAACCGTGGATGACTTAGTTGCTGCCATCAATAAGTCTCCTGCTGGGTTGGTCGCGAGTGTGAGTGCCGGTGGTGATCTTGTGATCGAAAACCCACAAGGTACGTCGATTCGCGTTGGATCAACGACAGAAGGCAACGTACTTAACGTGATGGCAAGCACCTACAGCGCACAAGTGCGTATGGTGCAGACGGTGCGTGACATGCGTGTGGCAGCCAGTGGTATTGATTTCAAAAAACCACTACAAATCAACAACGTCAATTTTGGTGAGGCTGCATACGATGTTCCTGTCGTGGCTTCTTCTTCAACTTATACCGTTGATTTCGGTTATCCAGCGCAATCAGTATCGGCGGCAGATTCTGCAACTTTAGCCGCTGCTATCAACTCGACCGCCACCATGAGTGGCATTGAATTTCCAGTTGGTGTGACCGAGCCGTCGTTCTCTTCTTTAGACTTCATGGTAGATGGCAAAAAGATCACGATTGGCGATTTGACGGCAACCAATTTGGGCGATTTGCAAACTCAGTTACAAGCAGGATTAGATTCAGCGGATGGTGCAGGCGCTATACCGCGTTTGACTGTTACTTTGAGTTCTGACAATAAATTAATTTTCCAAGACACTACAGGCCGCGCGATCGTTCCTATTGGTTTGACTTTGACGGATGCCGGAAAAGAAGCGAAGGCCAGTGTTGGTAGCGTCGAGCAAGTGATGTCTCAAAGCTATCACGCTGATGTGGTGGGTGGTCGACTGGTCATCACCCCGTTGAATGCGTCGGTTGCTGATGCAGACATTGCCAATGCTTTTGTGGTGAAGTCTGGTACCAACACGCTGACCCCACAAACCACTGTGAAAACATTGGATGACTTGGTCAAACGCATCAATGCTAAGAATTCAGAAACTGGCGTCGCTGCTTCGATTGACCAAAATGGCGATTTGAAACTGAGCGTTACAGATTCAAACGGGACGCGCAATATCTCTATTGGTCCTGGTAAGGATGCGACTGGCAAGTACGCACAAAACACGCTGGGCATCGAGCCTTTGGACTACGACGTCAAAATGCGCTTGCAGAGTTTGTTGGCTGACAAGCCATACAAAGCAGACATCCGATTGTCATTTGGCTCTTACATGGAAGGCAACCCACCTGTTCAACAGTTTGGTGATCCAGCCGAGTTGGCCAAAATTGGTTTCCGCACTGGAGCGTATATCGAAGGTGCTTGTCCTGATGACTTGTTGTTGTTCATGACTGGTAAAGGTGCGGCAAATGTGTCCGTGGGCTTTAGCGGTGAACCCGACAACGTGCGTGATAGCTTGCGCAGCCAATCTTTGGCAGTGAAGTTCACGTCTGCTGATCGCTATTCGATCATTGACAGCAAAACCGGCACTGAATTGGCAGATCGCCATTACGACCCTAGCGTGTTGGAGCCAGTGATTGAGTTTGAAGGTTTGCAACTCAAACTCAGCCATGCGCCTAATGTGGGCGACAGCTATGCGATTGATGGCAACTACGACGGTCTTGGCAACAACGTCAACATGCTTGACATGGTTGACTTGAACAAAAAGCCTGTGGCCAATGGCAAAACCATTGCCAATACCTATATTGACCAAATCAATAGCGTAGGTAATTTGGCTCAGCAAGCCACTATCACGCAACAAGCATTGACGGTGGTGAATGACCAAGCAGTAGCTGCGCGAGACAAGGTGGCTGGTGTCAACTTAGACGATGAAGCTGCTGCTTTGATTCGTTATCAGCAAGCCTATCAAGCTTGCGCCAAAGCACTTCAAATTTCTGGAGAGCTTTTCGACACGATCAACCAAATTCGTTGATAGAGGTAAATCATTATGAAAATTTCAACAACCCTCTTTTTTGACCGTTCAACACAGCAACTTGGCAACGTGCAAGCCAACCTTGCAAAAACTCAAGAGCAATTGTCGACGGGCTTGCAAATTGTCAAACCTAGCGATGCGCCAGACAAAGCTGCCTTGGTGACCCGTCTCGAATCAGAGTTGAGCCGCCAAACGGGCTATCAAAACACCCTCAAGGCGGTGAATGTTCGTTTGACTTCAGAAGAAACTGCACTCAAGAACACCAGCGATGTGATGTACCGTATCAAAGAGCTGGCTGTTCAGGCTGCCAACGATACGCTCAGTCCACAAGATCGCCAGAGCGTGGCGCTTGAGTTGAGCACGTTGCGTGATCAAGTGCTCAGCTTGGCAAACAGTCAAGACAGCAACGGCAATTATTTATTTTCTGGCAGCAAAGCCTCTCAGCCAGCGTTCACGCAAGACGCCAAAGGCCATGTCAGCTATCAAGGTGACCAAGCGCGCATGAAAGTGAACGTGGGTGACAACCGTCGCGTTAACTTGAACATGCCTGGCTCAGACGCTTTTGTTCGCGTTGTTCGTGACGATGGTAAGGGCGGCAAAACAGCGGTTGATTTTTTTCAATCTTTGGATGACTTAGTCGCTGCCGTGAAGTCTTCAGACCATGCCAATATTCAACGTGGTGTTGCTGAAGTGGATGGTTTGCAAAATGGCATCAGTGAAGGTCTAGGTCAAATTGGCGCCGACTTAAATGTGGTTGATATGCAAAACAACGTCTTGGATCAAGTGGTTTTGCGTTTGAAAACTACGCGTTCTGATGTGGAAGATTTGGATTACACATCGGCCATTACCAAAATGAACAAGGATCAACTTGCTTTAGAAGCTGCGCAAAGCAGCTTTTCTAAGATATCTCAGTTGAGCCTATTCAAGTACATGAACTGATGGATTCAAGTTATTCAAACTTGAGTCGATAGACATATAGATAAGAAAGCTCTTTTATGGCGACCTCGGCGATCAGTTCCACATCGACAGCATCTACTGCAGCTACAAGCGCAACAACAGCCGCTGCTGCAACTGCGGCAGCGAACAAGGCGGCCGCTCAGTCGTTGATTACATCGTTAGGTGCTGGCTCTGGCGTGGATACGGCCTCACTCGCACAAAACTTGGTGAACGCCGAACGAGTGCCGCAAGAAAATGCGATCAACGCCAAGATCACCAAAAACGAGGCACGTGTATCGGGTTATTCCGCAATTTCGTATGTGATGTCGCAGGTCCAAACGGCATTTACGGCCCTCAAGGATCAAAGTAGCTTCAGTTCGTTGACTGCGTCTAATTCGAATCCTGCAGCCTTTTCTGTGACCACTGGTGCCTATGCCACCGAAGGTTCGCATGATGTTGAAGTACTGCGCGTTGCCAAGTACCAACGAAGCGCAAGTAATGGCTTGGCCTCAGCCACGACATCTTTGAATGGTGGCGCGGCGATGAGTTTGCGTTTGACTGTTGGTTCCACGACTTCTCCCACTATTTCATTAGCAGCCGGAAAAGATACACCGCAAGACATGGTAGATGCCATCAATGCAGCAAATACAGGTGTGACAGCTAAATTGGTCAATACGGGTGATGGTTCGGCGGCTCCTTATCAGGTGGTGCTGTCTGGTCCAATGGGCTCAGCGGGAGTTTTTTCACTCGCGGCAGACTATGGCTCTGGCACTGCTTCGCCTGGTGTGACGTTCGCTGCAAACAACCCCAATAACCAAAGTGCGAGTGATGCTCAGATCAAAGTAGATGGCGTAACTTACACGCGAACGAGCAACAGCATCAATGATGTGGTAGCAGGTGTCACCTTTAACGTCAAGGCCACCACTTCAACCGCTGCTGCCCTCGATTTAACCCGTGATACGACGGCAATCAAAGACAAAATCAACACACTCGTCACTTCGTATAACGATGCTGTCAGTATGTTGAATGTGGTGTCTGACCCTAAATCAACGGTGGAAACCTATGGTGCGACGTTGGTGGGTGACTCCACTGTTCGCATGGTCAAGCAACAACTTCGCTCGATGTTTGTGAACCAGTCCAGTACGCCCGGTACAGCCGTGGGTGCAATGTGGCAAATGGGCTTGAGTATTGACTCAGCAGGTGTTCTGTCTGCGGATGCCACTAAGCTTGATTCGGCGTTGACCAATAACTTTGCAGATGTCGTGAAAACTTTCACTGGCAATCAAAACAATGTCAGCGCCTATACCGTGGCGCCTGCAGGTATTGCGGGTGATGCGATCAAGAGCTTGACCAAGATGTTGAGCTCTACCGGTCCATTGCTCACCAAGAGCGAGAACGCCAACACCCAAAATACCAAATATAAAGATGACTTGACCAAGTTAGGCACACGGATGGACAGTTTGCTCGCACGGTATCAAAAGCAGTTTGCTGCCATGAATAGCTTGGTGGGCAGTGTGAATAGTCAGAAGACCAGCTTGAAGTCCAGCTTTGATGGCATGATGGCTTCGCTTACAGGTAAGTCGGGTTGATCATACGCATTAGCTATTTAGCCATCTAAAACTGAATCGTTTAGGGTTCAGTATTCCTCCAATAAATAAAATTTGAATTTCACATTCAAGTTTTGTCGCGTCCGTCCGATTCAAAGCCAAATCCCTCGAAAGTTATTTGCAATTCAAATGACATTGGGGTGCGAAAGGCGGACATATGGGTACAGATATTCAATCTAAATTGCCAACACAGGCATCGACGCGGCTAGACGTGGCTGCACCTGCGTCTGTGCCTGTGGTGAAGGTCGTTGCTACGCACGAACCCGAATCTAAAGCGCAGTTGACACCAATCCCCAAAGCAGACATTCAGTTTGATGCCGAGAAAGTTCGTAAGAACTTAGAGGAAGCCATTCAAAAGCTCAACGAGATGATGAAGGACAGCGGTCGTACATTGAGCTTCAGCATGGATGTGAAGTTGGGTCGACCTATTGTGTTCGTCAAAAACATGGCCAATGGAGACGTGGTGCGTCAAATCCCCAGTGAAGTGGTGGTACGCGTGGCACATGGCATTGAAGACTTTAAAGGGTTGTTGCACAACGCCGCAGTCTAAAAACAATTGTTCTATCTATATAGACGCAAATTGTTTAAAGATTTTTTGACTTTTTTCAAAAAAACGCTCAAGTAAAAACCAACCCTTCCGATTCACTGGCTATCAGGAACACAAATTCCTGTTTTATTTAACCCCCTGTGACGGATCTTAAGGAGAAACACCATGACCGTAATCAACACCAACGTGAAAGCTCTCACATCTCAAGCTTCTTTGAGCAATGTTGAGAAATTGACTGCTACGACCATGGAGCGTCTCTCCACAGGTCTGCGTATCAACAGCGCCAAAGACGACGCTGCTGGCCTCGCCATCACCAACCGCATGACATCACAAATCCGCGGTTACGCAGTTGCCATTCGCAACAGCAACGACGGCATTTCGATGGCTCAAACTGCCGAAGGCGCAATGGGTCAAGTCACCAACATGCTGCAACGCATGCGTGAACTTTCAGTGCAATCTTCTAACGGTGCATTGAATACTTCTGATCGCAAGTCGATCCAACAAGAAGTTGATCAACTCAAGCAAGAAATCGACAACATTGCTACTAAAACAAATCACAACAACATCAAGTTGTTAGACGGTTCTGCCGGCAAGATCACTTTGCAAACTGGCGTGAACGCTGGTGACACAATGAGCATCGGTTTCAACTCGGTGCGTACAAAAGACATCGGTCTTGGTTCACGTGCCTCTTTGTCTGCTGTGGGTACTAGCTTCGACACTACAGCCACACCCAATGCGATGGCTGATGGCGATCTGTTGCTCAACGGTGTTGCAGTTGGCGCCTCTTTGGCAACAGATGACAAGTTGTCTTACAAAGGCAATGAAGCTAGCGCAATTGCCAAAGCTGCTGCTATTAACCGTGTCTCCGAGCAAAGCGGCGTACACGCCACTGTGGGCCAAACCACTGTCAATGGTTCTGTGATGACTGCCGCTATTTCTACCGGTAAATTGACCATCAACGGTGTGGATACAGCCACTGTGTATACCTCCGCTGATGCTGAGTTGTCACGTGAAGCAGTGATCACTGCAATCAATGATATTTCTGATCAAACAGGTGTCAAGGCAATCAATACACACGATGACAGCAAAGGCGTGGTTTTGGTGGCAGCTGATGGTCGTAACGTATCCTTGGAAATCGGCGGTGATATGTCGGTCGACACCACAGGTTTGGCTGCAGCTGACAAGACCTATACAGGTACTTTTGAGTTGAACACTTTGGATGGCAGCTCCATCACTGTGGGCAGTAACGTGGCAGGTGATTTGTCGATGTCTGGTTTGGACTACGGCACCTATGCTGCCGACTCAGCTCAATCCGTGACCTTGGCACGTACAGCGACAACAACAACAGCTGCACCTGGTGAACTCAAGGGCAACACTTTGGTGATCAACAACATCGGTATCGATGCTGCAGTCTCCAATGATGACAACGCCTCTGTCGATGCATCTGCTATCGAGACATCAAGCAAGTCTGCCAGCGCAATTGCGATTGCGGCTGCAATCAACAAGAAGTCTGATCTGACTGGTGTGACAGCGACTGCTGAACCCAACATCATCAACGGTACTTCGTTTACTGCTGACACGTTCACAAGCTTCAAGATCAACGGTGTGGATGTGCCTGCCGATGGCGGTGGTTTCAACTCTCGTGACGATGTCATCAAAGCTGTGAACCAAGTGCAAGGTCAAACAGGTGTGATGGCCGAAGCCAACGGCGACGGTATTCGCTTGGTGGCTCAAGACGGTCGCAACGTGACCATCGATACTGATGCAGCTGACCCTTCAGCGCTCGGTTTGGGTGGCAACACTTCGGTTGGTACAGATCCTGTGACCTTCTATTCGAAAGTCAAACTCAGCTCCGATAAAGCCTTCACAGTGGCCAGCGGTTCTGAAGGTAATGACACCAACTTGGCAGCCTTGGGCTTCCGTCAAGGTACATTCGGTGGCGCTGACAACGGTTTGAAAGTCAAAGACATCGACGTCACCACACAACAAGGTGCAACTGATGCGATCAAGGCGATTGATGCTGCGATCACCTCAGTGTCTGCTGACGAAGCCCGCGCTGGCGCATTCCAAAACCGTTTGGATGCCGTGGTGTCTAACTTGACAGAGTCCAACCAAAACATGTCTGCATCACGCAGCCGTATCTTGGATACTGATTACGCAACAGAAACCAGCAACCTGGCCAAGTCGCAAATCATCTCTCAAGCTGCAACAGCCATGTTGGCTCAAGCCAATCAGTCTGCACAAAGCGTGTTGTCTTTGCTCAAGTAAGCAAACGACACAGTTGTCAAACTGCAAAAAAGGCACCTTCGGGTGCCTTTTTTGCATTTATGGCTCAAGTTTTTCAAGTTCGTGCCGATATGCATAAAGACGACCCTCCATAGGTGGGGGGTGGCGGCTTCGGCTGCACATCCAATTTAACGAAAGACTGAACTATGACGACCATCAACACCGCATCACGTCTCGTGACATACGGCGCTGCTGCGGCAACGCCTTTGGTGACACCGGAGACCGATGTCTCTCAGTTCAGTACAACGACACTTAAGAATTTAAGCCTCACCGACATCACCCGCCTGTCCACCAGCCAAGTGATTCAAATCGATGCGGCTAATATGGCTTATTTGAGCGGCACACAATTGGCTGCATTCTCTACGCAGCAAATTCAAGCGCTGACAGAGCCTCAGGTGACAGCGCTTTCGTCGACGCAGTTGCAGAGTTTGTCATCACGGCAAGTTGCAGCAATGTCTGTTGAACAAATCAACGCCATCTCCACCAGCAAGATTTCGGCGTTGAAAGCCACGCAAATCAGCGCAATCTCAACGGAGGTGTTGAGTGGTCTTGATAACCGCGAGTTGCAAAATCTAACAGCCAGCCAAATTCAAGCGTTGACTACCGATCAAATCGTGGGCTTGATTGCCGATCAGCTGTCTGCATTAGGCACAACACAAATTGCCAACTTGAAAAACAACCAAGTGGCAGCCATTGCCTTAGATGACATCACGTCATTGACCACTGCTCAAGTGAAAGCTTTGGGAGCAGCTCAAGTTAAGTCGCTCACAGTGGCCCAACTCGGCACCCTGCAAACTGATCAAATTCAAGCCATTGACACGTCTGATATGGCCGGTTTGACAGCAACACAAGTTGGTGCATGGAGTTCGACTCAATTACGCGCACTCAGCACGGCGCAAGTCAACGCTTTGAACTTGAATGTCTTCAAAGCACTTTCGACAACGCAGATGCAAGCGTTTTCTACAACGCAAGTGAGTAAATTTGGTGATGCACAAATCAAGGCCATGAGCGCCTCTCAATTTGATGCACTCTCGACCAGTCAACTTGAAGCTTTGACTACCTCTCAAGTTACGTTGTTGACTGTGGCCAATTTGGCTACTTTGGATGCAAATGATGTTGCTTCATTCTCAACAGCCGATGTGCGTGCGATGACCAACACGCAAATTAGATCGCTCAGCAGCACGGTGCTGTCAGGGATGAGTACTGCACAGCTCAACGCCATCACCACCTCGCTGGTGACAAACTTGGCTGGCGGTGCCATTTCGGCATTGAGCTCAGATCAAATTCAATCACTCAGTACATCGCATATCAATGCTCTGAGCGCTACACAGGTTAAGGCCCTTTCCGCCTCAGCAGTTGGCAATTTGACGACCGCACAACTCAATAGCTTGAGTGATTCGCAGTTCAAGCTATTGTCGGCCAGTCAAATTTCCGGACTGTCCTCTACACAAATCGCAAGTTTAAGCACTGCGAAAATTTCATTGTTGAGTGCTGGACAACTTGCCGCATTTGATAGTAGCGACATTGGTGCACTGACCACGAGTCAGAGTGCTGGCTTTGGTTCTACACAGATCAAAGCACTGAGCGCAGTACAAGTTGGAGCACTGAACGCCGACTTTATTGAATATATAAGTACTTCTCAATTTAAACAATTTAGCAATACCCAAATCAGTGCATTGAGTACAGGCGCTGTAGCGAAATTAATTGCAAACGACCTGAATGCACTTTCGTCTACGCAAATACGATCACTAACCACGACTCAAATCTCAGCCTTGAGTACTGGGATTAATGTGAACTTGACAACAGCTTCGTTGGTGGCGCTGTCAACTAATCAAATTAATGCGCTATCCACGGGTTTGTTGTCTCGACTATTCACGGGGCAAATTGCAGCTTTGACAACAAATCAAGTCCAGGCGCTCAGCAGCAATTCGTTCATCAACTTGACAACCTCGCAGTTGCAAGCTTTGACCACAACACAGTTGCAGTCGGTGGACATTGAAGACTTGAATGCATTGAGTACAGCGCAAGTGCAGTTGTTGACGACTTCTCAAGTCCAGGGCTTATCTGCAACACAACTTGCAGGCCTGAGCACGACGGCGTTGAGCTCAATGACGACTTTGCAAGTCAGCAACTTGAAAGATACCCAAGTTCGCGCACTCTCGGCGGATCAAGTCAGCAGCTTGACGACCACTCAATTGAACAAAATGGGCACGGCTCAATTGGCTGCTATGTCGACAGATGACATCGTGGCATTAACTTCAGCGCAAGTTGGCGCCCTGAGTACAGAGCAAATTTCTAAGCTCAGCTTGGCTCATGTGCAAGCTTTAGAAGCTTCCGAAGTTGGGGGCTGGAGCACCAGCCAACTTCACGCTCTGACCACTAACCAAGTCAGAGTGCTTGAAACTACTGATGTGGCTGCCATTGGCACTGCGATTGCAACCGCACTGGATACAACCCAAATCAACGCTTTGTCAGATGTGAGCGTCGCTGCCTTGAGCTCAAGTCAAGTTGCATTGCTCAGCACGGCTCAGGTTGCGGCATTGAGCAACCAAGCGATCAAAGCTTTGTCGACGGATCAAGTGTCGACACTCGCTACGAAAGTATCCTCATTCAGCACGGCGCAGCTGCGTCTATTGTCTAATGATGTGGTGGCCAACCTGAGTTCGGCTCAAATTTCGGATCTGAACACCAGTCAAATCAAATCATTGACAGCAGCGCAGATTGGCGTGTTGAACACCGCAGCAGTAGGTGGCTTGAGCACTGCGGATGTGGCTGCTTTGACAACGGACCAAATCAAGGCCATGAGCAGTGATTTGTTGAGAGCGCTGGGCACCAGTAATTTCAGTGCATTGTCTACGGAACAATTGCGAATCATCACAAGCAGCGCAGTGGCTGGCTTGACAACGGACGAACTCCAAAGCTTATCTACAACCAAACTTGTCACGCTGACTTCTGCACAAATTGGTGCGTTTACAAGTGATGCATTTGCAAACCTCACCACAAACCAAATCAATGCCATCACTACCACCCAGTTGGTTGCGGTGACCTCAGCGCAAATCGCTGCATTGAATACTTCGCAGGTCCAATCGATTGCGACTGACCGTGTGGCCAAACTCGACACTTCTCAATTGAGTGCGCTGGGCACTACCCAAATGGGCAACATGACCACCACGCAAGTGGCAGCTTTGACATCTACACAAGTCCAAGGGCTGAGCACTGGAGCGATTGCTGGTTTGAGTACTGCTCAAATCGCCAAGTTGACGACAGCTGCTGTGGGTGGCTTGACGACGAATCAGGTATCCGCACTTGAAACTGCCGATGTGGCCACCTTGAGCAGCGCGCAGCTTGCCGCGCTGTCAAGTACGCAAGCTGCCAAATTGAGCACCGATCAAGTTGCATCACTTGCTGCGGGCGAAGTGAAAGGTTTCAGCACCACGGTTGTGTCTATGCTTTCAAACGCACAGCTTCAGGCTATGACGACCAGTGCCACAGCTGCATTGACCACATCACAGGTTCAATCCATGGCTACGTCGCAAGTGGCGGCGTTGACGTCGGCACAAGTTGCTAACTTGACGACTGGGCAACTGAATGCCTTAGGAACAAGTTTGGTGAAAGCCATTGAACTGGCGGACATTGTTGGGATTGACAACACCCGCATGGATGCGCTCACGACATCGCAAATGGCTGCATTGAGCACCGCTCAAGTCGCCGCGCTGGGTACCCAGCAAGTCGCTGATCTCGAGACAGCGCAGCTGACCAACATGGTGACGCAACAAATTGCATCGCTCACATCAGCACAAGCTGCAGCATTGACCACAGCACAAGTGTCTGCATTGACCACTTCTAATGCCGTTGGTTTGACCACGACTGCATTGGGCGCGTTGTCGTCTGCGCAAGTAGCGAAATTAACAACGGATGTTGTTAGCGCACTCTCGACGGCTCAGCTGCAAGCATTTGGGTCTGATCAAATTGCTGGCTTAACAACCTTACAAATCGACAGCTTGACTACTTCAGCTGTCGCAAGTCTCACCTCCAATCAGATTGAGCTATTTAATACTACTCAGGTTCGTTCATTGAATCCTGCTGGTATTAAGGCTTTGTCAAATGAGGCCGCACATCAATTGTCTGCAAGCCAAATTGCAGTCATGACGACAGCACAAATTACACAGCTCGAAACTGCAGACTTTGGTGCCTTCTCTGATGCGCAGGTGGGCGCTTTAACCACCGCTCAAATCGAGAAGCTCAGCACTGCATCGATAGCTGCTCTTGACTACCGAGTGGGTAAGTTCACGACTGCACAGTTGACAGCCTTGACAACCACGCAAGTTGGCGCATTGTCAGTGGGCCAAGTGACAGGTCTGGACACCACTCAGCTGTCCTCATTGACGACTGCACAAATTCAAAAGGTCATCACGCAAGCTGTGGCAGCCTTGTCTACAGCACAGATTGCCAACTTGTTGACCTCGCAAGTTGAAAAACTGACAACAGCGCAAGTGGCAGCATTGACCAGCAATGAAACCCGTGCTCTGACGACATCGCAAGTGCAAGGTTTGACGTCTGCGCAAGTCAATGCATTGACTACAAGCAACTTGGCATCGTTACAAACTCAGCAAGTAGCAAGTCTGACCACCGCTCAGTTGGAAGGATTGACGACAGCCGGCGCTCAAGCTTTGACCACGACGCAAGTGCAAGCCATCACCACGGCCCAGCTGCAAAAGCTGAACACCAATGCTGTGAGCAATCTGAAGACCTCACAAGTGGTGGCTCTGTTGACGACTCAAGTCAATTCCTTGACGCAAACGCAAGTGCAAAACATGAGCACGCAGCAAGTCAATGCTTTGCTGACGACACAAGTCCAAGCCCTCAGCACAGACCAAGTCGGGTACTTGTCTAGCACGCAAGTGAAGAACTTGACGACTTCACAAGTACAGAGCTTGAGCTCAACTCAGATTACACACGTGTCAACTTCTGGTTTGGCAGAGCTGTCAACAGCTCAAGTGGTGGCCTTGGCGACTGAAAGTGTCGGCGCCTTGACCGATGCGCAAATTGTTGGTTTGACAACGTCCCAAGTGGGTGCGTTGCTGACAGCACAAGTGGCAGCATTGTCTACCGCTAGCGTTGTCGCACTGCAAGACGCCGATCTTGGGGCTCTGAGCACCGGTCAAATGCGCGCGCTCTCTGCTGGCCAATTGCAAGCCTTGTCGACTAACGACATCACATTGCTCAGCACCACACAGGCTTCTAGCTTGATGGGCGTTCAAGTGGCTGCATTGACCACCAACCAAGTGCAGGCACTGACCACTTCTCAAGTGACTAACTTGACACCTGATCAAGTGAACAGTTTCACCACTGAGCAAATTGCCAAGTTGGAAAACGCTGATGTGGCAGCATTGCAGGCTTCGCAATTCACGACAGTGACTGCTGATCAAGTGCAAGCGTTCACGACTTCACAAATCTCTCAACTGTCTACGGCTGTCGTGGCTGGGTTGACGGATACGCAGTTGGGCGCTTTGACGACAGCACAGCTGTCGAATATGACGACCACGCAAATCGATGCGATGAATGCAGCCAAGATCACTGCCTTGTCATCCACGCAAGTGGGTGCTTTGACCACAGCACAGTTGGCGCACCTCTCCACTACACAAGTGCGTGCCATTGAAACTGCTGACTTGGCTGCTCTGGTTACGACCAAGCTCAACGCCTTGTCTACCACGCAGTTTGGTGCTTTGACGAGCGCTCAAGTAGTGAACTTGACCGTGGGTCAAATCTCAAGCTTGGAGACAGCTGATTTGGCAGCATTGAGCACCAGCAATGTGGCACAACTGCTAAAAACACAAGTCGAAGCGTTGACAACCGGTGAAGTTCAAGCACTGGGCACCAGCCAGCTACAAGCCTTGACAACGGCTAACGTGGCTGCACTGAGTGCTGGCCAAGTGGCTAGCTTGACAACAGCTGCGCAGGTCTCTGCATTGACAACTACCCAAGTGGCAGCACTGGGCTCTGACCAGATTGTTGCCTTGACGACCCATCAACTCACTGCTTTAACAACAGCACAGGTTCAAAGCTTTAAGGTTGACCATGTCACGGCCCTGTCTACAGAAGACGTGAGCAAGCTGTCGACAGCTCAGTTGAATGCTCTGACTACTACTAACTTTGCAGCGCTCAGTGCAGCTCAAATCAACGGTATCAGTACTAGCAGCTTGAACAGCTTGAACACTACGCAAGTCGCGGCTATTTCTGTAACGGCTATCCCTGACTTGGCCACAGCAAGCTTGAGCAAGTTGGATCAGGCGCGCGTGCAAGCTATAACAGCCGAGCAGATGGGTGCTTTGACAACCGCAGCGGTCTCTAATTTGACAACGTCACAAGTCCAATACCTGAGTTCGTCTCAAATTGGTAACTTGTCGGCAACGGCAGTGCAAAGCATCACGACGGCTCAAGTCGTGGCCTTGACAACATCTCAAGTGAAGGACTTGTCACCCAATACTGTGACAACCATGACCACAGCCCAAGTGGCAGCGATCGAAGCCTCTGATGTGTCGTTCCTGACCAACGGTGTGATTGCTAGCTTGACCACAGACAAGCTGACCGGTTTGACCACCAACCAAGTGCAGAGCTTGAACACTTCTCAGGTACAAGCCTTGACGGGTGCGCAAGTTGCCGCGTTGACAACTCTGCAGGTCTCTAAGCTGGGTACAGCGCAGATTCAAGCCTTGGATGCAACTGATGTGGCAGGTATGACGACGGGCCAAGTCTCCATCTTGAGCACGGCTCAAGTGGATGCTTTGACCTTCGCGATGGTCAAGGGCCTGAGTACAGAAGGCTTGGGTGCACTGAGCACCAACGTGGCTTCTGTCTCGCACATTGATGCCTTGACCACCACATTGACGCAAGCGTTGACGACAGCTCAGATTCAAGCATTGACAACCTCACAAATTGAGAACCTGTCATTGGCTTCTGCTTCTGCGTTGACATCAACGCAGGTCAGCAGCATCACTACCAACCAAATCACGCATTTGGCGACAGCGGCGATTGCTGCATTGACGACAGACCAAGCGTTTGCGTTGACAACAGCGCAAATTAACAAGCTGACAACCACTCAGGTAGCTGCCTTGAATGCGACAGATATTGCTGTCTTGACCACCGCCAGCGTGGGTGCGTTGACGACTGCTCATATCCAAGCCTTGGCAACTAGCACCGTGGCTGGTTTGACGACAACGCAAGTGACCAATTTGACGACAGCGCAGACAGTGGCATTGACAACCACAGCACTGGCAGGCATGAATACCTCACAAATTCAGGCCTTGTCGACAAGTCAGATTGCTAACTTGCAAGTGGCTCAGCTGCAAGCGTTGACTGATGCACAGATTGACAGTTTGTCGACTGCACAAATTGGTGCATTGACAGTGACTCAGCTCAAAGCAATTCTTTAACATGTCATAAACCCTCAGGACTCTTTGAGTCCTGAGGGGGTGTTACTTGTTGAGGTAGCAGCCTATGCCATTAGGTCCATGCCCAAAAACCAGGCTGGATGAACCATTGGCGATGCTTGTGAGTGTTTGCAGCATATGCAAGAGCCGGTGTCCTAATAGTCCGTGCTTTACAACGTATTCGCTGCGCGCAATGATGCCGTTTGTCCCCAATGTGTCAAAGTTAGCAACGGCTTGTTGAATACCAATAGATAAGTCATACGCTGTTAATGCGGGAATGCGAACAATGCCAAGTTGAGCTTGCAGTTCGCGAGAACAGACGCTGTCTAGGTCTTGAATTTCTTCAGGAACGATGGGAATCTGACCTGCGGCTAATGCATCAAACACCCGTGTGGACAAGTCCTTCACCAACGGAACGATGATGCTGCATTTGTAGCTAGACCATTCCTGAAAGCGTTCATGGCGCGATAAATTCCAATAGCGTGTTCGGTCGTTGCTGGGCATGAGTTTGAACTCTGCCAGGTCGCCCAATTCGCGCTCCCACTCTCTCATCATGTGTGCTCGAGGTGCGTTTTCATACACCACGTAATTGAACAAGCCTTTGTTGGAGCGTGTGGTGTGTAGATCTGAGGCTATTTCTCGGCGAATTTCATCTGCACCGAATTGAGCGCAGCACAGTGGTACATGATCCGCAACTGCAGAAACCGGGTTGGTCAAGTAACCAGGAACGCCTAAATTGTGACTGATGAAATTCAAGTCAGTGGCCAATGCAACTTTGTAGTTGTCGTTGTAGGCCACATGGTTGTCCCAGTACCAGAGTGAAAACACAGAGTCAGGATGCGCCTTGGTCTTTAATTCCCAAAGCAACTGCGAGTTATCAGAGCCGTGAGCTGTGATGATGTAGAAGCAAGGGGTTTGGTAAGAATTTTGGATTTCGACCTGTCGCCAGCTGTCTCCGACGATGTGATTGGTGTCTTCAAATGCATATGGATTTTGGCTGAGTGACTTGGGTAAGTTCTCATGCAGGATGGTGGAATGCAGATAGCAATAGGTGCGCTCAGGAAGGGCGGACAAGCGTTGGATTTTTTGCGTCAAATCGGCTTGACGTTGTTCAGGCCACAGCATGGTCACCTCACAAGTTGATGAGCAGCGCTTCGAGTGCGCGCGCTTGTTGTTCAGAAGTGAAGGGCCACTCTTTGGCTTCAAGCTTGCGCATGAGTAGTTCTTTCACCGCTAGACGTGTGGTCTCATTAGTCGCTAGATGAAGCGCTTTTTGGTAGTACTCGTCATAACTGGCGCAAGCCAAGTCAGGCAAGCCCACATCGTGTAGCAAGCTAGCGGCCACGCGTGAGGCAAAACTCTTCCCCTTCAAAGTGACCACAGGCAAGCCCGCCAACAATGCATCGCTGGCTGTGGTGTGCCCGTTGTATGGATAGGTGTCAATGAAGACGTCAACTAAACGGTAACGAGCCAAATGGTCTTCCACACGTGGCACACGTGTGGCAAAGATGATGCGATCTGCATCAACGCCTTGTAGCTTTGCACTTTCGCGCAAGTTGGCATGCGCACCTTCGTTAAGTTTCATCAACCACAACACGCTGCCAGGAACGGCTTTGAGTAAGTCCATCCACACCTTGAATAAAGGCGGATTGATTTTGTAGTCGTGGTTAAAGCTGCAGAAGATGGTGCCTTCTTCGGGTAGACCAAAGTCGCTGCGTTTTGGGGTGATGGGTGAGGGCACCACAGATTCGTCGCGCGGCAAATAGCAGTGCGGTAGGCGAAGGATCTTTTCTTTGTAATGCGCTTCTAGGTCTTCTGGAATGAGGCGAGGGTCTGCAATCAAGTAGTCGATGTATGGCAAACCTAAGGTGCCTGGAAATCCAAGATAGGTTACTTGTGCAGGTGCTGGACGGTGCGCCAAGATGTCTAGGCGCGTACCTTCGGTATGGCCAGACAAATCAATGGCCACGTCGATTTCCATTGCTCGCATGAGTTTGGCAACTTCGATGCTGGTCATGCCAGCGCAGTCGATGTAGTGGTCAAAAGCGCATCGGTAACGTTGCCACAAATCGCTCTTGTCGCTGACGCCTGTGAAAAAGCCTGTGAGCTCAAACTGAGATTTGTCGAATTTTTCGATCAAGCCAATCAGCAAGTAGCCCACGGGATGCACGCGGAAATCGGCGGAAATAAATGCCACGCGCTTTTTGCGGTGTTTGTATTTTTCACCAGTCCACAAAGGGTTGGCAGAAGGTTTGTATTTGTCGGTCGCGTACAGCTCAGCGCACTTGCCAATCAGGGCAGCATCATCGGTCAATGCCATGATGGTCAAGGGACCACACACCAATTTACCAGCTTCAATGCCTTTGAAGATGCTCTGACGGTTGGCCTCAAAGTCAGTCCAGTCGCAATTGCTTTGCCGAGCGCCCATGAGGTGGCCTTGGCCATAGTCATAACTCGGCTCTACCTGCAAAGCACGCTTGAATGCATTGGTGGCCAAGGTGTATTGCTTGTATTGACCCAGCAACTGACCTTGACCTTCCAGTGCGCGGACATGATTGGGGTTGATTTCTGTCGCTGCGGTGAGGGTAAGTAGCGCGTCATGGTGACGGTTGATACCTTGTAGCAAGGCCGCCTTGTTGGTGTAGGCCTCCATGTATTTGGGATCAGCAGCAATGGCTTGGTCGTAGGCTTTGATGGCGTCTTCAGCCAAGCCTAAGTCGTGCAGTGTTTTACCTTTGGCAAAGTGCGCCAAGGCTTGCTGAGGTGCAGCTTGGCAAGCCAAGTCGAAGTAGTGGAAGGCACCCGCAAAGTCTGTCAATGCTGCACGCGATACACCTAATGAATACAGCGTGAGAAAGTTTTGAGGTTCGATCGCCAAAGACTGTTGCAGCAAAATTTCTGCTTGCGCATGATGACCTTGTGCTTGTAGGCCAATGGCTTGGCTGTTCAATGCCACCACTTCAGGTGACATTTTCTTGTTTGAATTGCCTTGTTTGGCGAGCTGAATGGTGTTGCTGTGGTTCTTAGCGTTGTCAAGCTCAGGTTCAAGTGACAAGGCTTTGTTCACTGCCAACTCGGCATCGTCTAGGCGACCTAGGTTAAACAAAATCACCGATTGAGCTAAGTGAGCCAATGCAAATTGAGGGGCTCCAGCTATCGCACGCTCAATCAGGGGCAGTGCTTTGGCATGTTCTCCCGCACCAGATTCGATGGCACCTAAGGAATACAAAGCCACCACATTGCGAGGATCTTGCTGCAACGCAGATTCAAACAGTTGTTTGGCTTGCGTGTTATTACCCTGCGTTTGTGCAGCTAGGGCTTGTTGCAGCAAAGCGGGGAGGGCGGTTTTGTTCATATGTTTTATACCCATTCGAGCGGAACTTGTTGGCCCGCAGATGCTAGTAAACGTTGGCGCGATAAGCGTAAGTGCAAGCTAGGTGCTGGCCATTTTTTGTAAACAGTAAGGTAGTCAGACACGGTTGCCCAGCCGTTATTGGCGGCATTGGATCCGCGACGCGTACGTGTATTGGCGTAGTCTTTGTAAACAATGGCGCCGCTGATGTCGACGTATTTAAAGCCGGTTTCGCTGGCAACATTGAGCAAAAAATCCCAATCATCTAGGCTACTCAAGTGAGGGTCTTGCTCTCGGCCTTGCACAGACTCTCTCGGAAAAATTGCGCAATGGTTGAGGATGAAATTTTTCACATATAAGGTCTGAATTTCTTGGTCAGCCAAAGATATGTTGTAAGCCCTGGTGCCAACGTCAGGCGCGGGACTATTTTCTTCAACCACGAAGTAGTCGGTGTAGAGCACTAGTCCGGGGTGCTGTTGGGTTGCGAGTGCAGCTTGTTCAAGGTAGTCAGGTGAGAAAGCATCATCATCGTCAAGAAAAATGATGTATCTGCCACGGGCATGGTGAAGGCCTAGATTCCGGCTGATGGCAGGGCCTTGTTTGCCAATGCGTTTGATAAAGGTGTCTTGTTCGCTGATGTATTCACCGACCACATGCATGGTGTTGGCGTCGCAGCAGTCGGCTACCACAATCAACTCGTAGTCATGATAGGTGCTGTTGCGCACAGACTGCAAAGCCCGAGTCAAGAGATCGGGCCTGTGGTGTGTGGCAATGATGATGCTGAAGTAAGGCAGCTTCATTCGTGGCTACCTTCGCTCAATGTTTTAACAATGTGGTTGACCACACTATCCCAGTCCCGAGGTTTGTGTTGTCGAAACAAATGCACAGTTGGATACCAAGGAGAGTCACTGCGCTCAAGTAGCCAACGGAAGTCAGGTGCAAATGGCAGCATGATCCAAGTCGGGCAACCCAGTGCAGCAGATAGATGAGCTACAGAGGTGTCGACGGTGATGAGTAGATCAAGCTGCTGCAGCAAACCTGCTGTCTCATGCAAACTGGTCAGTTCTCTTCGCCAATCTTTAAGCGGTAGTGTGTGAAGCAAAGACTCATCTGATGCGCGAATTTCTGTTTGCATCACATGCCAGTCCACATCAAGACCAAACATGGGAAGAAGCTGAGCCAGGGGCATGCTCCGGTTGTGGTCATTCACATGCATCTGACTGCCAGACCATGTGATGCCGACTTGTAGTTTTTTCTTTTCTGTGAAACGTGCCGCCCATTTGGTTGTGATGGCAGCGTTTGGTGCGATGTAGCTGTCAGCACAGGGAATGCTATCGATATCGGTTTTGAAGATGCCGGGCAGACTCATCAATGGAATATGGAGGTCGTGCTTTGGTAAGGCCGATGGGTGTTGCTGCGTTGATGTGACAAAGATATCTGCAGCCATCGACTGCATGATGTCGACCAAGGGAGGGGCCACTGCCATGATGACTTTGGCACCCATGCCTTTCAAAATCAATGCATAACGGCCAAATTGAATTTGGTCACCCAAGCCTTGTTCGGGGCAAATCAGAATTGTTTTGCCTTCTAGGCTTTCTGTGCCGTTCCAACGAGGTGCCACCATAGGTGCCACGTTGTCAAGAAAGTTCTTGGTTTGGAATCGTGCTTCGTAACATTCCCAACCTTCCTCGAACTCTTGATTGAGCAACAAATCAAATGACAAGTTGTACACGTAGTCGGGGTGATCTGGCTTGAGGGCGATGGCTTTGCGTAAATCTTGAATGCTGTGCTTGAGCAAGGTCAGTCCACGGTAGGCGTTGCTGCGAACCATATACGCCTGAGGGTTGTCAGGGTCTAAGCTGAGGGCTTTGTTAGCCACCTCTATGGCTTCATCGTACTCACCTAGGCGAACCAAGATGCGAGCCAAGCGGGTATGACTGAGTGATTTTTTGGGATTTAGCGCGATGGCGGCCCGGATGCTAAGCAATGCATCATCGAAATAGGCAAGCTCTGTTTGAGCTTCGGCTAAGTTCTCAAAGGCTTCAATGAAGTCCATCTTGTACTGCAATGCTTGGCTGTAGCAACCAATGGCCTCAACCAATTGCTTGTTCTGATGGTGGGCCACACCCTTGCAATACAACAACTGCGAGTCGGTGGGGAATTTCTGTAGTGATTCGCCATAGCATGCGCTGGCCTCAGCATATTGCTTGGCTTGCATCAAGGCAGCACCGCGCTTGAGCCAAGTTTCTTTGGCGGCAGATTGCTTAGATTTGACGAAATGAGCGCGCATGTCGGTTCTTTGACATTCAGTAATGACTGCTACGAAGAATGCAAGCCTCGTGCCATATTAATCTCAGTGTTTATTTTGGTACGAAATGTGCTTGATAAAGCAAATTCAGGTCTGAAATTAGGGATGTCAAATTTCAGACGGTACAAACAGCAGCAGGTGGAAAACACGGCTGCAACTCTTGGAGTTCGCATGGTAGATGCATCAATTGTGGTGACCTCATACAACCACGGTCCGTATATCGCTCAATGTTTAACAAGCATTTTGGAGCAGACCACAGAGCGTCGCTTGGAAATTGTCTGGTATGACGATGCGTCAACTGACGACACCATAGCGAGAGGTGAGGAAGCACTTCAGAACTGTCCGCACGAAGTTATCCGAATTCATCAAAGCAATAACCGGATGCAGCGAAAAATTCCGTTCATGCTTGATCAGATTGAGCGCTGTCGTGGTGAATTTGTCTTTATGACGGAGGGCGATGATTTCTGGATAGATCCGAGAAAAATTGATGCCCAAATTGATGCGCTGATCGTTCATCCGGACATCAAATTGTGCTTTACACCAGCGAATGTCTATAGCGCTGATAGTTCTAACCCTTTAGGCGTCTTGGCAAGGCACTCGAATGAGCAGACTATTTTTTCATTAGACGCAGTGATAGTAGGTGATGGTGGCTTTATGCCGACAAATTCACTGTGCATTCGTCGCGAAGTGTTCAACTCGGCGCCAGATTGGTTATACGGTGATTTACCTGTGGGGGATTATCCGATGCAGGTGCTTGGTTCTGCTCCAAACGGGGCGTTGTTCTTACCTCAAGTCACTTGCGGTTACAGGCAGAACGTTCAGGGTTCTTGGACGACTTCAGTTTTTAATGTGCCTAGCAAGAGGATTCATTTTGAAATTGCGTTCCTTGAACTATTGATCAAGTTGCACAAGTCAATGCCTGGTCATAAAGATGCCTTCTTTAAATTGATTAAATCGCATGCAACAGCCTTTTTTAAATTGTCTGTGGATGCAGAAGATTACAGCCAGTTACCTAGGTTGATCGCCGTTATGAACTCGATATAGCAGAGCCATGCGAAGACGTTATCGCCAACTAATTATGAGTCGTTGGCGATAACGATTTAAATCGTTTTTTTATTTCGACTCACCTTTTTCGCACATCAAAAATATACTTGAGCACAAGTCTGGATATTGCTGTCCCAACTTATAGCAGCCTTCTAAATATTCTTTAGAGATGATATCGGTCTGCAGCAATTTATCCCATTGAAAGTTGGCCAGCGCCTTGAAAAAGATACCCGAGCGGTGAACCACTTTCAGTCCAGCTGCAACAGCATCACGTTCTAAGGTGTCTAAGGTATAGGTGCAACGATGGCCATGTTCTGCTTCTGCTGGCGTCACTGCGGTATTGTGTGAAATCAGCCCCATCTTGACAGCGATTTGTCTTGATGGCGCGTTGGCATTGGGGCACACCAAAAAGAAGCGACCACCTTCCGCTAGCCACTCATTGTTAACACGCTTTAAAACCTGAATAGGGTCGTCTAAATGTTCCAACACATGAGTCAAAACGATATTGTCGTAACGTTTTGGCAGGGTGACATCTTCGAAGAGTGCATTGTGGAATTGCACACTGTCACCAAGTGCATTCTGTGCTTGCGCGATCGCTTCGTCTGACGCTTCCACACAGGTCAGGTCCGGGAAGTGAGCGTGAAGGCGGCGCGTAAAGGCACCTCTGAAGCAACCTAATTCCAGCATGCTGCCGGGGCGCAAGTAAGGTTTGAACGATTCGAGCATGTATGGGTGCATGACGTCGAAGTCGAAGTTGTATGAGTACGTTCGATCAGCCGTATCTTTGAGTTCTTCGTTGAAATTACGTTTCTTATTAATGCTCATGTCGTTACTCGCTTTCTAGCTCGGCCAGGCCGAAGCCATCGCGACCGAAGTGGTTGCCGTTGTAAGTTAGGTAAATCTTGCCATCACATGAAAATAAATGCGGATAGCAGACCATATCTGAGTCCCAGCTATCAATGCTAGTTTCCAGACCGCAGCGCGTGTCGTCCCGGTGCCAGTGCACCAAGTCGTCGGACCATGCGTAGCCTAGACGGTATGCACGCGCTGGATCGGTACGAAAACCGAAAGTATGTCGGTGGCAGAACATCATGTGATAACGCTCGCCAAGTCGAATCACTGTGGGCAGCGCCTGACATTCCTCTGGATGCATCTGTGAAATTATGGGCTTGCCTTCTTTTTGCCAGTTGATGCCATCGGTCGACGTTGCATGCCCGATCACGTATGTGCGGTCGGGAGGGGCGTCTGATGTGCCGGATTTCCAGCCCGTGCCGTACAAATACCACATGTGAAACACGCCATCGAATACACGAACGAACGGATCGCACACTAGATAGGGCTCGTGCAGAGAGGGGCCTAAGACTGGCCCATCACCCAACTTGGTGAAAGTGCGCCCCTCATCACGACTGATAGCTAGGCCAATGGCTGTATCAACAGAGACAGACTTGCGTCGGTTCCAGCCATTGCTGTAGGCCCAGATAGCATCATCGTGACGAAACACGCTGAATGGGAAAATGCCGTGTTCGTCAAAGGTGCCCAGCTTGCCTAAAGGCACAACTGTTCCGTGTGAACGTCCAAGCACCGTTTTGAAGTCCTTGGACATATCGACGTACTGAACCACACTCACAAACTTTCCGTTCACTGCGGGCGGCCGAGTTGAAAAATAGAAACGTACCCGGTCGTGAAACACCAAGGCCTGTGGTGATTGGGCATAGCCGACGAACTCACCTGAGAAATCCGAACGGTCAAACTCGAAAATCTGTCCGATTCTGCGCCACTTCATTTCATGTCCCCTTCGAGTTCAGCCAAACCAAATCCATGGCGACCTACTTCATTTCCAAGGTACAGCATGTAAATGTGACCATCTAGAGCAAACACATGCGGGTAGGCGACCATCTCGTTATCAAAACCATCGATGGAGGTATCGATGCCTACTTGGTCGTCGTCGCGTATCCAGTTCACTAAGTCAGTGGACCAAGCGTATCCAATCTTGCGCGACCTGGTCTGTCGAAAATCTCGCGGAACCCAGCCACAAAAGAACATGTGATATCGGCCATTAGCAAAGAAGACATCCGGACTCGCTTGTGATTCGTTCACGCCCCAGCGATCTGGAATCAGGTTTTTGTGATGTTTCTTCCAGTTCAGACCATCCTCAGAGATGGCCATCCTGATCTTGTGGGAGATCTCGGGTTTACCGTCTTTCAGCACCCACGAGTCACCAGCGATGTAGAACAAATAGTAACGACCATTAAAAAATCTCACCTTAGGCCCGCTCATGGTGAAAGGTTCGTCTGGGGAGTACTCAAGCAAAGGTCCGGGCCCAAGCTTGCGGAATGTCACCCCTTGATCGGTGCTGATACCCAAACCTATGGCGACGTTGAACGGCACAGATTCACAGCGTGTCCAGCCAGCGTAATAGGCCCAAATTTCATCGTCACGGCGTATGACTGACATCGGGTAGGTTCCGAATTCATCGAACGTACCTAGTTCACCCAAGGTCAGTACGGGCTGAGAAGCTAGATTGACGATATTAAAGAGATTGCGCCGGTCTAAGTCTACGAAAGCGGAGTAGCTAACAAACTGGCCATCGGCGTCACGCGGTGGACGGCAGCTGAAGTACACCCGCACGAAATCTTCAAACACCAGTGTGGCTGGCGCCTGAGCATATTCGTTCATCCACTGTGGCCGCCCTGGGATATTCGCAGGGTTAAACAGTAGGCCTCGCTTCACCCATTTCATGACTTTTGCTCCTGCGAGTCTGCTAAGCGGCGCAGATTTCGTGCACCGGTAGCAAGGCCACCATAGTAATAGTCATTGAAACCAGCTGCGTCCATGAGTGCAAATACCTTATTGAAGTCATAGTCAACTCGATGGATTGTGAAATCGCTGCCATCGAACACAGCAAAGGCAGATCGCGGATCGCCATCACGCGGTTGACCTACTGAGCCGGGGTTGCAGTAGATCTTGTCCCCATAGTGCTCGACACATGGCAAGTGGCTGTGCCCCGTTAAGAAAAAGCGCCCTTCGAGCACAGAAAAATAGTTGGCACTGGGTTTGAGGTATTCGTCGATTGGGTCAGACCAACCACCATGCACGACTCTTACGTCATTGGCTTGCACTTGCAGTGGCAAACCGCGCAGCCACGCAAGGTTGTCGGGAGTTATCACTCGGCGCTGGTACTCAAGGCAGTCATTGACGCTGCGTGATCGGGCACAAGTTCCACCTCCGCCGAGGTACCAGTCATGATTGCCCATGACGGTAGGGATACCCCGTTCTCTCAAAGTATCGCAGCACGCATTGACTTCGCTGTAGTACCCCGCAACATCTCCTGCACATACGATATGCGTGATACCCATTGCATCAATACTAGCCAACACGGCCTTTAAAGCCTCGTAGTTGCCGTGGATGTCAGAGATGAAGGCCGTTGTCATAAAAGATGTGATCGTCGGTATATCGCACGGCCTTGCCGCGCAGGATTGGAGGCTGTACAGGTACTCGACCCTCTAGGACAAAGTCGACAGCCATGGCGCTCTCGTTGTACCCAAATGCGCTACGGATAGAGGTGGACGAGGAAATTCTCGGGTTTATCTCCAGCAGCTTTGGTCCTTCGGCTGTTATACGGAACTGGAAGTTCGTTGGGCCTTGAGGGCGTAGGAGCTGGCACAGCTGCTGCATCGTGTCCAAGAAGGGTTGCGTGTCGACTACCTCAGCGCGATCGGTGAACCCATCGCGCGATAACCTGCGGCGTAACGTCATGTTGGCGTATAAGCCACCCCGACCATCACAGAACGCAGATGTTGTGAATTCCTCATCGTCTTGGCCCACGATGGGCTGAGCCATAAGTACTAAGCCGATCTGAGCACTGTGTGCCGCAAATTCACTTTCGCTATTGACCCTCACGATGCCCTTGGAGCCAAATCCGCGCCGGGGTTTTAGCAAGAAAGGCAGTCCGAAACGCTCGCGGAGTGATTCGAAGTCCTGATTGAGGCTACTGTCGATCACGCATGCAAGCCCGGCTTCGGCTAAATGCTCGAAGAAAGCCCATTTGTCCTTGCACAGTTGGATGAGTGCAGCGTCGTTTTGCAAGACACGCGCTCCAGTGGCCTCTATCTCCAACCGATGGTCGGCCCATGCATACATATCGATCTCAATACCTGGAATTAACAGATCGACCTTGTGCTTGCGAATGGTCTGCAGCAGCCAAGGCAAGTAGGCCGTGTCATGAGTGGGTATGGCCTGTTCAAAGGTATCGCAGAACGCTGGCGCAATCGAGTCGTCATAAATACTGGTACCGATCAATCGCAGGTTCATACCTGCACGGCGCAGGGATCTAAGCGTGCCGTATCCGACGATACCGCTAGCACCAGACACTAGGACAGTTTTCATTTGAGGCTCCTGCGATGCGCTGCTTCCATCTTCATGCCATGGGTAATACTGATTTGCGGGGTGTAGCCTAGGATACGGTACAACGTGTCATCAAAGGGGAAGATGTTGTCCACAGTGTTTGGCTTCTCAGGCCGGAAGCGGATTGTGCTGTTGCTGGCAAAAGCATCCACGGCTGCGTTGGCAATCTGAGAGAACCTTAGATCCTCAGGATAGCTGCAGTTATACACGCCTAGCGTGCGACTCTTCAGGACACGCGCAACGATGTTTGCCACGTCCTGCACATGAATAAAGTTGCGAAGCGCATCATGTTGTCCCCATAGTTCAATGTCTTGACCGGCCTCTGCTTTATCCATCAGTGTGTATAGAAATGGCTGGTTGTGCCGGTAGGATTTGCCTACCCCGTAGAACTGCGAAGGTCTCAAGATAGTTAATGGGATGTCAAGCATGGACGACAGTAGTTGCAGCGCTTCGTCACCGTGGCGCTTGGACAGCGCATAGGCGTTATGGAATGGAGATGACGCTGTCAAATTGGCGAAGATGCTGGATATTTGAACCAAGTGGCTAACACCTGCATCAGCACAGGCATTTCCAAGCGCTAACAAGCCCAGCACATTCGTTGCCTCGGCAGATACAAGTGCTGTAGGTGTCTGACCGCCCATATCAGCGGCTGTGTTGATAACCGAGTCGAAGCCTGGCGGTATGTTCACGGTGTCAGCCAGATCCAGTTTCAAATCGCAGTCCTTGCGTCCTGCGGTGACCACTTCGGCAAAGGTCGCCAGCATAGGACGCAAACATTGCGCAAGCGAAGAGTTACCTCCGACCACAAGTATTCTCATGCGGTCGCTCCAATTAAGTCGTAACCATTGCGGATGCGACTGGCCACTTGGTCTAGCGGATTGAACATCAGTACATCAATTATTGACAGCCAAGGTACGAACGGCTGCCTGAACTGTTCATACTCAAAAGGACGTGCTTTGATGAATTGCAGATCGATACCTTGAGCTTGGAACGCGTCCCTGTTGTAGAGTTCAACGCCTCCGATAGCGTTGATATAGGTATCAGCGCCGGACTCCTTACACAAAGCAAGAACCTTGTTCTGACCTTTTAATTCGTGTTCTATGGGCAGCCCTGATGAAATCTTGATCTCGGTCATGATTCCAAGATGTTTGCACAATTGATTGATTGAGTGGTAGATATAGGCAAATAAATTTGTTTCTTTGCAGAGCACGATCCGCTCAATGACAGGATAAGTTGTATCGAACTCTGGTGCGCCTACATAGGCTCCCTTGATCTGATTGAGCAACTTGATCCGATCAAAGTCAGTCGCCAGTTCACGATTTACAACGTCAAGCGTATCAGGCCCCTTTTTCAACGGCAATGAAAATATAGCGTCCGAGCCATTAAGCAGCATACGATTGCGATTGATCCAACCTTTTTTTGTGTACTTAATGTTGTCGTACACAATGAATTGATCGACGGCTGCAATCAACTGGTAATAGCCAATGTAGGGCAAAAAGTAAGGTTGCATGATGGCCAGTTTCATAAGTCCATCGCTTCTTACTGGGCAGCAATAAACTGCGTAATTTTCTCAACCATTTCTAGAGGTAGCTCGGGATAGATTGGTAAACAGAGAATTTTCTTAGAGGCAGCGCTTGCTATTTGTAAATTTTCATGGTTAGCCGACGGCAAACCTCGATACATCGGGAACTCTGTGATCAAAGGATAAAAATAACGACGTGGGTGAACGCCGATAGCTTTTAATCGTTCATTCAAATCATCACGACTGATCGAGTAATCACCTTGCACCACGATTGGAAAATAGGAATAGTTCGCGACAGTTTCACCTGAGCCATTAAGGCAATCGATGCCGTTGATACCTTTCAATCTTTCTCGGTAAGCAGCATCAATGGCCTTTCGCTTAGCAAGCGCATGATCGATATGCTTGAGTTGGAGTAATCCAAATGCAGCATTAATCTCGCTCATCTTTCCGTTGATTCCAGGTGCGACAACATTGGTTTCGCCTACATGGCCAAAATTTTTCAGTTGATCAATGCGGATTTTTGTTTTTTCATCTGGGCTGATGATGGCTCCACCCTCAAATGTATTGAATACCTTAGTGGCATGGAAACTCAAGATTGATAAATCTCCGTGGTTCAGCACGCTGCCGCAATGGCATTCAACGCCAAATGCGTGCGCTGCGTCATAGATGACTTTGAGGTTGTAGTTATCTGCAATTTTCTGAATGGCATCGACATCACAAGGGTGACCATAGCAGTGCACAGGCATGATGGCCGTGGTTTGTGGTGTGATCGCTGCTTCGATTTTTGATGGATCCAAGTTCAGTGTTTTTGGGTCGACATCCACAAATACGGGTTTGATGCCATTCCAGAGCAAGGAGTGTGCAGTGGCTACAAACGAATAAGGGGTGGTGATGACTTCCCCTGTGATTCGAAGGGCTTGCAACGCAGTCACCAAAGCAATGGTGGCGTTGGTAAACAGGCTGATGTGCTTGACGCCCAAATATTCACAGAGCTCATTTTCTAACTGATGGTGAAAAGGGCCACAGTTAGTCAGGATCTTGTTGTCCCAAATTTTCTCTAAGTATGGGATAAATTCTTCCAATGGTGGAAGGTATGGCTGCGTGACAAATACAGGTGCATCTGAGGAATTCGTTTTGGTATTCATGTGGCACCTGTTAAATCTGTGTTGCTAGCTGACGATGGTTATGACTAGATGCTGTCGAAAACAAATGAATGTTGTCGAACAATGCAGGGTCTCCACGCATGTAGTCCGCCATGGCTTGGCTTTCAATCAAACCAGCAATGATGGAGACGGCTTCTTGCGTGTCTTCATTCAGATCGAGTTGTATCGCATGGCCTTGTTTGATTTGCTTCACGATGTTGTGTGCTGTGCCCAATAGTTCAGTCTTGACCTCTTGTGCAATCAAATGTGCGTTTGGCAACGCTTGATTCAAGGTGTTTTGGTTGATATGGAATGTTTCAAGACCACTACCAGTTGCGTAATAGGCCAACAACTTGGATGCATCCATAAACAATTCGTTTGTGATTTCATGTGCATCAAATTTTTTCAATTCTTTGGCATTCCAAATCAACTCTTGACGAATTTGATCCAAGTCTGCACTCATGTGGTCGTATTGCACGTGCCAGCCTTTGCGACGATCCGATGTGCTGTAACGAGCGAGCCGTTCCTTGATGATTTTTCGCGTGCCTTGCTCAATGCTGCGCACAGGGTAGTGCTTATGGATAAAGCGAATAGGGAAAATCTTGGGTTGCGGCAGCAAAGCTAAATGCCCGGCATGGCTGACTAAATCAATGCCCGAAGATTTCTTCCATGCCTTGACTTGCATGCGATTGAATTGTTCGACTGTTGAATAATGCGTGAGCGCCTCTTCAATGGATTGATCCGCTGATTTTTCATGAGTCAATCTAAAGTTGAACAGACGGAAGTTGATGAGGTTGAAGCCCATTTGGTCAACAAGCTCAATGCCTTCGCGAAGGTTGCGATGCGCCCAAGGGGAGTAACGTATTTCGTCCGCATCAACGTGCATGAACCAGTCGTAGTCAAGCTGGCGAGACAATTCTTCTTTGCGTTTTAGTAGGGCAGTCCAGTCATAGACCTCTTTGCCGTTCTCTGTAAACACGCAACGCTCTACCTTGATTAGTCCTTTGTTTAAGAACTGATTCGCAATTTCAACCGTATCGTCGGTAGAACCGTTGTCTAACAAATAGACATCGACTTCTTGCTGGATGAGCTTTTGAATCGACTCATGAATGACATCAGCCTCGTTGTAGGCTGACATGATGGCGCAGACACGGGTTTTCATAGTGGTCTCAGACAATCAATGCAAATTCTTTTTGCAGTCGAACGCGTTCATGTTCGTATGTTTGCAAAAAAATAGGGTTTCCCGATTGCTTGAAAGAGGTTTTCAGCGCATCGAGTTTGTGCATTTCTTCCACAAAGGCCAAAGGCTTTTGACTGTGGAATTCCATGTTTTTGAATAAGTAGGCTGGTTTGACATTCCATCGGTTCATGCTGTTGAGCAAGAAAGAGGCAATGCGTTCAATGACGAAGATCTTCAAAGGCATTTGGCCGCGGTGGTAGTTCGTGTCATCGCGAAGTGCTTTGCCGATCGGGTGCTGGTTTTCCTCAGACAGTTGGAAGATAAATTCTGAGACCATCAACCACTTTTTCCAAAAATCAAGTGTGGCTACAAAGTAGTTGCAGTACACGGTATCCATGGAAGACATGACCGACTGATCGACGTCGGTATGAATGTCTAGGAGGGCCAACACCTCGTTGAATGCTTTTCCAATACCTTGATGTGTGCGAGATGCCTGCACAAACAAGTTTTGGTGCCATGAAGCCAAATGAAAATAGGGATTGAACAAGTACACATCGTGGCCAGGATTGGCCTCAATGTGTGCATGCACGTCAGTGGCAGTGAGCCCTGTTTTTTCAAAAAATCGAGGTGAAAAGAATCCCACCAATTCGTCATCGCCAACGGGCGTGTTTAAAAAGTATTGGCGAATTGGCCAGTATTCCATCCAGTCGCTGCGACCATGCGTGTTGTCTAGCGGAATAAAGCCCTTGTCCAGCGCTGCAAAGCTTTCTGGCGAGTAATAGATTTGGTGAATCTTGACGGTGGTCATTGCTTCTTCTTTTCAAAAGGTGCCAGGACCTTGTCCATGTTTTCAAAAAACTTGGCCTTGCTGTATTTGCTGAGCACCATCGTGCGTGCGTTGTTGCCTAAGCGTGCGCGAAGACCTGCATCGGTGATCAAACGTTCAATTTGTGCCGCCAGTTGGGCTACGTTGCCTGTGGGATGCATCAAGCAGTTTTTGCCATTTGCCCAACCAATGTGGCTGTAGGGTGGTAGTTCAGACAGCACCATGGGCAGCGCGCACACGCCGGCTTCTAGCAAAGCGAGTGGATGTGATTCATCACCAGAGGGGAAGCAGGCAATATCTGCATCC
>ERZ650303.29-NODE-29-length-35166-cov-8.345931_pt1 | contig 35166 bp, 39 predicted proteins | sample MGYA00376239_ERZ650303 | MGnify/ENA primary metagenome ERZ650303 (study PRJEB26733, sample SAMN07839262) | wastewater metagenome | biome: small river; feature: stream; material: water | place: USA: North Carolina | collected 2016-04-05 ... | reverse complement strand
AAGACACTCTTTCCCTACACGACGCTCTTCCGATCTAGCAGCTTCGATTTTCAGTTTCTTCTCGTCCTTAATGACGTGAGCGCTATCAAGATAGCCCTTCGCCAATAAGAAGCGGTAGAGTGTAGGGTATGTAGTCCTTTGCTGTGGCTGATCGAACCACGCTAGAAAGTCTGCAATGCTAAGCTTATTAAGGCTTGTATAGCGTGCAAACATAACAGACGCATGGCAGAATTCAAGGCATTTAAAAAAGCCATCGGCGGCGACATTGCCCTTGAATATTCTGACCTCCACCGTGTTGCCCTTGTTGCGCGCGCTTATGCTTGTCGCTTCATAGTGTTCCATAACGATGTTGTTCTTTAAGCCGCTCTTGAGGCTTTTTTGCTTCGCCGGACAGTAGCGCGCTTCATTATCAATCGGCCTTCCCGCCATAGCTGTAATAAAGGGTAAGTTTTCGTCGCGGTTATAGAATACCATGAACCGGCCTAGCGTCACGTCATTAAACGCCTCTGCTCTGCCAATATGGATATGCAAGCCGCATTGCTTAAAGTTGTAGCTGCTCGCATGCTTAGCGATGCCCGCTTCAAACGCCTTGCCCCATGTCTCCTTATGCCGCGCGTAAGTGGCGGGAACCGTGACGATTTCAAAACCTTCGTCCGGCAAGCTGCCGTCTGACTTAAAGACCGCGAACGCGCCATCCGTCTCATGGGTAAACATTTTGTTAAGGGCAATGATAGCTTCTGACCTTGAGCCTTTAGCGACAACCTCTAATTCAACGCCTAGGTAAAAGTCAGCTTTCTTTTCATTGCTCGCCGTTAGAAACGCTTTGCCCGCGCTCGTTACAGCATCGCAAGAATAAGACGCCATATGCCCATTAGCCGCACTGCGCACTGTCGCTCCAGAGCAAACTGTGCATTTACTGACGCAATAATAATCGCTTTCTTTCGGCTCGCGCGGGATACTTTCTACGCCGTCCTCGTCCTCATCATAACCAACATCATCTTGGTCATAATCCCAAGCAATATCATCGCGGCGTCTGACCATATACGCGCCGCAACCGCGGCAAGCGAAAAGCGCTATACCAGAAAGAGATGTTAGACCGTAAGCATAAACGTACCTAAATAGAGGGTTGACTGGATCAATCCACTTCTCATGCTGCGCCAAGTCCTCACGGTCGCTTATGACGAAATCCCGCGTATATGGTTCAGCCGCTTTAACAGTTTCTCTTCTGCCGTTGTCTAGCTGCGCAAGGTCGCCGGTAGGCCAAAAGCCACCGGATATGTCGCAGCGGTGATAATATCTTGCCTCCGATGCCGCAGAGACTAGGCGCGCCTTTTTCTCGCCATACAGTAAATAATAAACTGTCTTGCCCTTGCCGCGCGCGTATGCCGAGCCGTGGTCATCAAGCGTGAAAACATTCGTTTCACCAGTCAGCAGCTTAACGCGGAAATTAATGTATTTCAGCCAGCGTTTTGACAGAGCGTCATAGTCTCCAACGCCAGTGAATTTATAGTATGGTGAATACTCCGTTAAGCCTGGGTAAATTGATCGGCAAACCTTCATTAGAGTGTCAACACGCTCTGTGTAAATAGAGGCGTCTATTATCTCACGTAGCCTCGTTTCTATGGTGCCGCACCCTATCAGCCGATTAAGCATATAGTCCACTTCCCGCAGGGCAGGGGCAATCTTGCGTAAGTAGCTCTCCTTATAGGTCGCCAGCCATTGCTCGCCTTTATCACGGTCATAACGCGCGTTGACTATATCTACGCCAAGTTTTTTAAGCATATGGTTCTTAGGGACTTTGTAAACGAGGCAATTTGAACCTAATGCGCGTGCTGCGGTGTGTTTCATGGTCGTTATCTCCGTTGCGGTCTGTGGCTCTTGGATTGTTAGGCTGAATGTCTCGGTATTCTGCGGCGCGAATTGCTGCCCTTGTGGATGGGTATCCGTGTAGAAGCCTGCGCGCAGTGTTCGCTCAAATCCCGCATACCCTCGCGGCGGCGGTGGTATAGGTTCAATCCGCGCCCACGCTGGAGGGAGGTTTATATATGCCCCCTCATCCGCTATGAGTACGTCCGGCCTAACTCTTGTATCTTCCGGCATGGTTAATCCTCCTTATGCGTCATAGCGGCATGGGTTACGGGCGCACGGCTCAGCCTTAGATATGTTTCCGCTGCGAAGAGCCGCACGGGGTTAAAAAGAGGCGAGTTAGCCGCCTCTAGCTTGCGCTCATAGTCGCGGATAATGCGGGCGTCTAAGGGGGACATGACACGGCACCTAACAGCAACAGCACTAAAGTAACGGCGCTAGCGGACAGAATGACAAAACCCAAAGCGATTAAAAACTCTCTATTGGTCACGGTTCATCCCCTCTCAATGCTTCCCGCCAATCAGGCGGTAACTGGTCTATGTATATCCCGCCGTGTTTAACTAAAGACGCCGCTGCATCCGCTATGTCCCGAGCGCTTAGATTATCCACCGTGCAATACTCTGTGCGTCTACCAACCTTGCGGCACGCCTGCTCGATATAGACAGGCTCAGGGGTTACGGCGGGCAGATAGTCCTCCCTTACCTGTGCTGGCTTGGTCGCCTTAACTGGCGCGCTGTTCGTTTGCGGCATAGGGGTTAGAAGGACAAACGCCACACCAATCAGCCCCAGATAACCTAAGATGAATACTTTCCCGCTCATGCTTCACCTTCGTATTGCCAGATTAGTAATTCCATCGCCAGTTTGCGCGCTCTTAACCACGGATCGTCCGTAGGATCATCAAGCTTCGGCACGACAAAAACAGCGCTGCCCTCTTTGCCGTTGAATAAGAGATTATGCACAGGCGCAGCTTGCGCCGGTTTAACTTCCCGCTTGATTGGTGCGGCCTTCGGCACGGGTGGTTTTCCTTCCGCCTGCTTAAGCCTTATGTAAACGCCAAGTTTACCGCTCGGCGTATAGCCGCATTTACAGAGCGCCTCTTTCAGGTCGCGCCCGCTTGGGTTGGCGTTGTACTTGTTACGAATGAATGTCCGTACATAGCCAGAATAAAGCCTTTCCGGAAACTTGCGCCAAGCTAGGGCAACATTAACCCGCTCGATAAGTGTATCCTTCATAGCTAATTCCTCCCCTCAGCAGTCGCCACGGCAATAAGAGCGCCGATGTAGTCTGTTTGACTGATCCGTTCGTATTGCTCTTGGATGGTCTCTTGCGGGTGGCCTGCATAGCGCGGATCGCCCTTGATTGCTTCTTTGCCAACAGCCACGGCACCGATAGAGCCAAGCAGCAGAGAGATGATAATGACGGATGGTGTGAAGCCTCGATTGTTCTTCATGATATGTTTCTCCTTTGGTTGTGTGTTAGGGGTTAGTATTGACTTACAAAGTTATCTGTCTTCTCAATCCGCCATAGCCAGCCGTTAACCATAATGTATTCTTGGTTATCTGTATCCCATGCCATAAACCGGCCGTCAAAATCCGCGTCTGGCTTAACCAGTAAGAATAATTCTTGATGCGCGCCATTGGCGGGGATAGCATAAGCTTGCTCAGTGAAACCTTCCAACACTGCTACGTTATCAGTCATGGCTTTTTCTCCTTTTAGAACGGCTTGCAGAGGTGAGTGTTATAGAAACCAAACAGCCAGCACAGATCGCGGCGCTTGCCATCCTGTATGCGTTTTAGAACTGCTTCGGCGGCTTGCGTCATTTTGATTACTTTCTCTGTTTTGAAACAGTTGAGGTGATACGGCACGGAAAGAAGTAAGAAAGAGTGATTTGCTTCGATGGGTAGAGACTAACCCAAAAGCGTTGCGAGTGTGTTAATTTTAGAAAAATTATATTGCGTTGTTCGTTTCTAAAAATGATAAATGTTTCAAAAACGGGAATTTCGCTGTTTTAGCACACGGGAAGCGGCACGGGGGCAGGCGGAAAGATAGGCCGGAGGTGTGCCAAAAACGACAAAAGAGCGGCGGGAAGCGGGAAGCGGCAGCGTGAAACATTATTGAGGTGTGTGAAAAGTGCCGTGAAACACTAAAAAATGACCGTGAAACACTTTGTAAGTTATTGATGTATAAGCGGAAAAACCGTGAAACAAAACGAAATATTATTGCTTTTGGGCTGTAAGTGGTTGATACGGCACGAGAAAAGAGGGTTACCGAACATACCTTTCCAATGTCTGTCACAAAACAATATGCAGGGTTTTTCGGCGCTGCGGCGCTGCGGGTAGTGCGATATGGTACTAATTTAGTCCTCTTTCTTAAAATAGTTTTGTATATATATTTTTAAAAGTGCTTGAACAGCGTTTCACGGCACCTCTTCATTGATATATATAGCTTTCTTGTGGTAAGGTTGGCTCGCGTGGCGTGCGATCGTCGATCCTTCATGACAGACTTACACGAAAAAAGCCTGCGTTTTCAAATACTTACAGAAAAACGCCATGAAAAAGCCACAATTGAGGTCATAATGTTTCACGCGCAATAAAATTACGTGTTTCACGCAGCGCCGCCGCCAGCTCCGTGCCGTATCGTTTTTAGCAATTTGTCGTTTTTAGAAATTGTCGTTTTTAGAAATTGTCGATTTCGACACACGCCGCGCCGGGGGCATTATAATATTTTGTTAAGATTAATTAATATTAACGAGAGGTCGAGGCTTCGGCGTGAAACAATGACATTGAGAATTAGTCGCAAGTGTTTCACGGAACTCAGGAAACGGAAGGCCAAAAAATAAAATTTTTGGGAATTGCTAAGCACAAAATCATTCCGCCGCTATTTCCCAAAAACCCTTCGTCAATTTCCACTTCTTCGTGCCGCATCCCTCATCCCTCATACCTCTTGCTTCCTTCTCTCACCCGTGCCTATACTCAGTCTCTCCTTTGTAGCCAGCGCCTCGGGGAGGGCTGATCCCCCTCCCCTCTTTTTCGCGGTAAACTTTGTTTCTGTGGGAGCACCATGCAACGCGTAATTAACACCACAGCATCCATCCGCACGCCGGAGCCTAAAGAGCCGAAGCAACTTGAGCTTCCCTTTCCTCCCGTGCAGCATCCACAGCCTAAGCCATGATACCGACTGATTGGGTGGATATGGACAGCGGCAATATCGCTGCCATTAAGTATAACCCAGCCTCATCGGAACTTTACGTGCACTTTAAGTCTGGTAAGATGTATACTTACTACAACGTGCCGGTGGATGTAGCGGAAGGCTTTGCCCATGCCCCTTCTCCTACACAATTCCTAAACAAAAACATTAAGGGCGTTTATGAGTATAATAACGAATAACGGCGGCGGAGCCGCCTTCTTATGAGTACAACAACACTGACGCCTGACGAGCAGAAAACATTTATTATTCGCTCGCTGCTCGCAAACCGTCCCATGGCGCATCGTCACTTCTTTGCCCATCGCCATAAGAACGCAGACCCGCCGTTCCATAAAGAGCTGCTGAACCTCTTCTACTCCACGTCCTCCCTCATAGCCCTGCAAGCCTTCCGTGGCGCTGCCAAATCGACGCTGGTGGAGGAATACGTCGTGATGACCGCGCTGTACCGCGAAGCCAGATATATCCTCATTATCGGTAACACGTGGACCAGTGCCGTGCAGCGCCTACAGTCTGTGAAACACGAGCTGGAGAATAACGACGCTATTACCAGTGTCTTTGGGGACCAAGTTGGTCCTACATGGTCGCAGGATGAGATTGTCCTGTCCAATGGCTGTAAGATACAGGCTGTCGGTGCGCGGCAGTCTCTCCGTGGCTTTAAGCACAACGAAGCACGACCTGATCTGGCGGTGATTGATGATTTTGAAGATGATGAAGGCGTGGCTACGGAAGAAGCTAGGGCCAAGACGAACACGTGGCTCTACAAGGTTCTCTTACCGGCGTTGGACATTTCTTGTCGCCGCGTACGAATGCTCGGAACCCCGTTGCACCCTAAGGCCCTCATGGAAACGCATATGAACAACCCTGGGTGGGAGAGTAAGCGGTTTCCCATCATGTATATTGACCCTGAGACTGGTGCTGATACCCCCACATGGCCTGATAGGTTTCCACTCAACGTCATTAACGACATCAAGCAGGCGTATATTGCCGAAGGTAACGGAACGGCGTTCATGCAGGAGTACATGTGCCAGTCGGAGGACAGCGACAATAAGCCCTTCCAGCAGTCCATGATACGCATTGAGGCTGCGCCGCGCCTGTGGTCGCCTGTGACTATCATGGTTGATCCAGCGCGGACGACGAACGCCAAGAGTGCGAGAACCGGCTACGCTGCCTGGACATGGGTGGGGCACAAGATGCATGTCATCGAGGCTTACGGCGGCTTCCATCAGCCGGATGAAATTATTAACAACATCTTCAAGCTCGACGAGCGCTACAGCCCTGCCGCTATCGGGGTGGAGACAGACGGGCTCGAGGAGTTCCTCATGCAGCCGCTCAGGACCGAGATGGTTAAGCGCAGCACCCTGCTGCCCATCGTGAAACAGAAGGCACCGAGGGACAAGCTGGGGTTCATAACAGGGCTAAGGCCGTTCTTCATGGCTGGTGACGTCACTCTGTCGCCTGTATGTAATGACCTCGTGGCTGAGCTCTTAGCCTTCCCGACGGGGAGAATAGACGTGGTGAACGCTCTGGCCTACGCGCTCAAGATGCGGCCCGGCAAGCCGGTCTATGAGGACTTTAACGGTAAGCACATTACCACAGGCCTCTCTACCATACCAAGGACGCCGTTCTATCTGCTGGTCTCCTCAAGGCCGTCGATGACAACCGGCGTGCTCTTACAGTTTAAGGATAGCCGCATCCTGGTGCTGAAAGATTGGGTGCAGTACGGTCCGCCGCAAGAACAGCTCCAGACTATCCTCCAAGAGGCGTCGGTCTATGGCAACGACATAAAGGTTATGGCTCCCGAGGAGCAGTTTGACCGCTACAGTAACAGTGGGATGCCCGTAGCAGCCAGTAGGGCTGGCGTGACCCTGCTCAAAGGCGCTAACGCGCTCAAGTCCTCCGGCTCCCTGGCCCCTTGGTTGCAGAAACAGGTGCGCGGTGAACCCGCTCTGCTCATTGACGACGGCTGCCGGTGGCTTGTGAACGGCATGGCCTCGGGGTATTGTCGGATGCTGACCCGTGGCGTCACACTGTCCGAGGAGATCGAGGACAACCAGTATAAGGTTCTGATCGAGGCGCTCGAGGCGTTCGTCATGGTGTTCAAGCGCATCGAGGACGATAGTGACAATCACTACCAGAAACGCTATGCTACGACCCAAGATGGGCGTCGGTATCTTACTACGCTCCCTCAATGAGGGCTGCCATGGCGGAAAAAGAGCAAGACAACCTCGGCGCTGATAGCCGGGACGTAGACTATTCCACGGACAAAGACATCCGCAAGAAGCTTACCGAGCTCTATGGCGTCGTGTCCGGTGCCTTCGACGATAAGAGCGACCAGAGCGACACCATCCAGCGCTGTTGGGACGTCTATAACTGCGAGTTCAACGACCAGCAGAGCTACAACGGCACGTCACAGGTCTATGTTCCTGTTGCCCATGATTTGATTGAGGCGCGCGTCACCCGCTTCGTGAACCAGCTCTTCCCACCAGACCAGCGCTGCGCGGACATCGTGAGCACAGACGGCGACGTGCCTTACGAACTCATCTCCCTACTGGAGAACTACGTCAAGAAGGCCAAACTGCGCGATCTGATTGTGCCTGCCTTGGTGCGCGCTGGTGACGTCACAGGCCAGTATTCCGTGTTCATCGAGCCGTTCACCGACGAGCGCCATGTGGTTAAGCGCGTGCAGCGCAGCAAGATGCAGATGGACGGTGTTGACGTCCCCGGTGCCGAGGATGACCAGATTAACGACGTCGAGGCCGAGACAATTAAGGACTTTTACCCGCAGGTTACGGTGATTGACGCCCGTGATTTGGCCGTGGTGCCTGCAAACGTGGACCGCATTGACGATGCTGAGGTTGTGGCCGTTGTTACGCGGATGTCGAAAGACGCCATCGAGAAGAAAATTGCCAGTAAGGACTACAGTAAAGAGGACGGCGAGAAGCTGCTCCTCAGTTTCACGGGAAACACCCGCGATGGCCAGCAACAGGACACCGCCAAGCAGAGCATGAGCGCCGCTGGGGTCAAAACTGACGGCAAGGGTGGTAAAGTTGGTATGATGTGGACTGTTTTCCACACGATGAAGGTTAAAGGCGAGCGCCGTCGCATGGTCACTGTGTTCGGTGGTCCTGATTTGATTATGACCTGCCGCCGCCTGCCGTATTGGTGTGACCGGGTGCCTGTGCTGTCTGTTCCGGCGGTTAAAGTTCCTGGGTCATTCTTTGGTAAAAGCCGGGTAGCCAACGGCATTGAGAAGATGCAGTACGCCGTCAACGACATGGTTAATATGGCCTTGGATAGCGCGCAGTACAGCCTGCTGCCTATCGTCATGACTGACCCGGAGAAAAACCCTCGCGTCGGCTCGATGATTATGTCGATGGCCGCTGTGTGGGAGGTAAACCCGCAATCGACGCAGTTTGTCACCATGCCGCAGTTGTGGAAAGACGCGCTGAGCTTCGTAGCGGCCATAAAAGACCAGATGATGACCACGCTGGGCACTAATCCAGCCATGATCCCCAACGGCAACGCCAGTAAGAAGCCGACGCAGGCCCAGGTAGCCCAAGAACAGCAAGTTGCTATGCTCAGCACTGCCGACGTGGTGACTATCATCGAGAATGGCGTGCTGAATGATTTGCTCCGGTGGTTCTACGAGCTCGACTACCAGTATCGCGAAGAGCCAGTGCTAGTGAAGATGTTCGGCCAGATGGGCATTCAGGCGGTTATGCAGGAAGTTCAGCCTATCCAGGTCGGTGCGCGCTATGAATTTAACTGGTATGGCAGCGAAGGCACCCGCTCGGCGCAGCAGGTTCAGCAGATGATTGCCTTTACCAACGTACTGAAAGAAATTCCGCCGCAGATGATGGATGGCATTCAGCTTAACCTCGCTCCGCTCGTCGAATTCGCCGCGTCTGTGGTCTATGGCGCGCGTCTTGGCCCTAAAATCATTGTGGATAAGCGCCACCAGCAGATGATCGACCCAGAACAGGAGAATGGCCTGCTCATTAACGGCTTCCCGGTTCAGACGCATATGCAGGATGACGATACGGCGCATATTCAGGCGCACCAGCAGATACTTCCGATGGACGGGCAAGAGCAGTTAATCCGTGGCCACATCCTTGAGCATATTAAGCAGGTCAAAATGAAGCAGGCCGCGCAACAGCAGCAAATGGCAGGGCCTCCGCAACAAGGTGGTCCCCGTCCCGGAGCGCAGCCAGCACAAGGCAGACCCGCTCAAGGACCGCCCGGAATGATTAACCAAGACCAGATGCAAGACCCTGGCAGGATGCCGCAATAAAATATTTGCGTTTTTGTGGCTGTTATGGTCTAAATTAACTACTTCGCGTCGTTCCCGTAAGGAACGCTCGACTAATGGCCGTAAGCTCATTGAAAGGAATACGACATGGCTGGTGATGAAGATATCCTGACGGGTAACGAGCTCGACGAAAAAGTTGCTCCCGCCCCCAAGGATGAAGCAGTCCTCGATACCGAGGAACAGGAGGAAGAAACCGTCCTAGCAGAGGACGAAGGTGAAGCCGAAGAAGAGCAGATTGTCGAGGAAGTTAAGCCTCGTAGTCGCGCTGCGGACCGGATCGCTAACTTAGCAGCAGAGCGCGCCAGGGCGGATGCCAAAGCAGCGCAGCTCCAACAGCAGCTAGAGGAAGTGCTCAAGGCCCAACGTGATACAGCCTCTCGGCAGACACAAGATGATGAGCAGCGCCGATTGGCAGAGATGGACCCCAATGACCGGGTGGCCTATCTGGCTAATAAGCAGGCGGAAGCTCTCCAATCCCAGATCGCGCAGTTGCAATTCCAACTGCATGACGGTCAGGACAGAGCAGCTTTCCAAGCCCGCGCACTCAGCGACAAGCTTTTTGCCAAATATGCCGATAAGGTGGAGGCAAAGCTTACGGAATTAAGAGGCCAAGGGGCCAACGCGAGCCGGGACGCAATTCTCAAGTATTTCCTAGGCGAAGCGCTCCTTGAGCAGCGGGCTAAGTCGGGTGGTTCTAAGGAAAGAGCTTCCGGCAGAATGACTTCCGCGCAGGGCAAGCCAGTAAGCGCCAAAGGCGACGTATCTGGTGGAGCACGAGGCGGCAAGACAGTCGAGCAACGACTGGAGAATGTGTTAATCTAACGGCCAGAGGTCTTTCTCTGGCATTTTTGGAGGAAGATAAATGCCCACGATTAACAGCGCGTCCTCGTTTAGTTCTGATATCGAGAACTACATCCAGGACAAAACGCTTCCGCTGGTCCAGCGCCAGTTGGTTGCTTATCAGTTCGGTGATGCTCTCACCCTGCCGAAGAACCGTGGCACGACCTACACGGCGAGCCGCTACGACCGCATCAACCTGCCGTTTGCTCCGCTTTCGGAAGGTGTGCCGCCTGTAGGCCAAAGCATGACGGTTGCCCAGGTATCCGCGACGGCCCAGCAGTGGGGCGACACCGTGACGGTGACTGACGTTGCCGACATGACCATTAAGCACCCGTTGTTCCAGACCGCCATTCAGCTCATTGCGATGCAGATGAGCGAAACCATGGAACGCAATACCTTCAACAACCTGATGGCCGGTACTCAGATTAACTACGTGAACAGCCGTGGCGCTCGCGCTTCGCTGGTCGCTGGTGACGTCTTGAACCCGACCGAAATCAACCGTGCAACCGGCGCGTTGTTTACCATCGGTGCCCCGCAGTTCAACGGGCAGATGGAAGAAGATGCCAAGGTCACGGCTGGTAAGCCAAATAGCGCAGGTAAGACTGGCCACTATGTCGGCATTATGCACCCGCTCGTCGAGCAGGATATGCGTACGAACCCGACGGTTGTGACCGCCTGGAGCTACAGCGACATTGACAAGCTCTACAACAACGAGCTCGGTCAGTGGGGTTCGCTCCGCTTCACTCGTTCCAATATGGTCCCGTCGTTTACCGGCGTGGCTCTGGTTACGGGCACTCCTGGCACTGCTGGTTCGCTGGCGACCAACACCTACTACATTCAGGTGACTGGTTCCATCGCCCAGAACGGCTACGAGCAGCGTATCCACCAAGTATCGGCTGGCCTCTCTGTGACGGGTCCGAACGGCTCGATCTCAGTGACCTTGCCAAGCGTGGCTGGCTACGTCTACAACATCTACATCGGCACGACGACCTCCCCAACCAATCTGGCAGCTACGGCTTCTGGCCCAACGACTGGTCCTCTGGCTGGTCAAGCTGTTCAGCTCACTGGTGGTGCGACGGTCATCTTGACGGCTGTAGGTACGGCTCGTACGCCTCCGGCAGCTCCTGCGACTGGTGTGACGGTCTACCCGACCTTCATCATCGGCAAGAACGCCTACGGTCAGGTCAAGTTGGATGACGCTAAGTTCAGCTACCTGAAAACGGCGGATAAGTCTGACCCGCTGAACCAGCTCCGTGTGTGCGGTTGGAAGGTATTTTACGGCACGATTCTCTTAAATCAGCAATTTTTCATGCGGATTGAGAGCACTTCTGCCTACAGTCCGACCTTCGGTTAACGTGAAGAAAATCAATGAGTTAGGGCCCCTCACGGGGCCCTTTCTTTTTGTAGGTAGGCAATAGCAGCTTGTAAACTTTCCACAGAGTCCTTAGCGTGGCCAAGAAGCACGTTGCAGTGATGGCACAGCAGTCCACGTATAATTTTTAAATCATGGCAATGGTCCACGTGGAACGTGCCCCTCCCGCCCGGCTCCGTAGTTTTGCAGATAGCGCATTTACCGCCTTGTAGCTCGAGCAGCTTAGCGAACTCCCCCGGTGCCATTCCGTAATTTTGCTTGCGCATATAGTCCTTAAACCGCTCCGGGTCTCTGGCGCGCGCTTTTTTCTGTAGTGCTGCCACTACATGAAGATTTGCCCTTCGCCACTTGTCGTGGCTGGCGCAAGCGCATGGCGAACATTTCTTAGCTTTCCCGTCATACGCTATGGAGCTATTAGCGAACGCATCCAAAGGCTTTACTTCTTGGCATCTTTGGCATTTTTTGAAGCCTCCCGGTGCTTTAACTCGCGGCGGCCTTGCGGCAAATATCTGTTGCCTTGAGATGGTGCATGGTTTACAGTAAGCGTTAAGGCCGTCTTTCTTGGAGCGGTCTTTGTGGAATTCCGTGGTTGGTTTGGATAGTCCGCAGTGTCTACAAAGTTTTTCCATAAGCCCTCCTAGGTTGGGAGGAAAAGGTGAACCAAACTTTCCACTAAGTCAAGGAGATTATTATGGCATTGCGGACCCTCGGCACCAACGCTACTACGTCGCTTTCCTCTATGGTTGCCAGTGGTGACATGGCAGAAGCCGACATCGCCGCGTTTCAAGCGCTCATTAAGAATGATTTGGGGGGCACGAGCCCCATTATCCCTGGCTCGTTCTCTCGGCAGAACTTACTGTATATCCCTAACCGTGGCGTGCTCCAAGTTCGTCCCGGCGATTACGTCGCTGTTGACAGCGCCACCGGATGGCCTATTCTGATCTCGGCCAAAGCAATCGCTAGTGGGCCGTACACTCACTCATAGGAGTAACGAATGGCTAGACCGTCTAAGCCGCAAATTCTTTCTGCCGAGGAGCAAGAAAAGCTTGCGCTTGAGGCTAAAGAAGAGGTTGACCAGGAATACAAGGAAGAGGTAGCGAAGCGGTTCAAGGACGCCGAGAAGCTGCGTATTAAGCGCCAGCTCTTGACCGAACAGCACGCTGGCCCCGGCGAGGAGCTGGAGACCTACACAATTACGTTGGCTCCGGGCCCGCATGACCGTATTGTGATTGACGGCGTTACCTACATGCATGGCGCGACGTACAAGTTCAACCAAGCGCAGTTGGCTGTTATCAAGGATCAGGTCCACCGCACGTGGATGCATGATGCCGAGATTAATGGCCAGGACATCAACGCGATGAATGGCCGCAAGAAGTACGCTGCCGTAGTCTAAGAAAGGTATACCATGAGTGAAGAACGTAAAGTTGGTTACGCTTACCAGCTATCGGCTCAGTTCGGGTCGGAAACCATGTTCCAGATTAACGGGAATTTCCCTCTCGGCGCGTCCGCAGAGGATATGAGCGTTGAGATGGACAAGCTGGCCGCTGTTATTTCGCGCCAGCAGGCTAAGGCTAAAATCCCGCAGATTAAGGCGCAGATTGCTGAGATTACTTTTCAGCGCGACGCCGTTGTGACTGACCTAGCTGAGGCCGAAAAACGGTTTGTGGGCGAGAAGCTCCCTACTACGGAAGTGGTGGCCCGCAATAATTTGCGCACGACTATTCGTGGCAATACTGGAAGGATAGCCATATTAGAGGCGCAACTCGCTGAGACGGAGGCTGCGGCCAAGTAATGCTCACGGCGGCGCAAATCATCCAGAGGGCGTGTGCGGTTGCGAAAGCACCGGGGTATACTGTCCAATGCGGGCAGTACCTAAACTCGCTCCTGGATGATTTGCAGCAAACCTACGATTTCGACTATATCCGCAAAACGGTAATTCTTCCTATCGCTGCCGGGTCCAACGGGTATACGCTGCCCGAGGATTATCTGCGCGCGCGTGAAGTTTTCTATAGTGTTAACGGCACAATATTCTTCCTGGATCAGATGGCGCTTGAGTTATATGACCAGCTTTTCCAGGGTTCCGGGATTACGAGCTATCCGACGAAGTTTGCCACCGATATTGCCCAATCTCCGCCGATCATGTATTTCTACCAGCCTCCGGCGCAGTCATTCCAGGTCACCGTCAGGTATCAGCCACGGAAAGACGACATCGTTAACCCTCAGAGTAGCTCTGAGGCTCCTTGGTTTAAGGACAGTCGGTATCTCATTACCAAGCTTGCTGCTGATTTGATGCAGGAAACCGACGACGCGCGGCAAGATAGATATTTCCAGCGTGCTGCGGAAATGTTAAGTAAGATTATGTCGATGGACGACGACGACGAGGGTTATGCCCGCAACGTCAAGCTCGATCCACTATTGTTTAAGGGCGGCGGGGCTCGCAAGGCCACTAAAAACCAGCCTTTATAGGTGATTTATGCCGCTGGTTAACGCCCAAAACTACCGAGTAAGAGCAAGGGGCGTCTGTGACACGCTTGATGGCGGTAACGTCGCTCCAGGCGCTATGTCTGCGCTCACAAACCTCGTGTTCGACCAAGCTACCCCGTTTTCCCTACAGTGCCGTGCCGCCGCTACTATACCGTCGTCATTTCCGGGCTTTAGCAGCCCCGGCGTGGTATCCGCCGCTAAGGTTATAGGGTCTCGGGTTTACGGCATGATCGCCACAGCGCGCAACGCGGGCAAGGACGAGCCGTTCTGCTACGACATTCCATCGAACACGTTCATTACAGTGACAGGCGTAGTCGCTGGTAACTGCCCAACAACGCAGCCGACATCCGGTGCGTGGACCCCTCCGACTATGGATGCTACCGGGATATACGTCGTCGTTACGCATCCAGGGTTCCCCGGTGGCGCTGGCAATTATTTTGGGTGGTTTGACATCACTAACCCGGCTGCCCCTGCCTGGAACGCAGGGAATACTACAACAAACGCTCTTCCGGGGGTTCCCACGTCGGTTATCCAGTTCAACAGCCGTCTTTACTTTGCCGTGAGTAACCAAGTCTGGTTCACCGCAGCGCTGACGCTGAGTATAACGAACGCTAGTGACCAGCTTGTCATTGGCAATTCCGACGCTATTACCACCCTGGCACCGCTGTCGCTCACTACGACGACCCAAGGCGTTTTGCAGGCCATTGTCGTGTTCAAAGCCAACAAAATCGCGCAGATAACCGGCGATAAATCGGCATCTACCCTTGCTGTTAACGATCTACCCGGCGAAGTCGGTACTTCTGCCCCGCGTTCTGTCGTGCCGACGCCCTCCGGCGTGCGGTTTATGGCTAACGATGGGCTTCGCACGGTCAGGATCGACGGATTTGTGGATGATCCGCACCCCGACATCCGTATGCCATTTATCTACGCCGCTACGCCTTCGCGCTGCTCTGCCGCGTACGGGGACGGCGTGTATCGGATATGTGTCCAAAACACTTTCGCCGACAACCAGCCATTCCAAGAGTGGTGGCTAGACGACGTTCGCGGCGGCTGGACAGGCCCCCATACCTTCCGGCAAGACCTTGTGCTGCAATATGGCAGCACTTTCGTTGCTTTTGACACATCGCACCCAGGTAAAATGTACCTGACTGACGCTACCCCCTCGGCGACGAGCAGCTATGTCGAAAACGGCAGCGGCTTGAGCTACGTCTACCAGACTGCTCCACTTCCTGATGGGGATACGGTTTACCAGAACTCAGCGGTCATAGTTGCCATAGACATGGTTCTTCCTGTGTCGCTTACAGGCACGACGTTTGTGGCTTCTGACGTATACATCGGGGCGCTGTCTACGGCTTCGATTTTCCCGCCGTCTGTCCCCGTGCTGTGGGGCGCGGTAAATTGGGGTGAGAGCTTGTGGTATGGCCAGAACTACGGCCTTAAGATGTTCCAAATACCATTCGATAAAACATTGGTATTCCAAAAACTCATCCTCCGTGCTACAGGTGATTGTAATAACGCGCTACGCTTAGGCTCCTTTAGGGTTGCCTACCAGAGACTAGGATATGTACCGCAATGACGATTTCATCCTCCTACCCGTATAATATAGTCAACGGCACCCCGAACGACGCTTCGCAGGTGATGGCGAATTTTAACCAAATTCAGACCGACGTGAACAACAACGCGGCGAATGCGGGTGTCAACTCCAACATTACCCAGCTTGCCGGGCTGGCTACGGCGATAACGATTGCCCAAGGCGGGACGGGGCAGACTACGGCTACGGCGGGGTTCAACGCTTTGGCTGCCAGTGGCGGCACTATCGGCGGTGCGCTCACGGTTTCCGGCGCTGTCACCGCGTCGTCCACTATGTCCATTGCGGGGGTTACGACCCATACCGGCGGCTCGATTGTTGGCCCAACGGCTTACGTTTCCGGTAAAGGCATATCTCAGGTCTACGCCAATATCACCGGCGGCAACCCCGTAACCAGCGGCTCTACGGATGGCAATAACGTCCAGACATGGAGAGCAGGTGCTGTAGAACTACGCCTTGGCCCCGATTTCAGCGGAAGCTGGTGGTTACAGGCTACGGCTATCGGTAATTACGCTACGACGTATGATTTATACTTTAACCCGTCGGGCGGCAATGTTAACGTCCCAACGGTCGGCACGGCTTCGGATAGCAGCACTAAAGCGGCAAGCACGGCGTTTGTCCAAGCGGCTATTGCGGCGGTGTTCGGCGGGGCTAACCAGAGCCTAACGACAAACGGCTACCAGAAGCTTCCCGGTGGCTTCATTCTTGAATGGGGCGACATTGGCTCCGTGGCGGATAACTCGACGACCACAGTAAGCATCCCACTGGCGGCTCCTAACGCCATTTTAAGTTGTTGGGCATTTGTTAACGATGCGTTTGCTGCCGGTGCCTCTGAATTCAACACCGCGAGCGCCGTGCCGCTTTCGACGACCCAAATCTCGATTAAGCATAATACCGGACCAACCGTTAACGCGAGCGACACAGTGCGCTACGTCGTCCTTTGCTGGTGAGGCCATCATGATGTTTTACGCGCCATCGACGAAGGGATTCTATGAAGATGGCCCTACTTTACCGTCGGATGCTATTGAGCTAACGGACGAGCAATACGCCGCGCTGCGCGACGGGCAAAATACAAATACGGAAATCGTTGTCGTTGACGGCGTTCCAGTGCTTTCTACGCGCGTGATTACGCCGGAAGAGACGAAATACCGGAACGAAAACAGAGTTCGCGCCCAGCTTGCGGCCATTGACGCTAAAAAAATCCGGGCGGTCACAGATGCCATGCTTAACGGAGATACTACACGCTTGGCGGATTTGGAAAGACAGGCTATTATTCTACGTGGTCAGTTAGCGGGGGTATAATGAGCAATATTGACGAGCTTTCCCGCGTAATCGGCGGGCTGGAAGAGGCAGTACGGGCTAATAGCCGCCAGAACGTCGAGTTGTGCAACCGCATTTCGGATTTAGAGACATCTATTACGCATTTGTCCGAAAAATTCGAGTTGGTGCCCCCGGCTGTCGCGCGCATCGAAGTCGTTGAGAAAGAAGTCGGTAAGATAAAGAACATACGCGACCGTGCGCTCTTAATACTTGCTGTCTGCGGCATTACGGGGGGTGGTTTAGGTGCGGGAACTGGCGCTACGGTGTCCAAGATACTGAAAGAGGTCATCAAGTGATTGACTACGCCAAGCAGCCCAGCGAATGGGTGTGGGGGCCGTATTTTTCAGTGAAAGAATTCACTTGTAAGGGCTCCGGCGAATGCCTGATGGACCCATTCTTCATGGATAAGTTAGTCGGTATCCGTAAAGAGTATAACGCGCCTATGATTGTGAGTAGCGGGTATCGTAGTCCCGCTTATAACGCGCAAGTAGCGGCTACGGGTGAAAGCGGGCCTCATACGACGGGCAGAGCTGTCGATATTATCGTGGATCGCGGTAATGCGTACAGACTGCTATCTATTGCCCTCATGCGCGGGATGACGGGTATAGGAATAAGCCAAAAGGGCGAAGGCAGATTTATCCATTTTGACGATTTAGACGCCCCGACATATCCTAGGCCAACTATTTGGAGCTACTAATGGCTTTTGGCATTGACGACGCGATTGCGAATGTAAGTGGCCTCTTAACTACGGCCATCAATAAGATTTGGCCAGACCCCTCGGATAAGTCAAAGGCCGAGGCTCTTGTCATTACTGCCGCAGCAGACGCAGCAATCAACCAGCTCAAGGCGGCACAGGCCGTCATGCTGGCGGAAGCGCAGAGCGCCGATCCGTGGACAAGCCGCGCTAGGCCGTCGTTCCTTTATGTCGTCTATATTATGCTGCTGGCATCAATCCCGATGGGGGTTGTCCACGCATTCTCGCCTGCCACAGCGGCGGAAATCACAATCGGGTTCAAAGCTTGGCTGTCGGCTATCCCGGAACCTATTATCCAGCTTTTCGGTATGGTTATGCTTGGCTATATAGGCGGTCGTAGCTGGGAGAAAGCGAAAGGAGTAGCGAAATGATCTTACTCTTAGCCATTGCTACCCTGGTGTTTCTCTACCATTATGAGCGCAACGGGAACCCGTTGCATTTTGAGGGGAACCTCGTGCCGCGCCTATTCTGGGCTGTCGGTTGTGCGGCTGTCTTAGTGCTGCTGTCCTTGCCTAAGTTCCCCGGCTACCTGTGGGTTGCCGTCCTAGTCACGGTGGTTGCGTCTTTCGTGCAAATCCTAGTCCCTCACGCTTACCCCCAAAATATGGGCCGTTGGCCGACACCGCAGAACAAATGGCCGTCACTGTTCTACGGAAACTATACCCAGGCAGAATGGGACGCTATGACACCAGCACAGCGCGAACGCTCGGACTTTATTAAGATGGGCTGCGTGGGCCTTATCCGTGGCTTAATCGTGTTCGTGCCGCTTGCGTTCCTGTACCCGTGGTTCCTAGCAGCGCTGTCCGTGGTCATTACGACTATCTGGCAGCCTTTATCCTACTATGTCGGCTGGCGCACTCCCTGGGCTATTTGGAACAACAAGGCCAACGACGCTGAGTGGGGCGAGTTCTATATCGGCATTGGCTGGGCGTTGGCGTTCTGGGCGCTCACCGGCTTCCACGTATGGTTTTAAGCTACCAAAGGGAACGGTTCGCTCAGATTATCCATGAGCTGCCTCCCTTGTTTTCCGCGCACTGGATTGAGCTAGGGTCAGAAGAGGCATTAGAACCTGATTGGGCTCGGTTCGCCGGTATGGACGCTTCTGGAGTGCTCCACTGCGTAACCTGCCGCGATGCGGGTAAGCTAGTCGGATATTTCTTTGCCCTGGTGACCCAAAGCCTTCATTATGCGTCGGTCACGACTGCTTATTCCGACGGATTTTTCCTTCTGCCTGAGTATCGTAAAGGTATGAACGGGGTGAAACTCTTAAGGTTTTCCGAGAAATATCTTGCTGATTTAGGCGTTAAGAAGTTATATTTAGCCACCAGGGTCGGTCACGACCTATCGACCATTCTCGCGCGCCTCGAGTATACTCCGTTTGAGGAGTTGCACAGCAAAGCGCTATAGGGGGCACCAATGGGTGACACAGTAGGTAATCTCATTGGCGGTTCTCCGAGCACCCCTAATTTGCAGACGTGGCAACCGGGCTATACTAAGCAAGCGGACCCGCTGTTTTACAACACGATTAGTCAGCAGGTCGGTGCCAACCCTTATCAGCAGTATCAGGGCGTAGCGCAGGGCATTCTCGGCCAGCAGCTCAACAATCCATACGCTCAGGGCTACCAAAACGCTGGTAATCAAGCCGGTGGTTACTACGGTCAGACCGGCCAGCAGGACTTTGCCAACTCGCAGGCCCTCGGTAACACCGTCGGGCAGAATATCGGCTACGGCAACCAAGTGGCGCAGATGGGCTTTGACCCGCAGAGCGCCCTGTACAACCGCACTTTGCAGCAGATGCAGGATCAAGTCCGCACGTCCAACGCAGCTCGGGGCATTAACTCCAGCGGGTATGGCGCAGACCTCGAGAACCAAGCCACCAGTAACTTTAACATCGACTGGCAGGGGCAGCAGCTTAACCGTGCTTTGGCTGGCCTCGGCGGCTATAACAGCGCGACTGCGAACGCGGCGAATACGGGCAAGACTGCTTCCAACCTCGGCGTCGCTGGTGCTGGTGCTGCTCAACAAGGCGGTTACACGCCATACGGGGTCTATAGCGACATCCTTAACAACAAGTCTGGTGCTTTGTCCACTTACGGCGGTCAGCAGCTTCAAGGCCAAGCGCAGCAGAATAATAACCTCGGCCAGTTGCTACAGTATCTTGGCCTGGGTGCTCAACAGTCTAACGCGCAGGCAGGGCTGAACCAGCAGAATTACCTCAACCAGCTCCAGCAGAGCCAAGCCTTCGGGTCTAACCTAGGCGGCCTGTTTAGCGGCGCTGGCGCTTTAATGATTTAGGGGGTTAGCATGGGTATGGACAATCTCCCCTGGGTTTTAGCTTACGGCGCTAAAGGCGCTGCGATGAAGCTCGAGAACGACTACAAGAACAAGGCGTTCGACCTACAGAAGCAAAACACACTGGCGGATAATGCGCGCCAAGAGTCCATGCTTGGGCTCAATAAACAGAAATTCGCTTTTGACCAGCAGAGGCAAACTGCTTTTGGCCAGCTTGCAGCCCAAGGTATGTTGTCCCCGCAGCAGATTATGCAGGGGATGGCCGATGGTTCTATCGACCAAGGGACCGGCGCTCTGGCGCTCAAGACCGCTATTTCTGCGCAGAACTCTAATACGAACTTGTACAGTAAAGGCGCGACGGCTGATTATCGCAACCAGATGCACGGCACGACTACCCCGCTTCCGAGCGGCTTCCCAGGTGCTACCCCCATGCCTCCCGGCGCTCAGCGTGTTCAACCTATCCCTATGGGTATGGGCGGGCAGCCTCCTGCGCCTCCCGGCGGTAACCAGATTGGCGTGTCTATCCCTGACGGCACTGGCCCCTCGGAGATCACAAACGCGGCGCAGCAGCAAATGCAGAAGGGCGCTCCCGCTGGTATTCAGATGGATGGAACACGGGATCAGGTTACTGAACCCACTCAAGGCGAACGCGAGTTCGATCTCGGGTCGCTGGTCCCTGGCAATATTTCGATTAATGACCGGGAGAAAAACTACGCCGCGAATATCAAAAACAATTATGCGGCACAGGCCCAGAGTGACGTGTCGAACCTACATAGTTTGGAGCAGGTAAGCCAGCTCCTCAAAGCGGGGAACTTTACGCCCGGCATATTTGCCGCTCAACGCGGGCAGATGGCTAGTCTCGTTGCGTACTTAGGCGGTGACCCCGCCGTGGCCGACGATTACAATACTTTTACCAAGAACTTTGCTAATATCGCGCTGAATTACGCTCGTCAGTTCCCGTCCGCTAACGGCAAAGGACCGGCTGTTTATACACAGCAGGCTGTGGAACGGGCTAAAGGTACGGAAGGTATGACCGCCGGTGCTCTTAGCCGTATTATGGCGGGGGTAAAAGCCGACACCGCCCTCAACTATTTAACTAATTTAGCGGCTTCGCGTACTATGGACAGATTTCAATATATGCCGCCAGATATAGCCGACCAAGTTATGGGGATGCTAAAAAAGCCGCTTCTAAACGTAAAAACGAGCACGTTCAATGATGCCGAGTTTAGGCGAGTGGCTAAGCAACTCAAGGCCCCTTTGGGCGCTCTTGGCTTGGACGGCGAAGATACTACAGCGCCTCAGGGGCAGCAGCCTACCGGGTTGCCTCAAGGTTGGTCTGTGCAGATAGAGGGTAAATAATGCCCACCTTCACGTTCACCTCTCCAGAGGGTAAGTCTTACAAGGTTAACGGGCCGGAAGGCGCGACGCAGGAGCAGGCGTTTTCGATCCTGCAAACCCAGCTTGGCGCGCTCCAGCAGCAAAGCGGATCCCTAGACAAGGCACCAACTGGCGTTTTAGGCGCTGTCGCCTACCCTGGCGAGCTTGTTGGTAAATCTTTGGTCGGAACAGGCGCTGCTGCGGTCGAGGCCGCTACTAACCCTGTTGGAGCTGCTGTCACGGTGGGTAAAGGCGTTATGGACCTCCCACAAACGGCCACAAAGAACCTCATGAATGAGCAGGCCGCTCTCGCTCAGAATATGTCGGACGTGGTGAAGCCTAATGTTCCCGGCATGATGGGTGGCGTGGTTCCGCGTGCTATTAGCGCCGGTAAGGCGCTTCTTGGTGTGGCCGGTATGCCGTTCTCCCCAATCAATTCGGCTATCGAGAACACGGTCGGGCGCTTAGGCCAACAAGCCACAAAGGGCGTTGTGTCGCCGCAAGAAACTGCATTTATACCCGAGATGCTTATGGGCGGTGTCGGCGGTGGTAAAGGCAAATTGGTTCAGAAAACCGCGATGACGCCTATGGGCGAGCTTGGTCCTAGGATCGGTCCAAACACGATGAAGTCCGCCATGGCCAACGAAGCGCCTAAGCTGGCTCAAGAGGCTATGCTGAAAGACCTGGGCGGCAAGCAGACGAACATCCCCCGTGGCGTAGCCGATAAGACCCTACCGACAACCAACCGTGGGGCGAATGTCCGCGTCAGCGATGTCGTGCAGCAGGGCGTCAACCGCACTCTGGCTAAGAATGAAAAACTGTATTCCGACGCGGAAGCGGTGGCGGCGAAGCACGTTGTTGACCCAAACACGACCGGCCAAGAAATCTCGAAGCTGATTAACGAGCGTCCGGCGACGGCAGCGCCTCCTACGACAGCGCAAGAGTTCGTGGATAAAGTGACCGGCGCTCGTGCTGCTTTGGAGAAAGCCAAGACAGAGCAGTTTAACGTCAAGTTTGGCAATACCGTCGGCGCTATCAACGACAGTAAAGAAATAAATAAATTACGCCAGCGCGTGCTTGACCTTAAGCAACAGGCTATAGAAGGCGACCTCGGCCCCATCAAGCAGGCAGAGCTGGACCTTGCCCAGAAGCGCATCGACGTAGCGGAAAACCAAGTAGGGCGCTCAAAGTCTAATTTGGGTGAACAATGGAACGTCAGCAAAGCGAAAGCCGGTGTGAAACCGCCTATCCCCGGCAAGCAGGACGTTACTTATAAAGACCTTGTGGCGATGGATAAAGAACTGAACGGCATGAATTACGCCGCCGATGTCCACAGCGCTTATTACAAGAAGCTGCATGATGCTGTACGTACTGCGCTAGACAAGGGCCCTCCGGAAGTGTCGCAAGCCTACGGCGCTGCGCGTAAAAACTACGCTGAGTTCTCAAACGCCTACGGCGGCACAATCGCCAAAGAACTTGGTGTTTCTGGCCCTGTTATGGATCAGTTGAAAGCTGCTCGTAAGGGCTCTCCAGAAGCTACGGCCAACGTCGAAGCGGCTATGCGCGAGCTGCCATCTAAAATCAGGACGATCAACCAAGTCCAGTGGCTAAAGCGCCAGATTGCTTCCAAAGATGCTGGGCCTCAAGGCGTTAAGCAATTCCGCGAGCTCATGGGGCACACGACGGCTGACATCCTCCAAGAGAGCGGCTTGGACTACGACAAGTTCATGGCTAATAAAGAAATCCTTGGCGATATCCTTGGTGAGACGGGCGCTAAGCAGAAGATGGTAGCGCAGCACCTCAAAACTATGGAAGAAGGCCTTAAGGAACTGAAAGACCGGGGTATCAAGCTTGATATGCAACCGCACGAGTTTGACATCCATGGCAAGCTGCTGAGCAAGGTCATGACCGGCATCAAGGGTTTACTCTACCTGAGCAAACAGGTCTCTGCCCCTGCCGGGTTCGGTAACCTCGCAAAAGCCGTGGCTAACCCGATGTCCGAAGAAGCCCTACGCATGAAAAAGCTCATGGACGACATCCGCGACGGGCGACCGCACTATTCTATCAACCCGGCTAATCCCGTTAACCGTGGCGCTGTCGGTGGCGCAACCGTCCAATATCTCGGCAACGAGAAGCGCAAGAAGCAATGAAAATTCTCGTCATCGACCCATGCGCGCTATCCCTTGACTGGACGATGCGGTGCCAAGCCGAAGGCCATAAGGTTAAGTGGTACGTCAAGCCGGACGATAAATACCGCTATGTAGGCAAGGGCATCGTTGAGCGCGTGGATAGCCCTATCGAATGGGCTAAATGGGCCGACCTAATTTTCTTCACGGATAACACCCGATACACGCATATGGTCGATGAGTGGCGTAAGCAGGGTATCGCTGTTGTCGGTCCGAACTCAAAATCCACGGAATGGGAACTGGATCGCGGCGTTGGCATGAACGTCTTTAAGAAGTGTGGCGTCCCCACCATAGCCAGCAGGGTCTTTAGCGACTACGACGTGGCTATATCCTACGTTAAGCGGACAATGAAGCGCTACGTGTCTAAGCCTTCCGGCGACGCAGATAAGGCACTGTCCTACTGCTCCAAGACGCCGGAAGATATGGTGTTCATGCTAGAGCGCTGGAAAAAGCTCGGAAAAATTAAATCCCCTTTCATCTTGCAGGAATTTGTCCCTGGTATCGAGATGGCCGTCGGCGGCTGGTTTTCCAAAGGCGGGTTTAACCTAGGTTTCTGCGAAAATTGGGAATTCAAGAAACTCATGAACGACGACATGGGCGTGGCAACCGGCGAGCAAGGCACTGTCCTGCGTTATGTCAAGAAGTCGAAGCTGGCCGACAAGGTGCTGCTTCCCTGCGAGGAAGAGCTTGAAAAGGTTGGCTACGTTGGTCACGTTGATGTAAACTGCATTATCGCGGATGATGGCACGCCATACCCGCTTGAGTGGACGATGCGCCCAGGCTGGCCGCTGTTTAATATTCAGCAGGCGCTTCATGTAGGAGACCATGCAGAATGGCTAATGGACTTGGCAGAGGGGCGGGATGGCCGGAATTGGGAGCTAAACAAAATAGCCCTCGGCGTCGTGCTGTCGATCCCGGATTATCCATACAGCCACCTCATCAGGCAGGAAGTGACGGGGATACCAGTCTATGGAATGAAGTTATCTCCAGAGCCTTTCGTGCATCCTTGCGAGATGATGCTTGGCGAAGCGCCGCATCAAGAAAATGGGAAGATATTGAACAAGCGCTGTCTGGTAACAGCGGGGGACTACGTGATGGTTCAGAGCGGGACGGGCAGCACAGTCAGCGAAGCCAAAGGCATATCGTATCGGGGCTTGAAGGCATTACAGATGCCAAACTCCCCGATGTATCGCACGGATATCGGCAACCGGTTAAAGAAACAGCTCCCTCTCCTACAGAAGATGGGCTACGCGACCGGAATGGAGTTTTAGAGGACGAGGGCACCCGGCTTAACACGCTGGTTAATACGTCGTTGACGACGCTGGAAGAGATTATGAACATCCCGACGCCAGACAGCTCCGACGATAATTATGTCCGCATCCTCTCCATCAAGAAGGAAGCAGCGGCGACGGTAGTAAGCGCGGGGCTCAAGGCGGATGAGACGAGGTTCAGGAAACGGAACACCGACACGCTGGCGGCCATCTTCGCTTCCATCCGTGGCGAAACCATTGAAGGGCAGTCGGTTCGGGTCATTAACTAACTTGCGTTCCTAGACGGCCTAGGGCATATTCATTCTGCTTACGAGGAGGCCGCTATGGCTAAATTTACTCAGACCCTTACGACAAATACCTCAGTGCTTGTGGCCAAGGTTCCTCGTGTCAATCTCGGCACTAACCAGCTTTATTCTGGCACTGTGTATTCGCAAGGCACTTTTGGCGGCGGCACGATCTCCTGGCAGGTCAGCTTTGACGGCGGCGTAACTTTGATGCCGCTTAAGAATATTGCGGGTGCCACAGCCATTACCCAGACCGCCGCAGCGGCGGACAATTTTCAGCTCGGTGTAGGCACTTTGGCGAGCCTCACGGATGCCCCTTGGATTTACGCTACCCTTGCTGGCGCGGCGGGCGCGACGGTTGTTGTGGGTCTGCTCGACGTTAACTAATCGGAGTTCCGAGAATGACGAATTTCCTCCCCATACTTACCGGCGCGGTCCCTGGTGACTATGTAGGCGCTATCAATGGTGTGATCCAAGGCATCAACACCCGTATATCGGACGGCACTTTTGGCGGTGGCGGCGGCCTATCCAATCCAGTCGCTATTACCGAGGGCGGCACGGGCGCAACCACGTTGGCGCAAGCCGTTGCGAACCTGAACAACTCGCCCATCTCGCCGGTCTTTGAAGCAAAGATGCAAATTCTGCGCGCCAATCAAGGACGCGTGCGCGTGCTTTTTGCTGGCGATAGCACAATGGTGTCTGGCGTCAATCCAGACGTTGGTGTGCCTTACACGCTGGCAAACGCATTCAGCAACATGGGTATCGCCGCATCGGCAGACTATGCCTCGGCTGGCTTGTTCAGTGTCGATACGCAGCGCATCACCATCGGCAGTTCGTGGACGCTCGACAGCACATACAAGACCGCTGGCGGTGACACTTACAAAGCAACCACAACCACGAACGGCATTACCTTCACGCCACAACAGACGGTGACCACGGGGCGGCTCTGGTATCTCACTAACCCAGGCGGCGGCACAGTCAGCATTGATTTGCAAGTGAACGGCGCGTCTGTAGCAATTCAATCCGTCTCCACAGACGGGGCTGCGGGCATTGCCTCGCTTGATGTCACAAGCGGCAGCACGGCGTTTAATAACGTCACGTTGGTTGTTAAATACGTATCGGGCGGCCAAGTCAATATTTTCGGCATTGAAGCTTGGAACGGCAACGCGCTTTCCATCATCAATACTTCGATGGGCGGCTCTGCCATTGCCGATTGGAACACTTCAACGAATGCCTATTCATGGCGCAATGCCATTATCACGATGGCTCCGGACTTGATTGTGTTCAATCCTGGCATTAACTCGATGCCAGCGGTTTCTCTGGCAACCTATCAAACGCAGATAGAGCAGTTTATCGACGCTGTGCGAGCGGCGGGCATTGACCTGCTTATGTTAACCCCTGTGCCGCAAAATCCAACAGACGGCACGCATAACAATTCGGTGGCAACGCAGGATGGTTATGTCGCGGTAAATCGTGCGGTAGCGCTCGCAAAATCTGTGCCGCTGATTGACGTGTATCAGTATTTCGTAAGCTACGCGGTTTCATCGCCAGCGCCTTACAGCCGTTATATTGATACGTGGGTGCATCCTAACCAGAATGGTTGCCAAGCCATTATGGGGCTGATTTTTGCATATCTAAACTGGAATGGCGGGAACGCGGTTAAGGCGTATAACGCCCAGGTTAATTTCTACAACGTCAACGCTTTCAACAACTACCGGATATTGAGCAACGTCGTTCTTAGCCGTGCTGGTGCGAGTTCTATGATTGTTGGTGTCACCGCCGCGACTAATACACCGGCAACAAACTGCACGGTTGTCGGTGATGGTGCTGGTGCTCTACTATCCACCGGACAAAACCATACCATTATCGGCAAGGGGGCAATGTCCACCGGCTCCCTGGCAGGCAAACTCAATGACACTGCCGTCGGTTATGAATGCTTGAAAGCCTGCACTGGCAGCAACAATACCGCGATTGGTTTGCAAGCTGGCTTAATCGTTAGCTCTGGCTCTGATAATACCATTATCGGGCAGAAGGTCGGTAGCACGGTTCTAACCACTGGTTCGCGGAATTGCTTAATTGGCCATAGCAACGCCGTAACCACGCCAGCGCTCGGCACAAATGATTTCCTGAACATCGAGAACGTGATTACCGGCGACCTCGCCAACTTCAACCTATCGCTGCTCAATGGTGCGGCGACGGCGGGAAGCTTTGGTGGTGGCGTCAAGGTCATGTTTATCACAAATGCTACGACTGCTCCAACAACCAACCCGACAGGCGGCGGCATTCTTTATGTGGAGGCTGGTGCTTTGAAATACCGGGGCAGCAGCGGCACAGTCACAACAATAGGACCAGCGTAACAGGAGAACTACCATGAAGAAATCGACCCCTAAGGCATCTATGCCGGTTACCAAGTCCGTGCTGAAAGGCGGGACCAAGAAGGGCGGCACCAAGAAAGGCTGCTAATATGTTGATCCGTCTACTCATCCGTCTTATACGCAAGGAGCTGCAAATGACCACCCAAGAGCAAATCAACCAAGTTACGGCGTCATTGACTGCTACTGCCGCTGTCCTCGCCTCTGTGCAAGTCCCCGCCGCTCCTGATCTGACCGCCCTCACGGCGGCAGCGAACGCGCTGACCGACGCAGTAACCCTTCTGGTGGCGAACACCCCGCCTCCGGCAGCCTAATGTCGGGGCCTAGCCGCTACTTGCTGGGCTTCAAACAAACGAAACGGGAGGTGTGCAAAGCGAAGCAGCCTCCCGTTAAACTCCTTCCCCGCTTCCTACCGCCCAAGCGCGTCAGTCGCTACCGCCCGGTTAAGAAGCCTCTGCTTCAACTTCGGATATAACTTCTCTAGGCTGATCGACGCCTAAAGCCGGATGCCCCGCATCCACTTCCCAGCATGTCCCCTTCACTGGTGCCAGATTGGTTGAGCCCGTCAGATTAAACATCCGGTTGCGGTTCAGCACGACGCCCTTATTCTCGAGTTCTCTAGCGACTGTCAGGAACGAATAGCCATACTTGGAGCAATAATCCCTGAATGGGTCGGGCAGCATAAATAGCCTGCCTGTGCTCTGCTCTAACCGCATATAGATAGCGCCACGAGGCTCTTTGAGAACAGCCGGAGGGCGCTTGACGCTCGCGGGGCCAGACAAGACCACGCAGGTATCGGCAAACTCGCTAAAGAACCCTACGAGGATGTCCGTGCACGTCCGCGTCGTGAATGACCGGCGGCGCTCTTTAACCAGTTCAAGCAGGTGCGCCATAATATGCTTCATGTCGCAGTTTACTAGCCCAAGCTTGTTAACGATTATCCCCGCCGTGCCGATGCAAGCCATGAGCCAGATAAGGTAGCGGTCCGCTGTGTTGCCGCCCAAAGCCTGCGTATAGTTAATAATCATCTTTTGCTGGATGTCCTGCACGTGTTGGCGGACCTGTGGATTAACCAGATAGCTCATGAACTGCCGTCCCGCTATGCCGCGATTGGCGATGAAACTATCCTCCAGCCTGCGCGTAAGGTCTTTAGGGGCGTCGGCTGGATAAACCATGGGCACCTCGAGCACCCGTGCTGACATAGGCACAGCGGACCCGCGCGACATAAGTTTCTCAACCATAGAGACATTAGCGGCTGAGATAAGAATAGTGCTCCACCCCATAGGGGCTTGGTCCACCGTCCCGCTGCGCGTCCCACGGTTTTTCGATTTGCCAGTCGTGAAGAACCGAACGAAGTCCTCCATTGATTTCGGGTTGTCCATCGCCAGCTCGTCGAAGAACACAGGTAGATCGCACGCTACGCATAACGACCTCTCTTTACCTACGAAGGTGTCGGCGTCCTTAATCTGCAACCCATCGCGCTTGCCCCACACAGAAGCCGCAGCAGAGAGCGCCGTAGACTTGCCTTGGCCGGAGCCCGGAGTGAAGATATGGAACACCGCGCCACCCTCTTCGCCCTTGGTAATGAACCGCATCAGAGGGGCCGCAAACGAAGCCAGCAGGGCTACCCCCTGCGTCTCGAAACCCGGCGCAAAGAGCTTGTTCGCCGCCGCCGTCCATGCACCGAGGTCCGCAGTCGTCGAGATGGCCAGAGACCGGGCGCGGTTGCCCGCTTCCTTAGTGCCTGGGGAATGCAGCGTAGAGCCGTCGCTACCCATAAAAGTATCGCCGATAAGGAACCCAGCCCAATCTTCTTTCCAGCCGAACTGCTCATACTGAGTGCCTTCATCGGCGTCGTGCTTAAGCTTCTCCACAGCCGCCTCCAAATAGTTAATAAATGACTTACGCCCCTCGCTACGGATAGACGCCCCATACCGCGCCATGATCGACGGCCACGTGGATTTGAACATTTCCTCCGCCGGTATCTCGAAAGAGTGCCAGTCGCGGTGCGGCTCTTTCTTGCGGAACTCGAAGGTTATCAGACCGCTCTTCTCCGCCCGGCGCACCGCCATCAAGTGGATAGGGAACGGCGAGATGATGAAGTCCACGAACGAGCCGGGGTTGTCCTCGTCTGGCTTCGAGCCGATAAGCTCCATGCTGCCGCCCCACTTCCAGCCCTTCGGGAGCCATGGGCGCTCTTGCTTCGGAACCTCTACCGGCTTCTTCTCGACGAACTCCGGCTCGCCCAACTGGATCGGACTGGTTATTTTTCCGGCGAAGGGGCATCCGGCGCAGCCGCCTGGGTTTGCGCTTTCAAATCGTTCGCACGTGCTTGGTCCCGGACTAGCTTTTGCATGAGCGTACTTAACCGCTGTATCTTGCTCTGAATACTCCGGGTGCCCACTAGACCAAAAGTGAGCCAGTTCATCACCGTCAGCGCACTTTGCCAGCAAGCATAACGCAGCATACCAGAGGGGCTCTCCCACATTGCCCTTGGTTTCTCGGACACGATTGAGTTGAACACAGCGTCCCGCAGCACGCTCTGCCGAAGCCGTAGGAGGTCCGCTGATATTGGTAAACCGCGCATTTCCTTCTGCGCCCATTCCCCCGAGAATATTAGCACCAGCGCTGCCATCCAACAGTAGTGGCAATAGGCTCCCTGCACTGATGACAGGCGCAAGCGCTCGGCAAAAGACGGGCTTCGGGTCATTGGGCACCTTCCGATTTCTGGTAGAAACAGGGCGCAGTATCGAGGCAATGTCAGTCGTACGGCTATCATCTGCGTGCAGTCCGTGCTTCTTGGTTAACGCCTTGAGCCCTAGAGCGGCTCGTCTCCATTCCACGGGTTCGATGAGTCTGTCCGTGGTGAAGTAGACATGGAGACCACTTCCGGAGTAGACGACTGTGGGTTCTTGGAGCCCGGTTTTCGCCAGGAAAAGGCTGAGCGCGGCCTCTCCAGCTCCGGCGTCGGGGTAGGGCTTTCCTGGTCCACAGTCAATATCAAGCCAGAACGACTGAGCTCCAATCGAATGAGACTGTTTCCGGCTAGGCTCTGAATATGCGCCGCAAGCAAAGTACACAGTAATTCCTGCTGCGTCAGCCCTTTCGATTTTGGCTGCTGCTCGTCCGGGCTCTCCGTCGTAGAACTCATGGCTTACCCTTTCCGTAAAATATGCCAAGCACTTTAGGCCCTGCTGCGGTAGCACGTGGTTTAGGAATTGCTCTAAATTTACCATGGCGCACCGCCTCAAGATACTTAGCCCGTTCAAACTGCGTCGTCTCAATGGGCATTGGGAACTGCTTCTGCTGTATGGCCTGCTCTAGCGCATCAAGCGCCATATAGAGACGAGGGAGCTTGAAGGGGGCAGGCTTTACCCCCTTCGTCCACTTACTGACCGTCTCGCGGCAGATACAGAACCACCGAGATAAGTCAGAAATGGTAAGCTCGCCTTTGACCTTGGCTCGAAGCAGCCTGTCATTAAAGCTTAACATTGGCGAACAACTCCTCCAGTTTGGCGTCCAGATCGGAGCTCGTCGGTGCCGGGGCTACTTCCATAGCTGCTGGCGCTGCTTTCGGAACAGGCAGGGGCAGGTCTTGCTGCACAGGTTCGCGGGCCTTACGAGGCTTCTTTGCGGGCTCTTCCACCGCTACCGGCTCAAAGGTATGGGTAGGATATGTCGCCTTAGGAGCCTCGATGACCGCTGGCGCTGCTGGGACTGCTACCGCCGTGCCGATGGCTTCCTTAACCGCATCACCGTTCTGTAGGCGCTGCACAAGCTCAGCCTGCTCTTCATTAATGAAACCGACAGGGCGGAACTTTAGCTTCGGATAGCTCGCGGCGTCGTCGAACCCAACCTCGAACACGACCGCCTGCGCGGGGATACCCTGGCCATCGAGCTTAGTGATCACCTCATGCAGTTCCTTCATCGACGTGCCGGGAACCGAGAGCTCATAGACCGTATCCGTGCCGGTATCGACGGCCAGAACAGCCAAGCGCTTGCTATCGCCACAAGCACGGACCTTCGAGCCGGTAGGCGTGATCTTCGAGCCCCAGACGTTCTGAGGGCAAGCGGCGCAGGTTGTGCACTGAGGGCTAGCCGCGCTTGGGGAGGGAGACACGCCGTTGTCGCTAAAGCAGTCAGGGGAAACTGCCTCTTCACTGCTGCTGTCGTAGGCCTTGGCATAGTAGCGCTTACTGACAAACGGGTTGGCGTCCAGCAGGATAAGGTTGATCGTTAGCGTTTTCCACACTTCCTCAACGCCGTTGGCGTCGGTCAAACGGAACCGGCTCGTGCGAATAGAAAGCTTCGGGTGTGACTTACCGGCACGAATGCCGCCCATGATGTTCTTGGAAATCGCCAGAGGCGAGGAACGCAGCGCCGCAAGATGGGCGGGCAACTGAGTGGAAGTAGTGGTTAATGCAGTCATGATGTCTCCTGTTAGGGGTAGTGAGTTAAACACAGATAGCCGTTAATTAGAAGCCACAGGATATGGTATGCCTATGAGCGACGCACGCCAACGGTAGCGATCTTGGTTACATTAAGGCCGGGCACAGTCTCTCCCTGCTCCAGCCGTTCCTGAACTTCCTTCTTGCTGCTGCGTAGCTCGAACAACGCCATGGCAGGGGAAGAAAGAAGGACAGTGGTAAGGCTCTCAATATTGTGGTCGTTACCTGTGGTGTCTAGATAGTTTACGACATCAGCTATAGCGCCCTTGACCGCATACCGTTTAAACACGTCGCCGTCAGCGACAGTCACCGAGGTTTGAATGGACTTATAGGCGGTGCCCGCAGAGCACTTAAAGCTCTCCAGGCCAGAGGCCGTAAGCTGCTGGAGGAGCCACCGCTCCATAGTGTCCATGGCCTCGTTAAGCGGGCGCATCTCTTCGGCATGGCGTGTAGACAGCTCGGCCTTCTTGTCGCGCACGGCAATGTACTTCGTGATGACTTCCTCGGGCGTCATTGTAGCTTCGCTTCCTGTATGAAATTCATACTCTTCATAGTGTCGAGCGTGGAGACCACCTCCTGCTTAAACGCTTCAAAGTCCTCGTAGCCGCCAACGACGAAGCAGAAATAGACCTGCCCTACAGCTACCTGCGTGACGCGCGCCATATCACCATCGAGCAGCTCATAACTCTTCCGCATTTGCTCGTGCATAAGCACCGAGACTTCGTTTTCTTTTATGGGGTCCATCACGTACCTTCCTTCGCTAGGGCTAAAACTAAATTTTGCATTTTCTGGTCTCCATCGCGCTCAGCATAAATACCCCGTTCCAGAGCAGTGGCTGAGAGCCGGGCGACAAGCATTTTTCTTTTCTGGCCGGGTCGATTAATCCGGCCATTAGCTTGTGTATAAACCTCGGATTGATCGGTCGGCCCATACCAGATAATAGTTGCCGCTTCCGTAAGCGTGAGACCATGCGCCATTGTGCGGGGGTCAGCCACAATAATTCGCGGTTCCTTTTCTTGCTGGAAAGCACGGAATATTTCACCACGCTTGGACGCTGAAACCTCTCCATTGACCTTCTCCACGCTGTATTCTTTCGAGAGCTCGTAGTATAGTAAGTTTACAACGCTTGTCAAGGGCGCAAATACGATAACCTTGCCGTGCGCCTGTTCTATAATCTCTTTAGCCACGGAGAGGCGCGGCGCGCAGTCGATTTTATGGGCTTCCCGTTTGGCGTCGTAAACAGCACCGCAGCATATCTGAATGAGTTTCATTCGCAGCACGGCTTCATTCACGGCGTCGATCTTCCCGGCACCCACCATTACCCGAGCTGTTTTCTTCAACTCGTCGTAGGCTTTCTTCTGCGCTGGCGTAAACTCAACGTCACGGTCGATGGTGATACATTCAGGCAGGTCTAGGCACTCGTCACGGTCGATGCGGATAGCGGGGGTCAGAGCTTCGGCGACGATCTTCGGCGCTTCGGCTTTAACCTTCCATTTGAAATTCGTGACCTTATACATGGTGCGCTCACGGAAAGAGACTTGGCTCTCCGTAAATTTTTTGTTGACGATGCGCGCTTGGCTCCATGCGTTCACAGGGTCATTCGGCGTCGGCGTGCCGGTCAGCCACCAGATATATGGTTTTTCCTCGACGACGCGCCGGAGCACTTTGTATCGCGTCGTGCCGCCGTCTTTGTAGACCGACCCTTCATCGACGATAATGAGGTTAATATCCGGACGATCTCTGACAGCCCGAGCAACAGGCCCCAAATCAAAACCAGAATGAGAATGACCACTACCCACACCAAGGCCATCATGGTTGATGATATAGAAATCAACGTCGTCCTTAAGCCGTGCCAGCCGCTCCGCTCTGCTACCGTGGAGAATAGAGCACGTGCGTTGCGTAAGAAAATTGCTAAATATTTCATCTTCCCATACCCGTCTTAGTGTTGAGAGTGGAGACAGCACCAGCGCCTTTTTTACCAGCCCGAGCCGCATGAGGTAGTCAGCAGCCCACAGTGTCCCTAGGGTTTTCCCCGTGCCGATGTCGCTTAGGTTAAACGATCTAGGATGCAGTGTGAGAAACGCCGCCATGACGCGCTGATGCGTATAGGGCTTATGCCTACCCGGCCAATCGTAATTCAGCAGAATAGGCGACATCGCCGAGAAGCCCAGCAAGCGCATAATCTGCATATTGAACATATCGCACGGCACGACAATTTTACCCGGCAGCACTTTCGCCGCAGGGAGGTAGGCGGCTATCTTAGCGCCGTCTGGAGTGTCGAACACGCAACAGCGCCATTTTTCACTATACAACATGTTTCCAAGTCCCCATGCGGCGCACTTTCGAGATAGTTGATTTAGTTACACCGTATCGTCGGCCTTCAACTGCGCAAGACGCCGCAGACTTCCTTATCTCGGATACTATTTCAGGCGTTAGCTTAGCCTTCCATTGCGAGTTACCACAAACTGTCCTGCCTTTTTTGTCTCTATCCGCGTTGTTCTCTGTCTTTGTCCCAACGAATAAATGTTTAGGGTTAACGCATTGAGGGGTGTCGCATTTATGGAGCAAGCACTTACCAGACGGTACAATCTCACCAGTGTGCAGTGTCCATATGATATGTGAAGCCCTTCGTGTTTTTCTGTGGTGGGTTACAACACCATACCTATCCCTGCTTATACCTCCACTCCATAACCAGCATCCGGACATGGGTTCCGGCGTCACATACTTGTCTTCTAATTCTTGAGGGGAGAGAGGCCTCATACTAGCACCCATTTAACACCTTCCGCACTATGCGCCACTACCCAGATACCGCCAGCAGCGACGATCTTCTCCCCTACCGCTTGCTGGAACGCTGTAGTTTTGCCAGTGCCTGCCTTGGCTTCGATAGCGAAGAATTTGCCTCTGTAGCAGCCGATAAAGTCCGGGATACCGCGAACACCGAAGCCGCCGGGCACCGGCATGAAGAACCAGCACTCATCGCCAAGCAAACGGAGGTAGGCCTTAATCTCGTCTTTTACTTTACCCTCGGGAGTTTTTGGCATTTAAGTAGGCCTCCAGCATCCATTCAACTCTTTTAGTCGCAGAAGTATCATCTTCTTTTTTCACGCACTCAAGCAGGGCGAGCACAAATTCTTTGGACACGCTCCACCCTAAGGCTTGGTTTTCGGCCCATAAGTTAATGCTCTCCCTATGGTCACCG